>OGQP01000747.1_pt1 | contig 21168 bp, 12 predicted proteins | sample 1553251 | NCBI WGS metagenome assembly OGQP01 (sample SAMEA2580016, study PRJEB22360) | human gut metagenome | biome: human gut; feature: human-associated habitat; material: faeces | place: Denmark | collected 2008/2010 | reverse complement strand
TTATGCAATATTTCACCAGAGGGGAGGCTGGAAAATGGCTACACCATTTACTGTTTACAAACTGATCATCCTATATATGCTTCGGAATTCTTCGTCCCCCATCACTAATTCAGAAATTTCAGAATTTATTCTGGACCACGAGTACACAAATTATTTCCATTTGCAACAGGCCCTTTCCGAGCTTGAGGAAACAGAGCTGATTGAGAAGCGTACCATTTCCAATACTTCCTACTATTATCTTACTGAAGATGGAAAAAACACGCTCACCTATTTCGAGAATGATATTTCCCAGGACATCCGTACTGAAGTGCTCCAGTACCTGGCAGCCAGAGGTGCCTCCACAAAGAATCAGGTGAAAGCTCAAGCCGATTATTACATTAATAATCAGGGAGAATATGTGGTTCACCTTCAGCTTTTGCAGAAGGGTGCTTCTGTGATCGATCTTTCGCTTGCAGCGCCATCTCTTTCCGCTGCAAAGGCCATGTGCAGGCAGTGGCCCAAGAAATATGAAGAAATTTATGCAAAAATAATGGAGGGGCTTTTATAAAGCTCCTCCACTTTTTATTTCAGATATTGTAATTGTTCAGTACCTTCACAGCTGCACGCTTCGCAAAACAGCACTTGCTGATAATTACTCAATATTTATTCCAAACCGTGTTCGAAAAATCATTCCTTCAATCTGCATGCTCTTTTATAAACTTCATGTGTTCCTTCAGTTTCTTCTCATATCCCATATCTGACAGCTCATAAAATTTCTCTCCCTGGATCTCATCTGGCAGATACTGCTGCTTTACATAATGATTTGGATAATCGTGGGCATACTTGTAGCCCATTCCATGTCCAAGCTTCTCATGCCCTCCATAATGGGCATCCTGAAGATGAGCCGGAACAGTCGTCCTGGTACGCTTCACACTGTCCATTGCTGCAAAAATAGCATTCACCGCTGCATTACTCTTAGGTGCACATGCCATATATGCGGCAGCCTGGGAAAGAATGATCTGGGATTCCGGCATTCCCACCCGCTCAACTGCCTGGGCTGCTGCGGTTGCCACTACCAGGGCCTGGGGATCTGCATTTCCAATATCTTCAGAAGCAAGGATCATCATACGTCTTGCAATAAATTTCACATCTTCACCTGCATACAGCATCTTGGCAAGATAATAGCTTACTGCATCAGGATCAGACCCTCTCATGCTCTTAATAAATGCTGATATTGTATCATAGTGGTTGTCACCCTCTTTATCATATCTTACCGAGCGCTTCTGGATACATTCCTGTGCTGTTGCAAGATCTATATGTATAACTCCATCATCTGATCTGTCTGTTGTGAGTATTCCAAGTTCAATGGCATTAAGTGCATTTCTCGCATCTCCGTTGGATATATCTGCAAGGAATTCCAGTGCATCATCGTCTATTGCTGCATTGTAGCTTCCCATGCCCTTCTTCTCATCATACACAGCACGCTTTATTATTGTCTTGATATCTTCTTTCTCTAGTGGTTTTAATTCAAATATTATTGACCTTGATATTAAAGCTCCATTTACTTCAAAGTACGGATTCTCTGTCGTTGCACCAATAAGAATTATTGTTCCATCCTCAACAAATGGAAGCAGATAATCCTGCTGTCCCTTATTAAAGCGGTGAATCTCGTCTACGAAAAGAATGGTCTTTCTTCCATACATTCCAAGATTGTCTTTCGCCTTGGCAACAACCTCTTCCATATCCTTCTTTCCGGCAACTGTGGCATTAACCTGATTAAACTCTGCACTTGTTGTATTAGCAATTATTCTAGCTAAAGTTGTCTTTCCTGTTCCAGGTGGACCATAAAATATTACTGAGCTAAGCTTATCTGCCTTAATTGCCCTGTAAAGCAGTTTATCCTTTCCGATTATATGAGACTGTCCTACCATTTCATCGAGTGTTTCCGGTCTTAATCTCATAGCCAATGGAGATTCTGTATTCTTATTGTTTTCACGCATATATTCAAATAAATCCATAACTTATACCTGTTTTAATACATTTGCAATTATCTTAGTTCTGTTCCAAGCCACAATCTTTCAACGTAGCCTATATTGCTGATATCATTTCCCTTCAGTGTATTAGAATAAAGAATATTATCAGCATCATACGCATAGATTCGGTTCTTGTAAAAATATGTTCCCTCTGTATCTGTAACTGCATCTGATTCCAGAATTGCAACAGCTTTGCTCTTAATGTTATCCATATAGTACTGCCTGCCGCCTGAAACATATGTTAAAGCCTTGCCTTTATTATACACTTTAGATAATGAACCTGCATTAACATCTGACGCAATGTCTGTAATCTTGTTGTTATCAACTACTCGAAGCTGTCCTTTCACATTAACATACACTATCTGACCATCTGATGAATTATATATGTAATTCTTTTCCTTAGTCATAGAATCAACATCCACATACTCACTCACTTTAGTTTCTCTGATAAGTGCTGATGTCATTGATGTACCTGAAATTCTGTATATAAGCGAATTGTCTCTATCAAATACATAATCTGCATCATTGTCTGTCTTCTTGTCTATCTTATACGCAGATGCATCTTTGCATGAGTAATAATATACTCCATCACTCTTAGAATACAGCAATGTATCCACATCTTTTCTTGTATTAAGGCTGTCTGCATTCGCTGTATACACACCTGTCATGTTCTCTGACACCGGCCATAACTGCATAACTGCATCTGCAACTGAAACCGGCTTTTCTTTTTTTTCATAATCATATGTATACAATGAGCCTGCATTAGTAAGACATACTATCAGGTGCTTTGACTCATACACATATGCCTTATTAAGATTACCCTCTATAAGAGTTGTCTGTGCCTCAGGCTGTTTCTTAACTTCTTTGACTCTGCTCATGGCAAGGCTTGTTCCATTAGTAGAACCCTCGTCATTAATAATATTAATATTCGTGTATATAACAAGACCGTCATCAGAGATATACATAATCTCTTTCTGCAGATTATCTTCTGACACAAGAACACATTCGTCCTTACTCCATATGTACATTGAATATCTGCCAGACGAGTTGGACTCATCATATGTTACCGTAACGAAATACTTTCCATTGTCACTCGCAACGCTTAAGATATTCTTACCTGAATCTATCTGTTCCGGCCACTGTGCTGTATAGAAGGTCTTACTGTCTGCCGCAAATATTGCATCACTTTCATCACACACATAATTGCTGTCCAGCCCTGCTATATCATATATCTTTCCGTTGTAGCTTACATAAAGAGCATAATTCTTCTTAGTTGCAAGCTTGTATATTCCAAATGCTACGACACCAATAAGCACTACTGCTATCAGCACTGCCGCTATCATTTTCATTCTTTTGTTTACTTTATGTCGTGCAATTCTTATCTGTGGCTTTTCCTGATTACCATTCCTGTTGCCACCTGTTTTTCCGCTACTTTGTCCCTGCTTTCTGCTGTCCGCTTTGCTTCTGTTCTGACTCTGCTTCTTACTTTCTGTCTTGTTTCTGCTCTGATTCTTTATCGCCTGCACGCGTTTTGCTAATGCCTGTCCATAGTCACTCTGTGATTCCTCTTTTTTATCAGAAGAAGCAGACCTCTCTTTCAAAGCCTGCTTCTCCTCATATGCTTTTCTTCTGGCAAGATAATCACTGTTGTTAACTAATATAACAGGTCCATCACATCTTGGGCACTGACTGCCCTCATATTCCTGACCACATTTAGTACACAGCATAATTCTTTCCTTTTAATTATCGATTTAAATTCCGTTCTTTTATTAATTAAAATCTGAACTTATCTTCAAAATACGCCTTAAGATCTGCTATCTTTATTCTTTCCTGTTGCATTGTATCTCTGTCTCTTACAGTTACAGCACCATCTTCTTCTGAATCGAAATCATATGTGATACAGAATGGAGTACCAATCTCATCCTGTCTTCTGTATCTCTTTCCAATATTACCTCTGTCATCAAACTCACAATTGTAATACTTAGAAAGTTCTGCATACACCTTTTCTGCACCTTCATTTAACTTCTTAGAAAGTGGAAGAATACCTATCTTAACTGGTGCTAATGCAGGATGGAAATGAAGAACCGTTCTTACATCTCCGCCTTCAAGCTCTTCCTCATCATAAGCTGAGCAAAGGAATGCTAATGTTACACGATCCGCACCAAGTGAAGGCTCAATAACATATGGTATATACTTCTCCTTAGCTTCATCATCAAAGTATGACATATCTTCACCAGATACTGTCTGATGCTGAGTAAGGTCATAATCTGTTCTGTCTGCAATACCCCAGAGCTCGCCCCATCCGAATGGGAAGAGGAATTCGATATCTGTTGTTCCCTTAGAGTAGAAACAGAGTTCTTCTGGTGAATGATCTCTTGCTCTCATCTCATCTTCCTTCATTCCTAATGCCTTAAGCCAGTCGATGCAGTACTGTCTCCAGTATGTGAACCACTCAAGATCTGTTCCAGGCTTGCAGAAGAACTCTAATTCCATCTGCTCGAACTCTCTTGTTCTGAATGTGAAGTTACCTGGTGTAATCTCGTTACGGAATGACTTACCAATCTGTCCAATACCAAAAGGTACTTTCTTTCTTGATGTTCTCTGAACATTCTTGAAGTTAACAAAGATACCCTGAGCTGTCTCTGGTCTTAAATATACTGTGTTCTTGGCATCCTCAGTTACACCCTGGAATGTCTTAAACATAAGGTTAAACTGTCTGATATCTGTGAAGTTATGCTTTCCACATGAAGGACAGCAGATATTCTTCTCATCGATGAAATTCTTCATCTGCTCCTGTGTCCATCCATCAACTGAGCCTTCAAGTTCATATGAATTCTCGTCTGCCCAGTCTTCTATAAGTTTATCTGCTCTGAATCTCTCATGACATTCCTTGCAGTCCATTAATGGATCAGAAAATCCACCAAGATGACCTGATGCTACCCAAGTCTGTGGGTTCATAAGAATTGCACAGTCAACACCAACATTGTATGGGCTTTCCTGTACGAACTTCTGCCACCATGCCTTCTTAACATTGTTCTTTAACTCAACACCAAGGTTACCATAATCCCAGGTATTAGCTAATCCGCCATAGATTTCAGAACCTGGGTAAACAAATCCTCTTGCCTTAGCTAAAGAAACAATTTTCTCCATTGTCTTTTCCATAATAATATAATCCTCCTAAAGGCAACAGCCTGACTACATCGAACTGCATCGGCTGCTACATAATCTTAATTATTTTATAACATTTAGTGCTGATTAGCAAGAGGAATGATGTCTTAATCCTCCCAAGCTCAATATACATTCACACTTAAATATCACATCGTATAATTTTTAATGCATTACCAACATATATGTAATTAAAAAAGCATCAGAAAAGCCAGATATATAACAACTTCTGTTATTATACATCCGGCTTATATTATGCATTAATCAATAGTGTTCTTTTTCTTCTTATCTTCATGTATAACAAATACAATTCCTGCTAATGCCATAAACAACATTATACTATAACCTGCTACATTATACATATCAGCTGTCTTTACACTATCTTCTGCCTGTTCCTTATCACCTGAAATGGTTTCATCGCTTTTCTTATTATCATCATCCGTATCCGGCATTGGTGTTGGATCTGGTGCTGGATCTGGCGTTGGTGTTGGTCCTGGCGTTGGTGTTGGTCCTGGCGCCGGATTATCACTCTTATTAAGCTCTTCATTTTTTGCACTAATAGCACTTAAAAGACTCTGACCTTTTGTTGTCCAGTAAACTGCATCAACTGTAAAACTGCCATCTGAATCTGCTGCTTTTGCTGTAAGTGTTCCATTTTTATCAACAACAAATACCTGCTGTCCATCTGGATTAACGCCCGCTACCCTTGATGGTGCTTTGACAGCCTTTGAGAGTGATATATTCATATTCTGAATCTGTTGTGCAAAAAGTTCTGCTGTTATAAAACCACCAAGCTTATTGCTATGTGTGCTATCTCCTGCTGACATAACCTGCATACCATTAACAGATTTGCCATTAGCTGCCTTTTCATCTGCTTTGTATGCTTCCTCATACATATTTTTTGTTATCTCAAACCCGTCAATAAGCAACACATTCTGTTCCTTTGCAAGCTGTTTAACTGCTTCAACATATGCATTATTTTCTGTTACCAGTGTTCCTGTTGTTGTATCTGTTGAATCATGATGTGGTTTGATGCTTCCATCATTTGTATAATAAAGTCTTGATACTGGTGTTACAAGAACCGGTATAGCTCCCACTTCTCTCGCTGTCTCAATATACTGTGTGAGATACCACTTATAAGTGCCTCCACAGTCATACGAATAAAAGCTGTCACCATACTTTGAAGCAAGTGATGATGGTGTTGCCACTTTAGTTCCTGCTGTTACCGGATATATTCCATTAGCATCTGGTTCTCCAAGTGGTACATATCTATCTTCAAGATATCCTTTTCCATTAGCGCAATCATTGTGACCAAACTGTATAAACAGATAATCACCTTCTTTAATATTGGCTTTTATCTTATCTAATGATCCTTCATTAATAAAGTTACGGCTGCTTCTTCCTCCATTAGCATAGTTCTGTACCTTAACCTTTGAAGAGTCAAAGAATGCCTGTAAATATTCACCCCATGAACCTTCTGCCTGAGCCTTGCCACTCATATACATACCTGATGCTGAATAATCCTTAACTGTTGAATCACCTGCTAAAAATACATTTACTCCATCTCCAAGTTCTATATCTGTTGAACCCGTTGGATCTTCATATCCTTCCCTTACATATGCATCTGCCTTATAACTTACCGCTTCAGACTTTATTCCGCTTATGTTTTCAGGTACAACTTCAACTTCAATATACTTTCCAATTGCATCTTTTGTGATTTTATATGTATTGTCTACATTGGCGCTTGTTGCTTTTACAAGAGTCCTGTTTCCATCATTATCAACAATATACCAACGGATTACTGATGCATCAGATGCATCATTTGCATTGCCAAGTGAGTATACTACAGTAAGAGTATGTCCTGGATATGGTGCATTGATATCTCCATTATCAACAAGATATGGTGTTTTTTCAAATATCACTGTACTCTCATCAGCAACATAATCCGAAGGTGTCCAGCCAGAAAGATAATCATTCACAACATCTTTCTTTGCAACGCTGTCATCTGTCACAACTCCTGTAACTCTCTTAGACATATCAACTGCTGTTCCATCTGTGTAAACAGAATTATATTCTTTATAGTTTGCTTTTTCTGGTTTGTTACCAGACATATCAAACCATCCTTCATCTTTTATGTAACTGCCATTTATCTTAGTATTAAGGAATGTTACTCTCGCATCCTGTCCCCAAGGTCTTCCAAGATATCCCGCATTTACCTCAAGTTCATCGTTTCCTGTTATTGTACAGTTTCTAAACACATACCCTGCCTTAGTTGCTGCTGTTGGCTTGTGTGCTGTAATATAAACCCCAACAGATTACTCAACAGCAGTTGAGCTTGTGTCTGGAAATAAACCCGCCAACAGAGCCTGTACTATAACCAAAGAATCTAAGCTCACATCCGTCAAATACTGCATTGCCATCACCAAATATGTAATCTGTATTACCTTCTATGCGACAGTTCTTAAAATACATATTAGTTGCAGAATTACCTGTATATAATGTATCCTGGCTTCCAAGGAATGCACAATCTGTAAATTCTACCTTATCAGCTTCTATAGCCATGGCTGTTGCTCTTTCAGTTGCTGCTTTTGATGTAACATCTGTTGAGTAATTTCTTTCTGGAAGCTTCGTATCAGTTGGACTTACGCCATCTTCTATTTCTTCATCTGTTATATATCGGTTAAAAGAAGCTTCAAATGTAATTCCATCAGCACTAAAACCAGTTGCTGTATTTTTAAGCAATACTGAACAACCCCACTTTGAAGCAGCAGCTTTATCATACTTATCATATGCATTTTCAGCATTATAATAACCGGTTGAATCTATGCTGTAATACTCATATCCAATTCCATAATACCATGTAAGAAGTACCTCTTTACCTGATGACTTTTCATCATTAACAAGTCTTACATAAGGAGTTGATATAACAACCTGTTCTCTGTATGTACCAGGAGCAATATGTACAGTAACTCCGTTCTTTTCATCCGGAGCTGGTGTCATTGCCGATATTGCTGATATCGCCTCTTTTACTGTATTAAAATTAATATTTCCTTTTTCTTCATATCCAACATATATATCAGATACTCTTTCAACCTGCTCTTTATCCTTGGTAGATACCATTAAAATATCTTTAGTCACATCAGCATCGCTTACTACTATATGTGTTGTTGTTCTATATCCATCAGCAACAGCTTCGATTGAATATGAACCATTTCTTAACATAACTTCATATCCATCTGTCGTTACTTTTCCTGTATATATATACTTATCATCTACATTCGTAAACTTAACATCTGTAACAGCTGTATTACCATCAAGTCCTGCAAACTTTCCTGCTGCCTTATATAACCTTCTGGCAGAAACTTCAATATCTCTGGAATAGCTTACCTGACTTATTATCTCGCCTCCGCTTAAAACTTCATAATCATTAACTCCGATAAGTTCAACTGTATACTTGACATCAGGTTCAAGTGTAGCTGTAAATGCCTTTTCAGAATCAAGCTTAAGAATCACATCATCTGCTAATGAAGATGAATCAGCCACAAGTTTGACTGATAAATTAGATGTATCATAGTCAGCAGCAAAGCCTGTAACCTTTCCTGTGTATGTATACACTTTCTTCTCTTCTATGCTTAATGTAACTCCAGACTTTCCTGTAAGAGCTTCATCTACTGTTGTCGAAATATTCTTTGTAGCATTCGAAAATCCATATCCTGCTACTCCTGATAATACTGCAGTATAATTACAGCCTGCTGCAAGTGTAGCTGTAAATGTATTCCCCTTTATATCTGCATCATATGTAATACCATTAGCCTCATCCTTAAACATAACCTTATAGCCGCTTAGCTGTGCGCCATCTATTGTTCCACTTACTGCAACTCCAGGTATCCTGACAATTCTGTTATATATAGGTTTTCCTGCTGCTGCATCTGTATATACCTTATATGATCCACTATACTTAGCCACAAATTCATATTTAGTACCCTTGTTAGTAAAGCTGGCTTTTTCTACCTGTTCATTATCTTCACCAAGATATTTAAAAACAAGTGTTCCTGTAGCAGCATTGCTTGATGCCATGTATACAACTATCTTATCTCCTGCTATTACATTGTTAATGGTAACATTTCTTCTTGTCTCTCCTCCTGTACCATTACAGTAATACATACCACCCGCTGTATATCCATCATCATATGCTGTTGTTGCTAAAGCATTGGTTCCATAGTTTTTGCTTGATGTTGAGAACAATCTGTCATTAGCTATATGATTGATAGTAAGATCACCAAATGTTGTCTCTCCAGCAACAAATTTTCCAGCCTGGGATACATTGGCACAACTATCCCAGTCAGAAGCAGTGATATTATTATTATATTTACTAGTATCTGCTTCCTGTACTGCACCCATATCCCATACGTCAATCTTTCTTTTTGACGCATCTGATCCTGCTGCAAATGCAGCCACATCTATGCTTGTAATAAGCATAAGAACTGCACATAAAAGACTGCTAAGACGTCTTTTAGTTATTCTGCGCATATTGACCTCCCTTTCTGCCATTAAAAGGCATCACTATATTATATATTTGCATGAATATCAATAATTTTTGTTTCAAAAACTATTTAATATTCATAATGCAATTGTATAGTATGAACCAATGTCAAGGTCAATATTTTTAATGTATTTAACAAAGAATTGTTTTTATATACGTACACGTCACATTATAAAACTGCTGCCATTAATCCTCCCAGGGACGAATCCTGTAAGCAGCCCCTATCTCATCACATAGCTTCTGACACTCTGCCTCTTCCTCGTGAGATATGGTTGTGTCAACTGTTGTAAGAACAACATTAGGGATATACCTGGTACATTCCTTTGCGAAGCTTATCATTTCATCAAATGATTTTTCGCCGAACTTACTTCTTACAAGTGCATTGTATTCATCTTTGTGTGGATTGTTAAGACTGATTGATATTGTGTCAATCAAGCCTTCCATCTCTGGCACAATGTCTCTGCCATTAACAAGATTTCCAACTCCGTTAGTATTGATTCTTGTCTTTTTGCCATATGTTTTCTTAACATACTCAGCAACCTTGATAAGAACATCGAATCTTTCTGTCGGTTCTCCGAATCCGCAGAATACGACTTCTTCGTACTCATCCATATTGAACTTCTCAAATTCAGCAATAACCTCATCATATGATGGTTCTCTCTCAAGCCAGAGTCTGCCTGACTCTCCAATTCTGTCCATTGTCTGTCTTAAACAGAAAGTACATGAATATGGACATTTGTTAGTTAAATTAACATATAAATTATTATGAACCTTATATAATATCTCCATTGTAATTCTTCTCCTTTTTACTTCAACGTAGTCAGCAGTTCCTCAAACGGCACACCGTCTGTCAGAGGAATATCCATCTCTATAGCCTTGAGTATGCATTTTTTTATAAATGTAGATGCTTTTCTTACTGACTCATGGAAATTCACACCATTTACAGCATCTGCAGCTATTATAGATGCAAATATATCTCCTGTTCCGGAACGCTGTGTTCCAACCTTCATAGTCTTAATAAGATAGTCTTCCCTGTTCTTTTCGTAACAGTAATTACCAATATAATGGCCCCGCTGGATTCCTGTAATAACAATCTTAGATGGTCCCATTGCAACAAGCTTCATTGCAATTTTTTTAAGCTCATCATTGGAATAATCCGGTCTGTATGGCTCGTCAGTTATAATACATGCTTCTGTGAGGTTCGGAGTAAGAATATCTGCATATTTTACAAGCTTCTTCATCTCCTGGCATGTCTCATCAGTATATGTCGGATACAGATTTCCGTAATCACCCATAACCGGGTCGATAACAACAATATTATCTTCGGTCTTGAAATTCTTGAAAAATTCTTCAACAATTGCAATCTGATTATGTGAACCTAAGAACCCTGTTACAATTCCATCGAATTTAAGGTTTAACTTCTTCCACTCTGCCATATAAGGCGGCATATTCTCTGTGAAATCTTTAAAATAAAAGCTGTCAAAACCTGTATGATTAGAAAATATCGATGTAGGCATTGGACAGCATTGAATCTTCATTGCTGATATAACAGGCAGCTCAACTGCAATAGAACATCTTCCAAAACCAGAATAATCATTAATTGCTGCTATTTTCTTCTGGTTATTATGAGACACATTTTTATCCGGCATATTGTCTCTCCTTTCGTCTGAATGTTACATAAAATCTTTACCCCTTAATATACAAAAAACTGGCATATGATAACATAGCCAGTTTATGTAATATTTATATGGTCAGATTAAGCATTTCCTTCGACTTAAATTCTTTATCGAATACAATGCTTTCCAGCCTGTTTACCACAAGCCTTAATTCTTCCTGGACTTCTTTGGTAACGGTGAATGAATACAGCCTGTTAAGCTGTGCTGTGACAATATACTGGAGTGTATATACCGTTGAGCCCGAAAGTGTAATTCCATCATATACATTTGTGGCACAATTCTTACAGCATAGTCCGTTTCTTGAATATGAATATACATACAGATTATCTTCTCTTCCGCATTCGTGACATGTGAAGAAATCCGGACATTCACCGTTGACTGCAATCATTCTTATCTCGTATATGAATCTTATAAGTTCATGGCTTACAGCACCTCTGCCCAATGCCTTTAGAGTGATATAAAGCAGATTAATCATTTCTGATGCATCAAGATTCTCCCTGCCATAATAATCTGCAATCTCAGCAAAATAGCAGGCGTAGCACACGGCATTAAGGTCATTTACCACATTTTCAAAGTACTCCTTAGCTGATGCCTTATACATCGTATATGAATCGCGTCCACGGTACACCTCAAATGTTCCGAATATAAAGCTTCTCGTAACACCAATCAATGCGCTGTTAGGCTTTCTCGCACCTTTCGCAAATACCGTTATCTTGCCATACTCCTTAGTCAGTATAACCAGTCTTCTGTCATATTCCCCGACAGGCATGGCGGAAAGTATCATGCCTGTAACAGTAGTAACCTCCGCCATCGCACCCTCCTGTCATGTATATTATTTGTCCTTCTTCTTGTCATATCCGAAGTTCTTAAGAAGAATATCACTGTCGCGCCATTCCTTCTTAACTTTTACCCAGAGCTTAAGATTAACCTTCATGTCAAGCTGCTTCTCAATCTCGTATCTTGCATTAGTTCCGATTTTCTTAAGCATTTCACCACCCTTGCCGATAATAATTCCTTTATGGGAATCTCTTTCGCATATGATAGTAGCGTCGATATCTGTAATAGGACCTCTTGCATTTCTTCTTTCCTTAAAGCTGTCAATAACAACCGCAATTCCATGTGGAATCTCATCATTTAATGCATGAAGTGCCTTCTCTCTTATAAGCTCTGCAACAATCTGCTTCATTGGCTGGTCTGTTACTGTATCTTCATCATAGTACATCGGACCATAATCAAGATGTGAGAATATAACATCAAGCAGGTCGTCAACATTATTGCCGTTTCTTGCGCACACAGGAACAATATCAACAAAATCAAGTTCCTTTCTGTAGCAGTCAATAACCGGAAGAATCTCCTCTTTCTTGATTGTGTCAGTCTTATTGATAACAAGAACTATAGGAGTTTTACATTCTTTAAGCTTCTCAACGATATGCTCCTCGGCAGCTCCAAGATGTGTTGTAGGCTCAACAAGCCAGCATATAAGGTCAACCTCACTGATTGTCTTCTCTGCCGCACCAACCATGTATTCACCAAGCTTGTTCTTAGCCTTGTGGATACCCGGAGTATCAACGAAAACAATCTGTCCACGCTCATCAGTGTATACAGTCTGTATTCTGTTTCTTGTAGTCTGAGGCTTGTTAGAAGTAATCGCAATCTTCTGTCCGATTATCTGATTCATAAGTGTTGACTTACCAACATTAGGTCTTCCTATAAATGTTACAAAGCCTGTCTTAGTTCTTGTGTTCTCTGCCTTAGCGCCCCCGGTAATTCCGCTGGCTGCAAGCATCTCATCTAAATTCATACATTCTTCCTTTCTGTTATCCCTGTACCTTGATAAGTGGCTGTATCTTATCAAAAAGCTCACTCTCTTTATTGATTTCCTTGCTGCTTCCCACAACGCAGAAATAATTCTCATCCATTGCACATCTTACAAGTGGAGCAAGCTCTCTTATTCTTTCTACATTACAGTCAAGAACCTGACCTCTTTCTTTCTTGAGTGACTCATAATCTGTGTTACAGATGTATGCACCAAATGATCTTGTTCCCTTTGCTGCCGGATTCATAGGTGTATCCATATCACCTATTGTTCCGATTATGAACTTGACCATGTCCCTGTCGCTTACATCAAAATGTTCAAGATAGTCTGCTGCATTTTCATATATATCGTTAGTCTTTCTTAAGTTAGGGTCTCTGTAAGAAACCATATACATGTCACCGTTTCTGTAAGAACCGCTCATGCAGCCGTATGCGCCGCCTTTTACTCTAACATTAATCCAGAGATAATCATACGAGAATATAACCTTAAGCACTCTTAATGCTCCTGTGTATTCATATCCTCCATCTCTGAAGTTACCACATCTTGCAACATACTGGACCTGTGAAGCTGAAGTATATCCTGTCTTGACATTTGCAGGTGTGTACTTTCTTTCGCATGCTGGCATGTCCGATTTTTTCAATTCTTCCGCATACTTTCCGAAAGCAGGTGCAAATGCATCATATCCCTTATCATCAGCAGTAAAGCTGACAATAATATTCTCTTTGTGGAATATATAATCGACAAGTTTGCTTAACTTATCTGCGATATCTTCCTTAAGCTCATCAAACTGTGAGTCAAGCTTCTGTATAAGCTCATAGAACCCATATCCTCTCATCTCGTTAGAATAATATGCATTTCTTGAGAACTGTGCCATACCTGCAAGCATTGCTGTTGAATGTCCTGCACTTGTCATTGTGCTTTCCATTCTTGACTTAAGCTTCGCAATTATCTCTTTAAGTCTCTTATAATCTGAGAACTTTGTCTTATATATAATTTCATTCATCATATCAAGGACGAACTGGATATTGTCATAGAGAACCTTACCCTTAACCTCATACATGATAGTACATTTGTCAAAATCCTTATTATCTGTGTATATGGCAGCATCAGTTGAGATTCCACCACAGTTAATATTGATTTCATTAGTCAGCTCTGTATATGTGTACTTTTCAGTATCCATAAGTCCAAGAACCGAGCTTAAAAGTCCGATATATGGAAGCAGTTCATCAGGCACATTCTTACAGTCGTAGCACATCATTATATATGCAATTCCATTAGTGAACATATTGTGGTGGATTACATCAACACCACCAATCTTCTTAGGGTCAATATATAACTTAGCCGGCTCTCTTGTGATATCCTTTAACTCAAGCTGTGGAATCTTCTCAAGATCCTTCTGGCTTGAAGGTGTATCCTGATATTCCTTTAATGCCTTTGTCTGCTTAACAAGCTCTTCCAGTTCTTCCTTGGAAAGTGTTGCCTTATACTTTGCAAGCTGCTCTGCTTCCTTTGCTTCCTTCTCCTCTGCAAGTCCATGCTTTGGAACAAGACTTAACACTACCTCATGATTATTATTAATAATATTGTCTTCAATGAATTTCTCAAAGAAGCCGTTCTCTGAATTCTTCTTGATTATTTCAAATGTCTCTCCTGCCTCAACATGAACAAATGGCTTGTTCTCATCATAAAGCCAGCTGTCCATCATTGTGAGATAATACATAAGTCCCTTCGGATATGGCCCAAAATCAGCTTCTCTGTATTTGAATTCGTAATAGTTGATTCCTGCCTTAACCATTCTCTTGCTAAGACCGTTCTTAACAATATCAGAAAGCGTGTCTTCAACAACACTCACAAATCTGTCTCTGTCACTTTCATTCGCATTCTTAGTAATAATTGAATACACCGGCTGATACACAGAAGTCTCTAACACACTGTACACATCTGTTCCAATTCCGGCGTCAATAAGTGCCTGCTTAAGCGGAGCACCCGGTGCCATGATAAGTGCATAATCAAGAATCTGTAATGCAAGATAGCTTACTGGGTCTGTTGATGTTCCGATAACAACATTGTAAGAAAGATAAGTGTTATCCTCCTCTGGCTCATCATCAGTAATTGCATACTCTCTTGTCTCATACTTAGGTGCGTCAAATGCTTTCTGGAAAGTTACCTCGGCATCTATATTGACATCATTCTTATCAAAAGCTGAGAGGTATTCGTTATTAAGATATTCAAGCCTCTCATCAACATCAATATCTCCGTACAGATAGATATAACTGTTCACAGGATGATAATATTCCTTGTGATACTTAATAAAATCTTCATACTTAAGCTGTGGTATAGCCTCAGGGTCACCACCGGATTCATTCTTGTATTCAGAATCAGGGAAGAGTGATACAAATGTATATCTTGAAAGCACATCATCTGCTGAAGAATACACACCCTTCATCTCATTAAATACAACTCCGTTATAAGCAAGCTCTCCATCTACATCTTCAAGCTCATAATGCCAGCCTTCCTGCTTGAATATCTCCTCATGCTCATACATTGCAGGATAGAATACCGCATCCATATAGACATCCATAATATTCTTAAAATCTGCCATATTGCAGCTTGCAACAGGATATACTGTCTTATCCGGATAAGTCATTGCATTAAGAAATGTGTTAAGAGAACCCTTGCATAGTTCTACAAATGGGTCTTTAACCGGATATTTTCTTGAACCACACAAGGTAGAATGTTCAATTATATGCTGCATTCCCGTGTCATTATCCGGTGGTGTCTTAAAACCTATAGAAAATACCTTGTTATCATCATCATTAGAAATAATTGCAACTCTCGCACCTGATTTCTTATGCTTTAATAAAAGTCCTACAGAATTAAGATCATTAAGCTTTTCAATGTTCACAAGCTCATATGCACCGTAATCTTTATTAAGTTCGTTATATCTTGTCTCTAAATTCATATTACTGCTTTAATCTCCAATCTTTACAATAAGGAATTATACATATAAATATAATACCCCACAATGTAGGATTTTACCACATTGTGGGGTGAGTGTAAACTTACATTACATATGTAAGCTATAGTATTTATTTGCCGAAAAGACCTTTCTTCTTACCGTGTCTTTCATTGCCTGTAAGCGCCTTTTCATATGCCATAAGTGCGTCCTTCTGCTCCTGATTAAGCTTTGTAGGAATATCAACTATTAAAGTGATATAATGATCGCCTCTCTGTGCTGCATTTCTTACACTTGGCATACCTTTGCCTTTAAGTCTTACTCTTGTACCTGATGCTGTTCCCGGCTTAACTTCGTACAATACTTCTCCATCAACAGTCTTAACCTTGATTTCACCGCCAAGTACCGCTGTTGGATAGCTTATTACAACATTAGAGAATATATTGTATCCGTCTCTTTCAAATTCTGTGCTTGCTGAGATAATAACAGCAACTAAGAGGTCACCTCTTGGTCCGCCATTAACTCCCGGCTCACCTTTGCCCTGTATACGTACGCACTGGCCATTATCGATACCAGCCGGGATATTGACTTCAATAGTCTTCTTGCTGCTTATATAGCCTGTTCCGTAACAATCCGGACACTTCTCCTTAATTATCTTACCAGTTCCATGACAGTCAGGACATGGCTGCTGACTTCTTACCATTCCAAGGAATGACTGCTGTGTGAAAGTTACCTGTCCACGACCACCACATTTGCTACAGGTCTCTGGTGATGTACCAGGCTTAGCTCCTGTACCGTGACAGCTTGAGCACTCATCCTTTAATGTAACATCTATCTTCTTGGTTGTTCCCCTTACTGACTCGTCAAATGTAATTCTTACATTAACTCTTACATCAGCACCTCTTCTTGGTCCATTGCTGTTTCGTCTGCTTCCGCCGCCTCCGAACATACCGCCAAAGAGATCTCCGAAAATATCTCCCATGTCACCAAAATCGAAATCGAAGCCACCTGCTCCAGCTCCACCTGCTCCGCCTTCAAATGCGGCATGGCCAAACTGGTCATACTGTCTTCTCTTTTCAGCATCGCTTAACACCGCATAAGCTTCAGAAGCCTCTTTGAATTTTATTTCAGCTTCTTTATCCCCTGGATTCATATCAGGATGATATTTCTTTGCAAGTTGTCTGTATGCTTTCTTAATAGCAGCGTCATCGGCATCCTTAGGCACGCCAAGGACTTCATAATAATCTCTCTTATCTGCCATGATTGCTTCCTCTTTCTTATTTAATCAACAGAAACTGCACGGAGTTTACACCCCATGCAGTCCTTATTCCAGTCAGTTATTGCTGACAATTAAACCTCTTTGTAATCTCCGTCAACTACATCATCACCGTATGGAGCTGAACCATTAGAAGCACCAGCACCCATATCAGGACCTGCACCTGCTCCCATGTCTGGGCCTGCACCACCAGCAGCCTGCTGTGACTCATATAACTTAGCGAAAAGCTTCTGAGCACTTTCCATAAGTTTTTCCTTGGCAGCCTTGATTTCATCAACCTGTGCATCTGTCATGTTTTCTGGGTCAGAACCATCAACAAGTGCCTTTAATGCGTTAAGGTCAGTCTCAACTGCAGCCTTGTCAGAAGCATCAAGCTTGTCGCCTGCCTCATCCATAGCCTTCTGTGTCTGGAATACCATTGAATCAGCTTCGTTACGTGCATCAATAGCATCCTTACGCTTCTTATCCTGAGCCTCATACTCAGCAGCCTCTTTAACAGCCTTATCAATATCTGAATCAGACATGTTAGAACCAGCAGTAATTGTGATGTGCTGTTCCTTACCTGTTCCAAGGTCCTTAGCAGATACATTTACAATACCATTGGCATCGATATCAAATGTAACTTCAATCTGTGGAACACCTCTTCTTGCTGGAGGGATACCATCAAGTCTGAACTGTCCAAGTGACTTGTTATCTCTGGCAAACTGTCTTTCACCCTGTACAACGTTGATATCAACGGCTGTCTGGTTATCAGCAGCTGTAGAGAAAATCTGGCTCTTCTTTGTAGGAATAGTTGTATTTCTCTCAATAAGTCTTGTAGCAATACCACCCATTGTCTCGATTGAAAGTGAAAGTGGTGTTACATCAAGAAGAAGGATATCACCAGCACCTGCATCACCAGCTAACTTACCACCCTGGATAGAAGCACCGATAGCTACGCACTCATCTGGGTTAAGAGTCTTGCTTGGCTCATGTCCTGTTAATGACTTAACCTTATCCTGCACAGCAGGGATTCTTGTAGAACCACCAACTAATAATACCTTTGAAAGCTCTGAAGCTGTAAGACCTGCATCTGAAAGTGCATTCTTAACTGGCTCTGCAGTCTTTTCTACAAGGTCATGTGTTAATTCATCAAATTTAGCTCTTGTAAGAGTCATCTCAAAGTGCTTTGGTCCTTCAGCTGTAGCTGTGATGTAAGGAAGATTGATTTCTGTCTGAGTTGTGCTTGAAAGTTCCTTCTTAGCCTTCTCAGCTGCTTCCTTAAGTCTCTGAAGAGCCATTGTATCCTTAGAAAGGTCAACGCCTTCCTTAGCCTTGAAATCATTTAACATATACTGTGTAACAGCATTATCGAAATCATCACCACCAAGCTTGTTATTACCAGCTGTAGCAAGAACTTCAATTACACCATCACCGATTTCGATAATAGACACATCGAATGTACCACCACCTAAATCGTAAACCATAATCTTCTGCTCATGCTCATTATCAAGACCATATGCTAAAGCTGCTGCTGTAGGCTCGTTGATGATACGCTTTACATCAAGACCTGCAATCTTACCAGCATCCTTAGTAGCCTGACGCTGTGCATCGTTGAAGTAAGCAGGAACTGTTATAACTGCCTCTGTAACCTTCTCACCAAGATAATTCTCTGCATCTGACTTTAACTTCTGTAAAATCATAGCTGAGATTTCCTGTGGAGTATATTTCTTTCCATCAATCTCAACCTTGTAATCTGTACCCATATGTCTCTTGATAGAAGAGATTGTCTTATCAGCATTAGTAACTGCCTGACGCTTTGCAGGATCACCTACAAGTCTCTCTCCTGTCTTTGAAAATGCAACTACTGAAGGAGTAGTTCTTAAACCTTCTGCGTTAGCGATAACAACTGGCTTACCACCTTCCATTACAGCTACGCAAGAATTAGTTGTACCTAAATCAATACCAATAATCTTTCCCATAATAAAATGTCCTTTCTATAATTAAATTGATTAATACCTTGTGTTACATATGCTTTCTGGCTTATCGCTAGTTAGCAACCTTGACCATGCTGTGTCTTATAACCTGGTCTCTGTATGTGTAGCCCTTCTCAAACTCTTCAACTACGATGTTCTCTCCAACTGAATCATCCTCAACATGCATTACTGCATTGTGAAAATCCGGATTGAACTCACCGCCTAAAGCTTCAATAGGCTTAACATCTGCATCCTCAAGCATCTTTAAAAGCTGCTTGTGAACCATATCCATTCCCTTTGCGAATGGAGTTTCAAGTTCCTCATCTGTCACACTCTTAAATCCTCTGTCGAAGTTATCAACAATAGGTAAAAGCTTCTTAATGATATCTGAGGCTCCCATCTCGAACATAGTAGATTTCTCTTTCTCTGTTCTCTTTCTGAAATTATCAAACTCAGCCATCTGCCTCTTTACTCTGTCCTGAAGTTCTTCTATAACTGCATCCTTAGGATCCTTCTTCTTAGAGCTCTCAGTGCTCTCATCCTGTGCCTCGGCCTTGTCTGATTCATCAGCTTCACATGTATTCTGACTTTCATCAGCCTTACATTCTGATTCGCAGTTGCAGGCTTCTTCTTTCTTAGCATCAGTCTCCTGATTCTTTACTTCATCCTGAACTGTCTCTTCTGATTTCTTTTTCTTTACATCCTTTGACACTTCAATACCAACCTTTCCTAAGTTTTCTTAAATACATCATCCAAATGCGTCTGCATCTCTTTTAAGGTATCAACAACCTTTTCATAATCCATACGCTTCGGTCCAATAATACCAATTGTTCCCTTCATTCCATCCTGCAATTCATATGTGGCTGTTACCACACTACAGTCCTTCATGGACTCAACCGGTGTTTCATTTCCTATATATACCTGAATGCCGTGGTTATCATCTTCAGTCTTATCTGAATCATCCTTGTCATTAACAAGTCCAGACAAGCCCTGTTTTTCCTCCAAGGCATATATAAGCTCACTTGCTTTCCCGGAATCACTAAGCTCCGGATACTTGAATATGTTAGTTGCGCCGCTTGTGTATATCTTCAGGTCGTCAGCCTTACTTATAGTCTCAACAATCGCGTCTAACACTTCTTTAACAATACCCATATGCTCACCTGCCTGGCTCTCCATCTTGGATATAAGTCCCAGATGCATCTCCTGCAATGTAAGACCTGTGAGTGTTGTATTAAGAAGAAGATTAAGCTTCAGAAGATTCTCTGGTGAAATATCCTCGCTGATAGTTATAACCTTGTTCCTTATAAGATTGCCTTCCATAACAATAACTGCAAGAAGCTTATTCGGTTCAAGCTGTGACAGCTGAACAAATCTTAACTTATTGCCAGTTACCTTAGGAGTTGTTATCATCGTGGCATAGTTAGTATTATTCGCCAGAACCTTTGCTACATTCTGAAGAAGTTCTTCCACTCTGTCAACCTTCTCTGATAAGGCATCCTTCATAGAATCAAGTTCTTTCTCTTTATCACCAACCTGCTGTTCTCTTAAGGATATCTCTTCCTCTTTCTGAGCCATTAAATCATCAACATATAATCTATAGCCCTTATCCGTTGGAATTCTTCCAGCAGAGGTGTGTGGCTGTACAATGTAGCCAAGCTCTTCTAAGTCTGCCATCTCATTCCTTATAGTTGCTGAACTTAGCTGTAAGTCAGTCAGCTTGGAAATCGTTCTTGAGCCAACCGGTTCTCCGGTATCAAGATAATTCTGAA
>OGQP01000736.1_pt1 | contig 21375 bp, 15 predicted proteins | sample 1553251 | NCBI WGS metagenome assembly OGQP01 (sample SAMEA2580016, study PRJEB22360) | human gut metagenome | biome: human gut; feature: human-associated habitat; material: faeces | place: Denmark | collected 2008/2010 | reverse complement strand
TATTCCTCATACCCTTTTTATTCAATTGTCCAAGATGTATTGTAGTCCTACACACATCCCGCCGGGATTTGCAAGGTTTCCCTTGCCGGTGGGTGGGAAATGTGGTATAATACCTCTGGTTATGCGCCCGTGGCGAAATTGGTATACGCGATGGATTTCGGTGATGTCACCTCAGTGAGGGGTTTTTGTTGTGTGTTGACGCGGGATTTGTGTACCGCCGTTGACAAGCACTTGGAGGGAGGCTCTTATGGCGCAAGCGGCATCAAAAGGAAACTGCTATCTTTGCGGGGGAACGATTTCCAAAACAGCGTTTAAGAAGCATCTGCTGGAAAAGCACAATGATGCTGCCGACGATGCGCAGACGTGCAAGCTGCTGAAGGTGGAGGGCACAGACGAAAAGGCGTATTGGCTGTATCTGGATATGCCGATGAGCGCCACGCTAAAAACGCTCGATCGGTTCCTGCGGGATATCTGGCTGGAATGCTGTGGGCACGAAAGCGCGTTTTTTGTGGGGAACTATGAGCAACTCTCGAAAAACACCATGGTCGGGATGCTGCGCGATGGGAGCAAGCTCCATTATGAGTATGATTTCGGCTCTACAACGGAGCTGACGATCACGGTAGTGGGAACACTGCTGCGCCCGAAGCAGCGCAAATCTGTTCGTCTGCTCGGGAGAAACGAGCCGATCCGCTTCCTGTGCGGAAAATGCGGAAAGGAAGCCGATTGGATCTGCTGTGAATGCGAATGGGAGGATCAGTATCCGTATTTCTGCGAAGACTGCATGGAAAGCCATCCGCACGATTCTGCGCTTCCAATCGTAAATTCTCCGCGCATGGGCGTGTGCGGCTATTGCGGAGAGGACGACGTCTATACCTTTGACCCGGCTCCGTTTTTGAAGTAAAAAATCAGGCGGCCGGCGGACGCTTGCGCCGCCGCTCGCCTGTATATGCGCCCGTGGCGAAATTGGTATACGCGATGGATTTAGGTGATGTCACCTCAGTGAAGATTTTTCTGGCATATAATCACATAACATGATACACTAAAAACAGCTGATGTGGAAATGCAGCTCATATGCGGGCATGATGGAATTGGTAGACATGCGAGATTTAGGTGATGTCACCTCAGTGAAGGTTTTTCGTCCCATCATTCGCCGTGCTCATTCTTTGGTAAAAACAGGTTCATCCTGTTTTATAGATGCGAGTCAAGCGCAACGCTCCGTCTCGGCTCCTCGCCGTGTAAAAACAGAGGGCAATAAAATAGCGGCAGGAAGCCCTGCCGCTCATATATGCGGGTATGGCGGAATTGGCAGACGCGCAGGATTTAGGTTCCTGTGAAGTGATTCGTGTGGGTTCGACCCCCACTACCCGTACCATAATTGGACCAAACATTGATACAATGTGTTGATGTTTGGTCCGTTTCTTTTTGCCTGGAAAGCCGCTTACAGCAAGGCTTTCTGCTGTGATTGGGTGCATTTGTACAGGCGTCCGTCATAATCAAGCTCCTTTCAGAAGGTATTTTCCCGAAACAAGCACGCTGGCCGGAAAAGCAAACGTTTCAAACGGCCATAATCGTTTCAATAAGGAAAGCCCGTGATGAGAATCAATCGGTCCCCATCTCGGTCTCCAATGCGGCACTCTCTGCATCGAGGGACTCCGTGTTCAGGTATTCATCCAGCAACATCTGGCAGGTTTCCATCAGGACTTCCCGTTGCATTGCCAGATCACGCGGCGGTACTTGTCAGTGCTGTGCCATACCTTGGGACCATAGTGTTCCCCGCAATCACCGCAGACGATCTTTGCCGAGAATGGACTCAGGCTGTTATGGTGCCGCCCTTTGGATTTACGGACTGCCCTGCTCCGTCAGGTGCTTTGCGATCAGGTTGATCTTCCCGGCCACGGGAAAGAGGAAAACTTAACCACTTTCCCAAAAAGGATTAGAAAACGTAAAAACTGCCTCCGCAAAAGCTGCGGAAGCAGTAGATTATCCAGCTGGATCGTGATATAATATTATGTCAAAATATAAGTGTGATTTGTTTTTCGTTGTGCTGGGAGGCGACCAACATGACCCCTGAAGAAAGAGCCAGACAACTGATCGATGCCCGTCTTGCGCAATCCGGCTGGGTCGTTCAGGATCTGAAAAAAGTGAATCCCATGGCTTCTCTCGGTGTTGCTGTTCGGGAGTATCCCACCAGTACCGGGCCAGTTGACTATGCTCTTTTTGTTGATGGGAAGCCCGTTGGCGTGATTGAAGCGAAAAAGGACGAGCTGGGCGAGAACATCACTGTGGTCGAGGGCCAGTCCGGGCGCTATGCCAACAGCACCTTCAAATATATAACCACCGAGTATAAAATCCGCTTTGCCTATGAGGCCACCGGGCAGCTTACCCGTTTCACGGATTATGCTGATGTCAAGTATCGCTCCCGGCGTGTATTTTCCTTCCATAGGCCGGAAACGCTGCTGGCCCTGCTTGCAAAGGACGATACGATCCGCAACAACATGAAGCGTTTCCCGGCTTTCGACACCACCGGATTCCGCAAATGCCAGATCACAGCGATCCGGAATCTGGATGCTTCCTTTGCGGATAATCGCCCCAAGGCGCTGGTGCAGATGGCAACCGGCGCAGGCAAGACTTTCACAGCAATCACGGCAGCATACCGTCTGCTGAAGTTTGGCAAGATGAAGCGCATCCTGTTTCTTGTGGACACCAAGTCACTGGGCGAGCAGGCGGAGCGGGAATTCCTTGCCTATACGCCGAATGACGACAACCGCTCCTTTGCCCAACTTTACGGTGTTCGCCGCCTGAACAGCTCCTATATCCCCAATGACATCCAGATCTGCGTCAGCACCATTCAGCGGATGTACTCCATCCTGAAGGGTGAGGAAATGGATGAATCCGCAGAGGAAGAATCCTTCTTCGAGCAGGCCGGAGCCGACACACAGGCCGCAAAAGAGGTCGTCTATAACGAAAAGTATCCCCCGGAGTTTTTCGACTGCATCATCGTCGATGAATGCCATCGGTCGATCTACAACGTGTGGAATCAGGTGCTGGAGTATTTCGACGCCTTCATCATCGGCCTGACCGCCACGCCGGACAAACGCACCTTTGCCTTTTTCAACCAGAACGTGGTCAGCGAGTATTCCCGTGAGCAGGCCATCATCGACGGCGTGAATGTGGGCGAGGACATTTTCCTCATTGAAACCGACGTGACGAAAAACGGCGCGATGATCCTGAAGCAGCAGATCGAGTACCGGGACCGCCTGACTCGCGCCAAGCGCTGGAAACAGATGGACGAGGACCTGATCTATACCACGGCAAAGCTGGATCGGGACGTTGTGAATCCCAGCCAGATCCGCACTGTGATCCGAGCGTTCCGGGACAACCTGTTCACGCAGCTTTTCCCGCATCGCCGCGAAGTACCCAAGACGCTGATTTTTGCCAAGACCGACAGCCATGCGGATGATATCATTCAGATCGTCCGGGAGGAGTTTGGCGAGGGCAATGAATTCTGCCAGAAGATCACCTGTCAGGCGGATCGTCCGGAGACTGTTCTCAGCGCCTTCCGCAACGATTATAATCCCCGTATTGCCGTTACCGTTGACATGATCGCCACCGGGACGGACGTGAAGCCCATCGAGTGTCTAATCTTCATGCGCGATGTTCGCAGCAAGAATTATTTTGAGCAGATGAAGGGTCGAGGCACCCGCACCCTCGGCAAGGACGACCTGCAGAAGGTCACACCGTCCGCCACGGAGAACAAGGATCATTTTGTGATCGTGGACGCCGTAGGCGTCACGAAATCCAAAAAGACCGAGACACGCACGCTGGAGCGCAAGCCCACCGTCAGCATGAAGGAACTGATGCTGACGGTGGCCATGGGCGCAAAGGATGAAGACACCCTCACATCCCTTGCAAACCGTGTGATCCGGCTCAACAGCCAGATGACCGACCGGGAGCGCACCGAATTCAGCAGCACCGTCGGCAGCAGCGCAGGGAACATCGCCCAGCGGCTGTTGGATGCTTTTGACCCAGATGTCGTATCCGCGAAAGCCGGTGTCGATTTATCCGACGATCATGAGCCGACTGAGGACGAGCAGCACCGCATGGATGAGACAAAGAAGGCGCTGATCCAACAGGCCGTGCAGCCCTTCTATAATCCGGATATTCGCGATTACATCGAGAATGTGCGCCGCAGCCATGAGCAGGTCATCGATTCCGTGAATATCGACACGGTGCTCTTTGCCGGGTATGATACCGACAAGCAGGCGAATGCAGACCGCATCCTCAAGACCTTCCATGCGTTTATCGAGGAGAACAAGGATGAGATCCTTGCCCTGCGGATCATTTACGATCAACGGTATAAGGACCGTCCCATGGCGATTACAAAGCTCAAAGCCCTGTATGAAAAACTGAAGGCGCAGAACATCACCATCGAGCGCCTGTGGGAATGCTATGCCATCAGGAAGCCGGAAAAGGTCAAGCGGGGCACCGTGGCGCAGCTTACGGACCTGATCTCCATCATCCGTTTTGAGATGGGCTATGCTGATCACCTCGCGCCGTTCGCGGACAAGGTGAATTATAACTTCATGCAGTGGACGCTGCGCCGGAACGCAGGCCATATCCATTTTACGGATGAGCAGATGGAATGGCTGCGCCTCATCAAGGATCACATCGCTGTTTCCCTCAGTATTGAGCCGGAGGACCTTGATCTCAGTCCTTTTGACCGTAAGGGCGGCCTGGGCAGGTTTTACGATGTGTTCGGAGACAGCTATGAGGCGATTTTGCAGGAAATGAACGTGGAACTGGTGGCATAAGGAGGGCATCTCATTATGGAGTATAAAGAATATGAGCTTGGTGAATTGCTCTATTATGAACAGCCCACCCCATATATCGTTGAATCGACCGATTATAACGATGCTTATGAAACCCCTGTGTTGACTGCTGGGAAATCTTTTATTCTCGGATATACTGACGAAAAAGAAGGAATATACGATCAACTTCCTGTCATCATATTTGATGATTTTACTACGGCAAGCCAGTATGTTAATTTTAAATTCAAAGTCAAATCGTCTGCGATGAAGATATTGACCCCTGTAACCGAGCTGGTTTTGCCAAAGTATATCTATTATCGCATACAGATCATTCAGTTTGATCATAGCACCCATAAGCGGTATTGGATTCAGCAGTATTCAAAAATCCGTGTCAGTATCCCACCCATCCCGGAGCAGGAGTGCATTGTTGCCCGGATTGAGGAGCTGTTCTCCCAACTCGACGCCGGAGTGGAAACGCTGAAGAAAACAAAAGCACAGCTTGCGGTGTATCGGCAGGCTATGTTGAAAGAGGCGTTTGAGGGAGATTATCCGAGAAAACAACTAAAAGAATTCTCAAAAGCTATTAGTGGGTTCGCTTTCAAAAGCAGCAGGTATTCACCGGACGGAAATTATGTCGTTGTTAAAATTGGAAATGTCAAAGAACGTCATTTCGATTTCTCTCGGGATCTGACAAAAACGTTAGAAGCGGATGATTCGATTCTTGAAAAATACTTATTGCGGCGTGGGGATTGTCTTATCACCTTAACGGGATCTCGAGGGAAACGTGACTACGGATTTGTAGCGATGGTTGGGAATCAAAACAACTATCTTCTCAATCAGCGTGTTGCGGCGTTGCGATTCGATCAGTCTGTTGCCTTGCCTGAGTTTTTCCAGTATTATCTCGCTTCTCCCTCGTACCGAGACATGTTCTTCGGCTATGAGACCGGAAATGTCGGTCAGGGAAATGTTGGAATTAAAGCTCTCTTGGATCCCTATGTTATATTGCCAGATATTGACACGCAGAAGAGAATTATCGAAGACGTTGAGGACAGACTATCTGTCTGCGACAGCATCGAACAGACCGTTGACACCGCTCTGCAACAAGCCGAGGCCATGCGGCAGAGCATTTTGAAAGACGCCTTTGAGGGGAGGCTGTGATAAGTGAAAGACAAAATAAAATACTATCTTTTACTGCTGGCTTTTCTTTTCATAATGGCCCTAATTCTTTGGTTCTTTCATGACTGGATAGAACAATACAGCAATTCCCTTATGGTGTTGATTACCTTCATTTATGTGGTCGCAACTATCGAAATTTGCCGGGCAAATATCAAATCTGCTGAAGCAACTAAAGAACAGCTCGAAGAATCGAAACATCAGTTTGCAGAAAATGAACGGCTCCAAATGATGCCGTATTTTGAAATCATAGTACATGATGATATACGGGATTTTGTTGAGTGCATAGAGCTTACTATTTCGAACAGCAACGCAGAGAACAGTACCGTTATCGATCGAAGGATTTCAATAAAAAATATTGGTCTTGGTGTTGCAAAAGACTTTACATACACATGGTGCAATTTGGACGGATGTTATCCGCGGAACGACCTTGGTTTTACAGCATTTGCTCCGGGAGAAGAAAAAAGCATCTACTTTGATTTTTATGCCGAATGTAACGCAGACTTTAGTGAATATGAGGCTCCTGTATCCATAATTTTTTCATATAGTGATCTGCTTGAAAACAGATATAGCGTTGAATTAAAATTAACTTTTTGGATATCTGACGGTAAAGAAGACAAAGTGCATTGGAATGTCGGCATACCTGACATTATAAAGGGGAATAACCATGCCTGAACAAACATCATCTATCATCTCCAAAGTCTGGGGTATGTGCAACCCGCTCCGTGATGATGGATTATCCTATGGAGATTATCTGGAGCAGCTTACCTATCTCATTTTCCTCAAGATGTCGGACGAGTATGCCAAGCCGCCGTATAAGAAAGAGTCCGGTATTCCTGCCGGCTATACATGGCAGGATATGAACACCCTCACGGGCTCTGAATTGGAAGAACAGTATAAAAAGACGCTGGAAAAGCTGGGGGAGCAGGGCGGAATCCTCGGTCAGATCTTCCAGGGCGCGATCAACAAAGTCAGCAATGCGGCAATCCTTTACCGGATTGTGCAGATGATCGACCGGGAGAAATGGGTCTCCATGTCTTCGGACGTGAAGGGCGAGATCTATGAAGGTTTGCTGCAGAAAAACGCAGAAGACGTAAAATCCGGCGCAGGCCAGTATTTCACACCGCGCGCGCTGATCCAGGCGATGGTCGCCTGCATCCGCCCAGAGCCGATGAAAACGATTGCGGACCCCTGCTGCGGCAGCGGGGGATTTTTCCTCGCGGCGCAGGCATTTCTTGCCGACCCGGAGAACTATACGCTCGATCGGGAGCAGAAGGAATTCCTGAAAAACGGGACTTTCTACGGAAATGAGCTGGTGGCGTCCACCTTCAAGCTGTGCCTGATGAATCTTTACCTGCACAACATCGGGGATATTTATGGCAGTGTTCCTGTCGCCCACGGCGATTCGCTGCTCACCGATCCCGGCTACCGTGTGGACTACGTTCTCACCAATCCGCCCTTCGGCAAAAAATCCTCCCTCACCTTCACCAATGAGGAAGGCGAACAGGAGGAAGAAGACCTCGTATATAACCGTCAGGATTTCTGGACCACCAGCAGCAACAAGCAGCTCAATTTCGTCCAGCACATCAATACCATCCTGAAAGCCACGGGCAAGGCTGCGGTGGTCGTGCCGGACAACGTGCTCTTTGAGGGCGGCGCTGGCGAGATCGTGCGCAAGAAGTTGCTTGCTACCTGTGATCTGCATACAATCCTGCGTCTGCCCACGGGCATCTTCTATAAGCCGGGTGTCAAAGCGAACGTCATTTTCTTCGATAAGCGTCCGGCCAGCGCCGAAACCCAGACGAAGGCCGTCTGGATCTATGATTTCCGCACCAACGTTCACTTTACGCTGAAACAGCATCCGATGCAGTATTCCGATCTGCTGGACTTCATCGCCTGTTATCATCCGGAGAAACGGTACGAACGCGCCGAAACATGGAGCGAAGATGACCCGGATGGCCGCTGGCGCAAATTCGATATTGCCGACATCCTTGCGCGGGACAAGACCAGCCTCGATATCTTCTGGATCAAGGACAAGTCCCTTGCCGATCTGGACAACCTGCCCTCGCCCGACGTGCTGGCCGATGATATCATCGAAAACCTCCAGAGCGCACTGGAGAGCTTTCAGGAACTGAAGGCGCAGTTGAAATAAGGAATGGACTTTATGAGCGAAATCCGTATAGCAATTCCTGACTTGGATTTGAACAATGCATTGCGATTAGATGGCAATCTGCGCAACTATGAGATTGGGCCATTTGATGATGTCGTTTTGGATTTTTCCAGAATGACAAATTTTGACCCACTTCCCATGTTGATGGCAGGGGCGATTATCAAACGTTTTCGGTATCAATACCATGATAACACTTTCTCTATTTCTGGCATCAACGGGAAAAGTTATGCCGGGACGATGGGCTTCTTCAAATATATATCCGAATCCATAAGCGTTGGAAAAAGCCCCGGTGAAGCCACTGGTAGTTCAAATTATATTCCGATTACACCTATTTCGATACGCTCTTTGCAGGAACGCGCATTTCGTGATGGTGGGTCAATAGAAATCGGTGATATGATAGAAAGAGCGTCTGCTCGACTTTCTCATGTCATTGATAGGGGAAATAAGGAATTACATAAGCTGCTTACATATTTAGTCCGCGAAATACTGAGAAATACCCCTGAACACGCTCAAGCAGACGAGATGTGGATATGTGGGCAGTACTGGCCCACTTACCAATTGGCTGAAATTGCAATCATTGACGAAGGAATCGGGGTATTCCAAAGTATAACGCGTAACGCTGCACATGCAAAATATATTCATGATAACCGTTCTGCTTTAAAATGGGCTATTCGTGCAGGTATTTCAGAATCATTCCGACCCGCCTATGAGTTTAAGCCGCATGATTACGATGTATGGAAAAACAGCGGATTTGGGCTTTATATGGTTAGTCAGATATGTCAAAAGCTGAACGGCAGTTTTTGCATAATCAGTTATGGTGACGCGTTGCTCATTGATAACCACGGTGTTGCAGAAAAAAGCACCTCATTTCACGGAACTGCAATTCGCATAAGAGTACCGACGAACAACATCTCAGCTGCGCAAGCCATAATTGATGAAATAGCCGCACAGGGTGAGGTTGAAGCGCGAACGATTAAAAATGCCTTTAAAACCGCCTCTATGCCTTCAAAAGGCTTGATGACGCAGCTAAACATATAATTTGTAAATTATGAGGAATCTCAGTATGAATATTATTCGGTGGTGCAATGAGAATAATGGTTTTCTTACGGCTATCCTGTCTTTGATTGGACTTGTTCTGAGTGTTACAGCCATTGTGGTTTCTATTCGTACAGCAAGATTGCCTTATAAAAAGAAACTGATGTTAGGGTCATATATGTCTGTTGGTGCAAGTATGATTCCGGGAGTTGGTGCGGAAACACAGATTCTGGGTATGTCTGCTTCGGCAACGAACGTCGGAAATCGGACAATAAATATTACATATTTGGGATATGCGATCAAAAAAGATGGTCGGTATAATATGATATATCCTGTCAATCGAGACTTTGATGGAAAGGCATCCCTTAACCCTTCAGAAATGGCAGAAACCCAGTTTTATAAGGATGAGTTATTGAAGTGCTTTTCGAAGGAAAACCGTAAAACAAAGCTGTTTGTTTACGCTAAGGATAACGAAGGTGCAGAGCACAAAAGGAAAGCTGGTACAGTCGGCAAGTTGATTGACAACCTGTCGAAATAAAAATGCACCCAGTAAAACCGGGCGTATTCTATCAAAATGGTGGTACTTTTCCAACGTAAGTTGACGAGCTGCCAGAAACGGCGGCTCGTCGTTTTTGTTAATCATTCAACTAATAATAAGTTTGGAGGTGTTAAAATGTTAGATACGATAGGTGCTTTCGGGAGTGGTATTGGAACCAACCTTTTATCTGATTCTTTGAGCAAGAAACTTGAGGCTTTCAAAGACAAAAAAGCAATTGCCTCTTTCACCCAAAGTCTGCGAGATTGGGAAATTGAATTTGAAAAACAGAATGACGGCACTATCATCACAAACGGCGCATTTTATTCACATGTGAAGTATCATAATGTAATTGAAAATATTGTGGCTTATGTCCTTGAGCCGAGTATGAATGCCGTGACTGAGGATGAATTTCTAAATTGTCTCCATGAAAAAATGGTAAACAGGATCGAAGAAACGACCGAAAAGAAATTATCTTGGAACGACTCAAGACTTATTCGGAATTTCCTTACACACTTACTTACAACAACAAGAGCCTTTCTTTTTCAAAAAATATCTTTGGAAGATCGCGGCCTATTCTATTTGGTTTGCCAAAATAATGCCAAACTTGAGCACTTAGAACGGATTGTAAAAGAGAAATTCCAAATGCAGGATCAGAATGTCCAGCAAATTGTAGAACAACTTTCGATGGCTATCCAGAAGTCCGAAACTGAGGAACGCATCAAAGCAAAAATGGCTTCATGGAATTCCAGACAAATAAAGAACCTTGGTAACCGGTATACGCCAGATTTGAACATCCCTGTTGAAATAATGGACTCTCTCCACGGAGCATCTGTCGATCAACAATTTCAGAATATATTCTATGACAAAGTAGATAAATTTTTGATTGCGATGAGACACACAGAGCTTAGTGAAATCAACGCATTGTGTGATGCCATAGAGAAATATGCAATAGAATTGAATTTCTTCAATATTACATCAAGCGACATCGATGTAATAATTTCTACAGTTAACGCTATCAAAGATTTTCTAACCAGCAAAATAGAAGAATATTACAAAAACCCCGAAGGGAAGAAAAACTTTGAGAGTAAGGCATACCGGTTATACGAGAAACTGGGTATTGCCAACGAATTTAACGACTATCTAACTAATACAACTGTTAGGGTAGCCGTTTCCCCGTACATTATTTTGGCCGGAGATGGTGGTGTTGGAAAATCACATCTTATTGCCGATTACATTGATAACTGTGATTCTTTGGGGCAGACATCTTTACTTCTGTTAGGCCAGCAGTTTTCTGCGGGAATGGATGTTTTGGCTATTCTCCCAACTCTACTCGGTTGTGATATTACTTATCACGAACTTTTTGATATATTCGAAGCAATTGCCTGTACTCAGAAAAGTCGTGTCCTGATCTGTATTGATGCTCTTAATGAAGGTGCTGGGGTAACTTTTTGGAACAGTGTTCTTGGTGGACTCGTTGATTTCCTGAAAGAGTTTCCTCACATTGGCCTCCTCGTGTCTGTGCGTACACAATATGAGGATTCTCTTTTCGACGGACAAGATACGCTTAGAGCACAAATGCAACGAATTGAACACTTCGGTTTCACTACAGTTGAACACGATGCCATGCATCAGTACTTCTCTTTCTATGGAATAACCATTGACCCTGTAGTATTCCCAATTTCAGAATTCAGAAATCCGCTGTTTTTGCGGCTGTTTTGCACCGCAAATAGAAATACGCACATTAGTCTGGGCGATATTTCATTGCCGTTTGTTTATTCGCAGTACATTAGTGTGATGGAGCAGAAAGTCGCTAAAAGATGTAACTATAACAAATCTTATAAATTAATTTCAAAAATTATTGACGAAATGGTTTCCAAACGTATCAATGAACATAGTGGAACCGTTTCACTTTCGCTTGATGATACCCTTGCACTAATAGTTGATATCTGTAAGAAATGGAATGTTAACACCGATGTGTATAGTGCACTTCTTGCGGAAGGAGTTCTTACACAAGGCATTACATATAACGGTGATGAGTATGTTTATATTACCTACGAACGACTGGAAGACTACTTTTTAGCACAGAAAATAGTTTCGGCGTATGCACAGTTAAGTGAGGAGCAGTTTTTTGAGAAGTATTCTTGGATGTTAAACAAGCCGGATCTCCTTCAATTCTTTGGTATTGTCCTTGCTGAAGACTGGGAATATGAACTGAGTGATGTATTTTCCTCTGAAAACGCGAAGAATACATATCGTGTTCGCAATGCATTTCTTTATGGCTTATTATGGCGAAAAACAACCAGTATTACGGAACATACTATAGATTACATTAACTCGGAAATCCTGCAATATGAGTATAGTTTCAACCAGTTTGTAGATGTTCTCTTCGCATTATCAGCACGCCCAAACCATCCTTTGAATGCCAAAAATGCATTTAACTTTTTTTATGGGGTAAAAATGTCAGACAGAGATGCTACATTTATTCCTATATTTGACGAATTATATAGTAATCACGATTCAGCGCTTTATCGACTCGTTGAGTGGGGACTTGTTCACGCCTCAAAGCAAGCTATTACCGACGACATTGCGGAAAGTTGTGCAATCATCCTTTCTTGGCTCCTAATTTCGCCTAACAACGAACTTCGGGACAAGGCAACAAAAGCTATCATTTACATCCTGAACTCACACATGCCGGCATTGTTATTCTTGATGCGGATATTTGAAGAAATTGACGACCCATACATTTCTGAAAGAATATATGCTGTCGCATTTGGCTGTGTGGTAAATGAAGATTCACCGCAACAGGTCAGGGCACTGGCAGAGCATGTTTACAAAAACATATTTGATAAGGATGTTGTATATCCAAATATACTGTTGAGAACCTACGCCAAAAACATTATCGATTATGCACGCCACATAGGCTGTGTTGAGGACGGGTATTTCGACGCAGAAAAAATCACACCTCCATATAACAGCAGATTCCCAGAAATTCCTTCGGATGAAGAGATTAAAACATATAAGTTGGACTATAACAGCGAATCATTTAGAGATTATCATTGGTCACAATTAGCCATTTTGAATTCAATGAAGGTTGAATACAGTCGAAGTGGTCAACCTGGTGGCTATGGTGATTTTGGAAGGTATACCTTTCAATCGTATTTTTACGCTTGGAAACAACTACATCCTATAGATTTAAAAAACATAGCCATTAAGCGTATCTTTGAACTGGGTTATGATGTCGAAAAGCACGGAAAATATGATCGAAATTGTACTGATCGTGTTGGTTTAAGGTTTCAGCTTGGAAGGAAGGAGCGTATTGGGAAAAAGTATCAATGGATAGCACTTTATGAATTGGCGGCTCAAGTCTGTGACAATTATCAGATGACAGTATACGACAATGACATAGGGGAACCACATCAGGAATACTGCAAGGGTTCTTTTGAGCCGGATATTCGGAACATCGATCCAACGGTACTTGTTACTCCTGGTTTTGATAATTTGCATATCGATATCGCAGCATTTTCATATGACATCCCAAACAATTCCTATGAGGAATGGCTTGCTGATTTTTCTAACACACCAGCTTTTGAGCAATGCGTAAAGCTACAGTCCGGAGCACATCAATATCTCTTACTTACGGGTGAATATGATTGGAAAGAAGCTAAGCGTTTAGGTTTCCGTTCATATGACCTTCCTCGCAAAGATATGTGGCATCAAATCAGAGGATATGTTGTAAAGAATGAATATGCTGAATCACTCATTTGCGCTCTTTCTGGTGTTGACTTTATGGGGCGTTGGATGCCTGAAGCTCAAAGTAACTCAGCAATGTACAACAAAGAATATTACTGGTCTGATGCGCATACTTTCTTTAATAACCCATATTATTGTGGTTTGGAATGGGTAAATATCGATTCTGACCACCTTAATTGTGTCTTCCCTGAAAAAGTATTAATTCCTGTTAAACAGTATTATAGCGAACGAAAAGGCGAACTGAATAGTTTGAATTCAGAAATAGCTTCTATCTACTGGCACAAACCATGCGAGGAAATGTATACAAAATTGCAATTAAAGTATTTAAAAGGCAGTAATAGCGCGTTTGTTGATGGTGCTGGGGAATTAGTATGTTTTGAGAGTTCAGAGCTAATAGGTAATGATACAGGTTTCTATATCCGGTACGACAAGCTTCTTGAGTTTTTGAAAAGTAGCAGTTACACATTAGTGTGGACATCTTTGTGCGAGAAGCGCATATTGACTCCCTCGTTCGGAAAGTGGGATTTACCACCCAAGGCAATACACATGTCTTCTGTTTATTATTTGAAAGACGGTAAAATAGCAAAAGCCAGTGAAACACTATTCGAAGACAGACTATATTATTAACAAGGTCTTGGATTGGAAACGCCTCCTTTCAATTTCTCCATCACAATCTCATCTATTTCCTGTTCCAGCTCCTGTACTTTCTCCTGTAACGACAAAATGTGGGCGTCGAGGATCGGTTTCCTCAACGCCCACATTTTTTGCAGATGTGCCAGCTTCTTCAGTTCCGCGGCACACTGCTCTCGCACAGTTTCGGTATACTCCTGCACCGCAGCATCCAGTACCTCCTCATGAATACGGTGGGAGGCGCAATAGGTTTTAGTCTGTCCAAGCTGGAGCATAACAGCCCGGAGGACTATGCCGCAGCACTCTACGGCTTCTACAATGATGAACGCATTGCGGAAAAGCTCATCGTTAATCCCATCCGCAACAACGGCGACTGCTATACGACCCACGATGCCTACGAGCTTTCCTATGTGCCGCGGCCGCTGCCGGACGGCTCTGTTGCTATCTGTCAGGAGCATGTGACAGATAGCTTACAGGCGCTGATGAAAGCCGATTATATGCTGGCGCTGAACAGTGGGCACAACATCCGCCGCTGCATCATCTGCGGACGGTATTTTCTGCTCAAGAGCGGTGTCCACGCTTTGTACTGCGAAGGGGCGTGTCCCCATGCGCCCGGCTACACCTGCCGGCAGTTCGGCACGGTGGAGTTGCAGAAGGAACTGGCGAAGGACATTCCCAAGGTCAAAGTCAAGGTGACCGCTTTTGCCCGCTTCACAAAGGATATGCAGCGGGGTGCGATCTCACAGGAGGATGCAAGAAAAGCCAAGGACTATGTGCGGGATCTGCTCTATGATGCCCTGCGCGACGCGAATATCTCCGTAGAGGCTTTCGAGCAGCGTATTTCCTCTGAGCGTGTTTACCAGCACTGCGGGATCACCAGAACGGCTAATCCGAGGGGCCGTCCGCCGAAGGCAAAGGCGGGTGAGATCTCATGACCAATGAGGAACTGGTTCGTCGGTATTATGACGGTGCCGAAGCCGCGCTGGAAAAGCTGTACCATAAAAACATCGGTCTGATCCGTGGCATCGCCAAGGAAACCGCGGCGGAGTTCAACTGCCTGATAATGGAGCAGCATCATACGAATCAGTTTTCCGCGTATACGAAAACGATTCTGGACGATCTCTGCGGCGAGGGCGCCGTGGAGCTTCTGACACGGATTCAGAGCAGAGAATATGACAAGAGCCGCGCCGCACTCACCACCTATCTCTACCCGCATTTGAAGGGGCGCATGACCCGCTGGCTGGAGCAGAATATTGGCTGCATGGCGTTGAGCAAGGATGAGATGGCTGCCGTCCGACAGGCGCAGAGGCTGTATCATGTTGCATGGAAGGATACCGGTGAGATCACGGAGGAGTTGGGCATCCCCGAGGCTCGTGTCAGCCGATATGTTCGCTACAATACCCATTTCCTCGGTGTGCACGACCTTATCCGAGAGGACTATGACGGCGATCCCTACGAGCGGCTGATGCCGGGGATGCTCTCCGTTTCGGCGGAGCAAGCCGTGTACCGCAAAGTCTGCATCGAGTTCCTTCGGGAGCTGTTCGATATCCTGCCGAAGAAGGACAGGGACATTCTCGGCAAGACCTGCGGCGTGTTCGGATACCCGGAGGCGACCTTGAAAGAGATCGGGATGTATCACATGATGAAGGAGTCCGCCGTGGAGAAGGCGAAGAGCCGCGCGGTCAAGAAGCTGAGAAAATCCTATCCCGGCAGCAGGCTCCAAGTGTGGAGGGCTGTTCATCGTATGTTGCGGAGACCGATTCTGCCGCCGGGGGAGGACAGTGAGCTGCGGCGCAATTTTCCGCAGTATGTCCGCGCCTTGACGGAGGTCTATGGCGTGCTGAGCGAAGCCGCCTCAGATTTAAATAACATCTCTGTATAGTCAGAACAGCAATACAGACTTTTGTACACCCTCTTATGGTAGTATCTATGCAAGCGTCACAACTGATGCTATACTTTGAGAGGAGATGTCTTTATGCATTATTCCAAAACAAACAAGGTCTGTGCCACTTGCGCCTATTGGACCGGAAGCCGAAATCTGGTGAATTCCGGAAACTCTTCGGAGCCGACCACCAATAGCGCCAAGTGCCAAATTCCAAACGGTTCCAATCGGGGCAGTACAAAGTTTTGCAGTTCTTCCTGCTCTAATTGGGCTAAGTGGCCGGTACTGAAGTAAAACGACACGGAGGGACTGCATTACGCTGACGGAAAAAGCCAATGCCATCTGCCTTTTGGAGGTTCTAAAGGAGTATTCCGATGCGGAACACATTCTGCCCATGCGGGAGATCATTGCAAAGATGCAGTCCCTCTACGGTATCAAAATCGACCGCCGCACCGTATATGGGGCCATTGCACTTTTGATCGAGCTCGGTTACGACATCTCCCTTTACGAGAACAACGGTGTCGGCTATTACCTCCGCAGTCGGGAATTGGAGCAGTCGGAGGTGCTGCTGCTGACCGATGCGGTATATTCTTTCCCGTTCATCCCGGCAAGGCAGACCGAGCAGCTTGTCCAGAAGCTGCAAAAGCAGCTCAGTATCTATCAGCGCAAGAAATACCGCCATCTGACCGTCGCCCGGCAGGGACATAAGACCGGCAACCGGCAGATATTTTGGAATATTGAGCAGTTGGATGAGGCCATTACACGCAAGAAAAAAGTGACCTTGGATTACCTGCACTACGGATATGACAAACGGCAGCATCCTACGGTGACCTACACTCTCAGCCCCTATGAGATGGTGTACACCAACGAACACTATTACCTTATCTGCGTCCCCGACCACGATCCGCACACGCGGTTGTACCGCATAGACCGCATGGCGGATATTCGGATACTGGACGAGCCCCGCAGCGAAACGCCGGCGCAGAAGCAAGAGGCACAAGATGCCGTTTACGCCTTTGTAGGTGCTCCGGAGCGGGTGGTGCTGCACTGCGACCGCGCCGTGCTGGACGATGTGCTGGACCGCTTTGGTACGGACATACAAATTTTTGAGCGGGACGAGCAGACCTTTACCGCCGTATTGACTACCCCGCCGCGCGGTGTGCGCTTTTGGGCACTGCAATACCTCTCCTTTGTGGAGGTGGCAGAGCCCGCTTGGCTGCGGCAGGAGATCATAGAAGTGCTAAAGGTCAATCACTATTTGACATGAGGTGATACTATATGCCACGGAATGAATTAGACTATTTCTTGAATCGGGTGCATCAAGCATATGTCGATGCACGAAAGCCATTGTGCGCTGACGAGCTCTGCGAATTGACCATCGAACGTGGACGAAGCAGGACGATTTCAGGCATTGCAGAGGACTATTTTGCCGAGTTGCTCTATAAAGAAATAGGTAAAGGCTACCTTCATTTCTTTGTGGATCAACCCTTGGTTGGGGGGACACATAAAGTTTATCCTGATGTAATCGTCGCACGGCCTTGTGAGGCAAAGAACGAATACTTTGAAATCCTCTATATGCTGGATCTTAAAATGGATGTCGGTTATCATCGTGATATCGCCGTAGGAAGGACACCAACACAAACTTATGTCGCAAAGGCCGAAAGTTTGTTAGAGGACCTTGCCATGTTGAAGGATTCCCCAGAGCTTAGTACAAAAAGCGGCAACAAGAAAAAATCAAAGACGGACCGTTTTGCCCCCCGATACTTTTTTTCTATGCATCCACAGTCCAGTTATGATGAGGTCATCATAACTTCCAAAAACGCTGGAAATAAAACGAAAGAGCAGGAACTGATTGAACGCGCAAAAGATCCGGACTGCAATATCTGGGTTCTTAGCACAGGTGACCACCCAAACGAATACGGAGATGATGTTAAAATGTGCCCCTTGGACGAGAGTTGGGAAATTCTTTTGAAAAAATTGGAAACATATTAGAATGATATTTAGACACAACACGGCATCCTGTACGGACATTTGTACAGGGTACTGTGCTATTCTATCAGCAGAACAGAAATCGTACGAATGGTGCCGGGACGCGGCGCAAAGAAAGGATGAGCAACTATGAAATACACTTCTGCACAGGCAAATAAGCTGCTGAAAAAGCTGAATGACGAATATTCCGCCCTACTGCATAAAGAACAGCGCAGCCGGGATTTCCGCGCGGCGATGGGCGAGGACATTGAATCTGTGCGTCCCGCCTATGATTACGCAAAAACACAGGCGCGTCTTGAGGAACTGGAGGGAACGATCCGCAGACTTAAACACGCCATCAACCGCTTCAACACGATGCAGGTCGTGGATGGCTTCGGGATTACGATCGACGAGATGCTGGTCTATATTCCGCAGCTGACCAAGCGGAAGAGCAAGCTGCTTGAAATGAAAAGCAGGCTGCCCAAAGAGCGCGTTGAAGAGCAGTACGGCCGGCAGTCGAACATTATCGACTACACCTACACGAACTACGATCTGGCGGCTGTGGAGGCGGACTATGAAAAGACCTCTGATGAACTGTCTCGTGCGCAGCTTGCGCTGGATACTGTAAATCAGCGGGATTCCTTTGAATTCTGTGAATGAACTCTTTCCGTCGCATCGAGCGACCTGCCAAAAAGACCGACAGTTCCGTTTCCCACCTGCGTTTAAGGTCATAGACAGGAAACCGTTATTCTTTTTGTTATCTGTTATGCCCACTTGAGTTTAAGGATGGGCCACCAACATTGATCTGGCACGGTTCTCGACGTGAAAAAACTTTTCGGGAAACTGAAGTACGGTTATAGGTTCCCACACAGAATATGTTCTGCACAAAGTTACGAGGTATTTTCTAAAATCGCAGAGCACCTTGACAGTTTCTACTTTATGGACTTATCATATTAATAAAATCAGCCCTTTGCAGTAGCGTACAGCCTAAAGCCAATTTCTTTAGGAGGGACAGCGAGTCGCTGTTCTGGATTTCAAGGTTATCCGCATCGCATAGCGATGCCCAAATCTGATACGCTCCGGCGAATAGCCAATCACTTCATGATTTTCGATTCGCCTCCGCTTAATCAGACCATTTTGTACTGCAAAGGGCTGATTTTTGGAAGGACGCTACACATGAAAATAGAAGGAAGCTGTGTGACCTTTGAGCCGTGCGATGCGGCTTTTGTGAAGAAGTTCGGACCGTTAGAAGCAGCAAATATGGTTTTGGATTACCATTCTGTCCACCCCAATATGCCATTTCTTTATGATGCCGAGCAGCTGGCCGGTTTCTTTGACATAAGCTGTGGTGAATTAAACCATATTGTCAATCACATTCAAAAAGAGTATACAAAGGCATTTCTCCCCAAAAAAGATGGTACTTATCGCAGCCTATACATACCAAGTATCAGACTTCAATTTTGTTTGGGCCCAATCAAGGATAGAATTCTTTCACAGCTCCCTGTTTCAAAATTTGCAACTGCTTATCAAAAAGGATGCTCTACTCGCAAAAATGCAGAGCCGCACATTGGAAAAAAGAACCTTCTAAAACTGGATATTACCGATTTTTTCGGAAGCATCTCTTTTGAACAAGTCCTCTGCGCAGCTTTCAACACTCGCTATGTATCAAAGCAGGTCGGCTTTCTGCTGACTTCCCTGTGCTGCAAAAATGATGCTCTTCCACAAGGCTCACCAACATCTCCCGTGCTCTCCAATATCGTCATGCGTCGTTTTGATGACCAGATCGGTCGCTGGTGTAACCAACGCCAAATCACCTATACTCGCTATTGCGATGATATGACCTTTTCCTCCGACCGTCCGCTTTACGGAGTCTATCAAAAAGTCAAAAAAATGTTGTTTGAGATGGGCTTTGAATTGAATGAAGCGAAAACACATTTCATCAGCAATGCTGACCGGCAGACAGTAACAGGCTTGGTCGTCAATGAAAAGCTCTCCATCCCCAGCAGCTATAAACGAAACCTGCGGCAGGAAATTTACTATACTTTGAAGTTTGGCATAGAGGACAGCATCGTACACGGTAATCGGTTGAATTTTCTCGAAGACGGTCAACCAATTCGCTGCCCTACATATATGACACACCTAATAGGAAGTGTGCAGTATGTCTTGCAAATCGAACCGGAAAATCGTTGGTTTCTAAATGCCAAGCAAAAGCTGCTGGACTATGCTCGTGCATATTTTAGAGCCGAAGGATTAGGGGAAGAATACTATTTGCATCGCAGTCGCTTACGCGAAAAAGATGAATGAAATGCAGGGCAGCGACCTCGGACTTCAGGATCGCATTCAGATTTACAATGCATCATACTCACATTACCAACCGCGTCATGCAGCAGCAGAAATTTTCTCCAGCAAGCCATGATCATGCTATACTTTTCCGTCAGAGTGTGCTATGATTTAGCAGGTGTTCGGCCGGTCACGACCAAATATCTTTTGAAGCGTCGGAAAAGATGCCCTTCCCTTATGATATGGAGGGCTCTGAAAATCTTTCACTAAGGTGACATCAACTTTAGGTTCCATTCCGCAAGGGTAGGGGTTCGAGTCCCCTCGGGCGTACCATGCTGAGAACTCCAAGAAAAATCTTGGAGTTCTCTTTTTATCTCTGAAAGCCCTTGTGCCACAACGGCTCTGCGGATTTACGCCCACAAATCCGATTTCTAATTTTTACAAAAATCCTATACTTCTGGAAAAGAGAATGTCAGAAAATAGAGAAAAATATGACATAAATTCTGACGCCGCCAACTGCCTCCGGGCCTTCTGGGGACAGTCCCGGTAATTTCCCCCAAAGCATAAAAAATCCGAGGGCGGTCCGCCTTCGGATTTTTTGCATTTTTTGCGGGCCCGCGTATAAATCCGCCGCCGCCCGGCCATACTGAGGGCAGAAACGTTCCCCAGGATTTCGGCCCGCCGCAGGCCGGTATATGCGGCTCCGGCCCCAGGCCGGACGGGAAAGGCACCTATGAGCAGATTCGACGGAAAAAAGGTCAAGGCCGTGTTCGGCGGCAAGGGCTTCTACATAGCCCTTGCCCTCTGCCTGCTGGCAGCCGGTATTGTCGGCTATTACACCCTGCTGCGGCCCCAGGCCCCGGCAGAGCCCGCATCCAACCCCGCCTCCAACGTCCCCGATGACCGGGACAACGCCTGGGTGGCCCCGGCGGTGCAGCCGGAGGAGAATGTCCCCGCCGCCCCTCCGGCGGAGGAGACGCCCATCTCCGACCCCCAGGACCTGCTGCCCCAGGTCATGTCCCCGCTGGACGGCACCACGGTAACGGTGTTCAGCGTCACGGAGCTGATGTATGACGAGACCATGGCACGCTGATCGGTAGTCTTACCGAGCTTACGAGTTCCGGGCATTTCTGTTTCCTCC
>OGQP01000727.1_pt1 | contig 21471 bp, 17 predicted proteins | sample 1553251 | NCBI WGS metagenome assembly OGQP01 (sample SAMEA2580016, study PRJEB22360) | human gut metagenome | biome: human gut; feature: human-associated habitat; material: faeces | place: Denmark | collected 2008/2010 | reverse complement strand
GAATGCAGGGGAAGATGCAGTCGTTACTATAAAGGGGCTTAACGATTATTATGGAACAAAAGAACTAAAGTTTCAGATTTATAATGATATTGGTTTTGAATTAAATGGAACCTCTTTATCATTGGATGGTTTGATTAATTATAATTTTTATTACACTCTGTCAGATGAAATGTTAAAAGATAAAAATGCCTATGTGTTATTCACTCTTCCTGAAGGAAGAACAGAAAAGATGTATGTAAAAGATGCAATTGTTAAAAATGATGGAAGTCGTGTTTTCTACTGTGGTGTATATGCGATGGAAATGACAAAAAAGATAAAGGTGCAATCTTTTAATGGAAATGGTGTTGGAGGGAGAATATATTATCGTTCGATTACAGATTATGTTAGCAAGATAGATCAAATGTCTGAATTTGCTTCAGTGATGCCTTTGTTGAATTCAATGTTAAATTATGGTGGATATAGTCAAGACTTGTTTAATTATAATTTAGAAAATAAGGCATATAAGAATGTTAAGGATAGTTATTTAACGCAAATGGAAAGTTTGAAGTATGAGGATTTCGAAAAGTATAAATCAGTAAAAATCAATTCAAATGATAATGTGTCTACTAATGGAATTAGTTTAGAATTAAAAAATGGAATTACATTTAGAGTTTATTTCAAAATCAATGATGTTTCTAAAGTTGATGCTTCTTCCGTTACAATCAATGGTAAAGTTACAGATTTAAAGAAGAATAGTAAAGGGTATTATTTGGATGTAGAAAATATTAAGTCAAACAGATTAAATGAATTTTATACTTTTTCACTTGGTGGTACTACAGTAAAAGCCTGCGCATTATCATATATTTATTCTTCAATCAAATATAATATAGCTGATGGTGCTACTAAAGCATTGTATTTATATTATAATGAGAGTAAGAAATATTTTGGTTAAGAATAGTGTGATTGTATGAAAAAAAGAAAATCTATAATTTTTAGTATATTAGTTTGTTTAATATTTTCTTTGGGTTTCATTTTAACTAATCATAATGAGACACATCATTCAAATCAAGTAAATGTTGTAATGGAAAGTAAAGAAAAATTGGATAATAGAAATCAAGAAAAAATTCAAAAATTATATCAATAATTTTTCATGGTTTTTATTGCATGCTGAAAACCCCTGAAGAAAAAGCGTTTTTTTTCAGGGTAGTTTTGGTGTATAATCTCGTTGTTATTTATTGTACTGGTATAACTCACCAGTTTTGCACATGCTATAAATTATTCGTACTAATTTACTAGCACATGCAGTCTTTGCAGCTTTCGAACACATCGGGTTTGATTGCTGCTTTTTCTTTATATAGAAATCCTTAATACTATTATCATCTCTCTTAAGCCTTATAGAACACGTTACAGCCAGATATAATAAACACCTTAATCGTTTATTGCCTTTTTTAGTAATGTGCATATGATCCCCGTCATTCTGTCCACTTTCACTGATTCTTGGATCCAGTCCGGCAAAGGCTACTAACTCATTCTTCTTTTTAAATCTTGTCATGTCACCTAGTTCTGCAATAATACGTGCAGCTAGGTTATCTCCAATACCTGGAATAGATTTGATTATACTAAAGTCAGGTAGTTCCTGTGCTAGCTTAATCATTTCACCAATGGTTCTTTCAGCTTCTGCCATATCTTCTTTTAATTTCTTGATGAATCTCTGAAGTATTAATACTTCAATATCATCCTTATCACATCCTGAATAGATGGTTTTAGAATACTCTATTACCTTGTCAGCCATTGTATCACTCATTGCCTGACGATGACATGTTTTACTCTGAATCACTTTAGATACGGTATTAATCTTCTTTTTCTGAAGCATTTCTGGATGTGGATATTTTTCAATGACAGCTAAAGCGACCGGACCATACAGATCATCATACAGCGTATCATAGCCTGGAAATACAACATCCAGCTGTGCTCTGAATGCAACCTTATCTTTTCTTAAATGAACCAATATATCCTCATAATAGCGTGATAATTCCCTCAGTTCATGATATATCGTTTCTGGTTTATGACTGTTATGAAGACTATGGCTGTAATATGTTTTTGCGATTGATTTTGGGTCAAGCTTATCTGTCTTTGGACTTCTTAGTGAATCATTCTTTCTTGTTTTGGCTGATAATAGTGGATTAATAATAAACTGCTTGATATTGTTGTCTTCAAGCACTTTCTTAAGGACACGATGGTAAACTCCTGTTGCCTCATAAACAACACATACTTCTGTTTCCAGCTTCTTTTCCATCTCTCTGACAAGACTCACTATCTCATCAAATCCTTCTTTGGTGTGCTTTATTGAACGTGAACCTGTATACTTCACATTCATTTCCTTGAATGCCTGATAATCTGATTTACCCTTAGAGACATCAATGGATACTATTGGACCTTTCATAGATCATTCCTTCTTTCCTTTAGTATTTGAAAGCATAACTTCCCGATTTATGACTATCTATTTTCGTCTTACATGCAGGCTCTATCAATAAATCAAAAGGCCTATTTGGATATAAACTGACTCATGTCATAAAAGGAAGCAGAGAACTTTTTTTTACGAAATCACAACTGTGTTTCCAAGAGAACCTCTCTCTGCTTTCTTAAGTCTATTATAATGTATGCCTACAAAATAAAAGACTAGAAGTTAAATTTAAGCAACCTCTAGTCAATATGTTTATTTAGTGAAGAGAAGAACGATACATTAATAGTCGTAGCTATCAATCGTTGTTTACGAGCTTACCTTATGGATGTCTCAAGTTATAATGATTAACTTCTCTTCAGTGATATGATATCACTTCTAGATAAAATAAAAAACTAGAATTATTACTTGAATAACTTCTAGTTCTATAATACGAAAGAGATGCACAAATATATGCATCTCATAGATATTAAGCGTGAACTACTCCTTTTGTGTTAGATGACTTTATGTTCTAGCCATTTATTCGATTTAAAACGAGCTAAGAATATGAATGAGCGTATTGTCCAATCGCCCCCCATACCAATCCATACAGCTAAAGGTCCCATATGAAAAGTATGAACTAAAAAGATAGTAACTACAACTCGGCAAATCCACATAGATAGTGTGGATGTGATCATACTAAATTTTACATCGCCAGCAGCTCTTAGGCCATAGCCTGGTAAGAATGAGGGTGTCCAGAAAATCATCTTATAAGTGAAGACAATGTGTGTTAGCCAAATGGCTAGTTTAGCACTTTTTGGCTCCATTCCAGCAAGACTAGTGATTTGTTGAATTGGAAACATGATCATAGCACAACATATAATGCAGGCTATCCATGCATATTTTGTGAGTAAGATTGTATAGTGTTTCGCTTGTTCATATTCTTTTGCACCTACACATTTTCCAACTACGCTCATCATACCAAGTCCAATACCGATGCTTGCTTGACAGGCAAAACTTTCAAGCATGGCCACCATAGCTTGTGCGGCAATAGCCGTTGTTCCCATTGTAGATACAGTGGATTGAATGACGAGTTTTCCAAATTGAAACATCCCGTTTTCAATGCCGGTTGGAATACCTATTTTTAATATTTTTGTGATTGTTTCAATTTCTGGACGGATACTTAAATAGGAATCAATATATAAATCTTGTTTGGGCTGTTTTAAAAGGATCAGGATAATGGCAGCACTGATGATTCTAGAAAGAAGTGTAGACAAGGCAGCTCCAGCTACACCTAAATTTAGGGTAAAGATGAAAAAGATATTTCCAAGTATATTTAGAATGTTAGAGCCAAACGCAATGGTCATGGGAAGTCTTGAATTTTGACTTGTTCGAAAGCTTGCGGCACCTGCATTGTATAGTGCGATGAAGGGGTAGGATAGTGCCGTGATGAATAGATAGCTTAAAGAATTGTCCATCACATTTTTTTCTACGGATCCAAAGATTAGGCTTAATAGGGGTCTTCTGAATAGAATGCAGGGTAGGGTAATCAGAATAGAAATAAGGGTTATGGAAAAAATCAATTGTTTTAAGGCTTGGTTGGCCTTTTCTTTTTGGTTGGATCCTAAGTATTGGGCGCAGATGATGGCGCCTCCGGTTGCCATGGCGGCAAATATATTGATGATCAAAATATTTAATGAATCGACAAGGGAAACGGCGGAAATAGCAGCCGAACCTATGTTGGTAACCATAATGGTGTCAACAGATCCCATTAATGCGGTTAAAACTTGTTCGAACATTAATGGAATCAAAAGCCTTCTTAATTGTTCTTTGGTGTACATGGTAAAACTCCTTTAAAAATAAAAAGATATCTTTCGATATCTTAACCTACAAGGACTACATCACGGATGTTTGGTACTTCTTCAAGTAATAATTCTTTGATTCCACCTGAGAAATCTTCAGAGGCCATCATGCATCCTTGGCATGCGCCTTTGAAAGACACATAAACAACATTGAATTCATCAACTCCTAATAGTTCAATGTCGCCTCCGTCATGTTGGATATATGGACGAATCTTATCCAAACAATCATTAACAGCTTTACTATCTACTACAGTATCCATAAAATAACACTCCTAACTTATAAAAATAGTGGACATAAAATCAATGGGACAATAAGTCCTACCACAAATCCTCCAATGACTTCGACAAATTTATGACCAAGAACATTTTTTAATTTTTCTTGATAGATTGGATCATCAAAACGAAGTCCTGTCATTTCACGTAAATCTTTGACTAATTGTTGCGTTAATTCAATGTTTTTACCTGAATAATAGCGGACGTGACATGCATCATACATGACGATAAAGGAAAAGATAGTGGTTACGGCAAATATGGCTGAATCAAAGCCTTCCTGAATTCCTATGGAAAGGGAAAGGGCCGTTACGGTTGATGAGTGACTGCTTGGAAAGCCGCCACTTGCGATGACCCAGTGTAAATCCCATTTGCCAGTTCTATAATAATATACGACCGTTTTTCCGACTTGTGCAAGTACATTGCTCAAAAGAGCTGTAACAAGTGGATATAAGGACGATGGTATCATAAACTCACACTCCTAACAAAAATCATTATATCACACATTGTTAATTCGTGGTATAATCATCCTTAGGATAGCTATGGAGGGAAAATAAATATGATTACGTTAGATTTAAATCATGCTTTCTTAAAAGAAGATGTAAAGGCTTATCAAGATCAAGTTCGCGCAATTGATGAAGCTTTACAAAATGGTACTTGTAAGGGTAACGACTTTATCGGTTGGCTAAACTGGGCTAACAATTATGATAAAGAAGAATTTAGTCGCATTAAAGAGGTTGCCGCAAAAGTACGTGAAAACACAGAAGTATTCGTTGTATGTGGTATTGGAGGATCTTATTTAGGTGCTCGTGCTGCCATTGAAATGATGAATGGTTTATATGGTGACAACAAGCCTGAAATTATTTATATGGGAAACACTTTCTCATCTACTTATATTTCACAAGTTATGAACTATATTAAAGATAAGGAAGTTACTGTAAATGTTATTTCTAAATCTGGAACTACAACTGAAACAGCATTGGCATTCCGTATCTTGAAACAATTTATGGAAGAAAAATATGGTGAAGATGCGAAAAATCGTATTATTGCCACTACAGACAAGGCTAGAGGAACATTGAAAGCTTTAGCGGATAAAGAAGGATATGAAACATTCGTAATTCCTGATGATATTGGTGGTCGTTTCTCAGTAATTACACCAGTTGGATTATTGCCAATCGCAGTAGCTGGAATCGATATCGATGCTTTGATGAAAGGTTTGCATGATGGTATGGGTGAATATGGAGATGCAGATCTTGAAAAGAATGCAGCTTACCGTTATGCAGTAGCTCGTCGTATTCTTCAAAATCAAGGATATGATGTTGAATTGTTAGTAAACTATGAACCTCAAATGCAGATGGTTGCAGAATGGTGGAAACAATTATTTGGTGAAAGTGAAGGAAAAGATGGAAAGGGTATTTTACCGGATTCAGTATGCTTCTCAACAGACTTACACTCTTTAGGACAATTTGTTCAGGAAGGTAAGAAAGTATTGTTTGAAACAAACTTATATGTTGAAACACCAATGATCGATTTAACATTCCCTAATGATGAAGCAAACGAAGATGGAATGAACTACTTAGCTGGTAAGAGTGTTGACTGGGCTAATAAAATGGCTGCCAAAGGAACATTACAAGCGCATGAAGAAACTGGTGGAGTTCCAAATATCTTATTAACTATGCCAGGTATGACTTCTTATGATTTTGGTAATATGTGTATGTTCTTCTTCAAGGCCATCGCAATGACAACTTTGATGAATGATTCAAACCCATTCAATCAGCCTGGTGTTGAAGTTTATAAAAAGAACATGTTCAAATTATTAGGTAAAGAATAATAATGAAAATAGAGATGTAAGCAAGTGTTTACGTCTCTTTTTTATACGCTTACAAATTAGATAAGACTAACCTCTACAGTGAATTTTATCTTTAAAATTTGACATGAAGCTCGTATAATAAACTATGGTATTGAATATCTATAAAGGAGGAAATATTAATGCCTAGAGCAAAACAGTCTATGGATGGAAATACGGCTGCGGCTCACGTTGCGTATGCTTTTACAGACGTTGCTGCAATTTATCCTATTACTCCATCTAGTCCTATGGCAGACTCTATTGACCAATGGTCTGCAGCTGGACAAAAAAATATTTTTGGAAATCAAGTAGTTGTAAGTGAATTACAATCAGAAGCAGGTGCTGCTGGTGCAGTTCATGGATCATTAGCTGCTGGTGCATTGACTAATACTTTCACTGCATCTCAAGGTTTATTATTGATGATTCCAAACATGTACAAGATTGCTGCTGAACAATTGCCTTGTGTATTCGATGTTTCTGCACGTACAGTTGCAACTCACGCATTGAACATCTTTGGTGATCACTCAGACGTATATGCTTGTCGTCAAACAGGTTTCGCTATGTTATGTGAAACTAACCCACAAGAAGTTATGGACTTATCTCCAGTAGCTCACTTAGCTGCTTTAGAAGGTAAAGTACCATTCATTAACTTCTTTGATGGATTCCGTACTTCTCACGAAATTCAAAAAATCGAAAAATGGGACTATGAAGATTTAAAAGAAATGTGTCCAATGGAAGCTGTTGAGGAATTCCGTAAACACGCTTTAAATCCAGAACGTCCAACTATGCGTGGTTCTCACGAAAATGGAGATATCTTCTTCCAACACCGTGAAGCATGTAACACTGCATATGATGAATTACCTGCTGTAGTTGAAAAATACATGGGTAAAATCAACGAAAAATTAGGAACAAACTATGACTTGTTCAACTACTATGGAGATCCTGAAGCAGATCGTGTAATCATCGCTATGGGTTCTATCAATGACGTTGCTGAAGAAGTTATCGACTACTTAACTGCAAAAGGAGAAAAAGTTGGTTTAGTTAAGGTTCGTTTATATCGTCCTTGGTCAAGCAAACACTTATTAAAAGTTCTTCCTAAGACAGCTAAGAAAGTTGCAGTACTTGACCGTACTAAAGAACCAGGTGCTCTAGCAGATCCATTATACTTAGATGTAGCTACAACACTTCGTGAAGCAGGATTAAATGACATCACTCTTTGCGGTGGACGTTATGGTTTAGGATCTAAGGATACTCCACCTTCAAGTGTATTCGCTGTTTACACAGAATTGTTAAAAGACGAACCAAAACCTCGTTTTACAATCGGTATCGTGGATGACGTTACAAACTTATCATTGCCAGAAGTTAAACCAGCTCCTAACACTTCAACTCCAGGAACTGTTGAATGTAAATTCTGGGGTCTTGGAGGAGACGGTACTGTAGGTGCTAACAAGAACTCTACTAAGATCATCGGTGACCACACTGACAAATACATTCAGGCTTACTTCCAATATGACTCTAAGAAAACAGGTGGTATCACAATTTCTCACTTGCGTTTTGGAGACAAGCCAATCCGTAGCCCATACTACATTAACCAAGCTGACTTTGTAGCTTGTCACAACCCTTCATATGTAGTAAATGGATACAAGATGGTTCAAGACGTTAAACCTGGTGGTGTATTCATGATCAACTGCCAATGGTCAGACGAAGAATTAGACAAACACATGCCTGCTGAATCTAAAAAATATATCGCAGACAACAATATCCAATTGTACACAATCAATGCCATCGATAAAGCTATCGAAATCGGTATGGGTAAACGTACAAACACAATCTTACAATCAGCATTCTTCAAATTAGCTAACATTATGCCAATTGAAGAAGCCGTAGATTACATGAAAGCAGCTGCTAAGAAATCTTACTCTAAGAAGGGTGATGCAGTTGTAGAAATGAACTACAAAGCTATCGATGCTGGTGTAGGTGCAACTCACAAAGTTGAAATTCCTGCATCTTGGGCTAACCCAGAAGCTGATGCACCAAGACCTGAATTATCAGGACGTCCTGCAACAGTTAAGATGGTTAAAGACATCATGGAACCAGTTAACAAAATGGATGGAGATTCATTACCTGTATCTGCATTCGTTGGTAACATCGATGGTCAATGGGAAACTGGTGCTAGTGCTTACGAAAAACGTGGTACAGCTGTTACAGTTCCTGAATGGGATGCTGAAAAATGTATTCAATGTAACCAATGTGCATTCGTATGTTCTCACGCTACTATTCGTCCATTCTTATTGAGCGAAGAAGAAGTGAAGGCTGCTCCTGCACAAATCAAATTAGCTGATGTTAAACCAAAAGCTACAGAATTCAAATATACAATGAGCGTATCTCCATTAGATTGTATGGGATGTGGTGAATGTATCACTGTATGTCCAACACAAGCTATTAAGATGGTACCTCAAGAATCTCAAGCTGAACAACAACCAGTATTCGATTACTTAGTAGCTAACGTTTCTAAGAAAGATTCTGGATTCGCTGATGATACTGTTAAGGGTTCTCAATACAACCAACCATTGTTAGAGTTCTCAGGATCATGTGCTGGATGTGCTGAAACATCATATGCTCGTTTAATTACTCAATTATTCGGTGAACACATGTATGTATCAAATGCGACTGGATGTTCTTCTATTTGGGGTGGTCCAGCATCTGTATCTCCATATACAGTAAACAAAGATAGCTTACAAGGACCAGCATGGGCTAACTCATTGTTCGAAGACAATGCTGAACACGGATTCGGTATGCAATTAGGACAAAAAGTATTACGTGAACAAGCTATCGAAAAATTAGGTGCTATGAACGAAAGCGAAAAAGCAACTCCTGAATTCAAGGCTGCATTCGAAAAATTCATGGAAACTAAAGAAAATACTCGTACTAACACAGAAGCAACTAAGGCATTATTGGTAGAAGTAGAAAAAGCTGCTGAAGCTGGATGTGAAGATGCTAAAGCTGTATTAGACAAGAAAGAATACTTAGCTAAGAAATCTGTTTGGATCTTCGGTGGAGACGGATGGGCTTATGATATCGGATTCGGTGGATTAGACCACGTTCTTGCATCAGGTGAAAATGTAAACGTTATGGTATTCGATACAGAAATGTATTCAAACACTGGTGGACAGGCTTCTAAAGCATCTAACATCGGTGAAGTTTGTCAGTTCGCTGCAGCTGGTAAAGAAATGAAGAAAAAATCTTTAGCAGAAATCGCTATGAGCTACGGATACGTTTATGTAGCACAAATCGCTCTTGGAGCTAACCCTGCACAAGCAGTTAAATGTATTGCTGAAGCAGAAGCTTATCCAGGACCATCTTTAATCATCGGTTATGCACCATGTGAATTACACGGTATTGCTAAGGGTGGAATGAACCACTGTCAAGATGAAATGAAGAAAGCTGTTAAATCTGGATACTGGAACTTATTCTCATTTGATCCAGCTAAGAAAGAAGCAGGAAAGAACCCATTCACATTAACTTCTAAAGAAGGAGATGGAACTTACCAAGACTTCTTACACAACGAATCTCGTTACACTCGTTTAGTGAAACCATTCCCTGAAAGAGCAGAAAAATTATTTGCTAAATCAGAAGAAGTAGCTAAAGAACGTTACGAACACTTACAACGTTTAGTAGAACTTTACAAGTAAGAAATGAATAAAGAAGCTGATTAATTTCGGCTTCTTTTTTTTGTGAAATTTTTTTAAATTTCACTATAATAGTTTTTAAGAGGTGTTTAATTATGAAAAAAGGAAAATTAAATCGAATTACAGATGTAGAAGGTGTATTGGTTGGACATAAAACAATTTGTTCAGGAACTCATCAAACAGGTGTAACATTTATTCGTACGGCTGAAGATGTGTTTCATCAAAAGTTAGCTTGTGGATGCAGCATTCTTAATGGTTTTGGAAAGACGACAGGCTTACCACAAATAATGGAGCTGGGAACACTAGAAAGCTATATTTGTTTGACAAACACTTTAAATGTGGGCGTTGTTCAACAAGCCTTAGTGGATATCATGGTTAAAGAAAATGAAGATTTAACAAGTGTAAACGTTGTCGTTGGAGAATGTAACGATGGTTATTTAAATTCGATTCGTGATTGTGTTGTTACAAAAGAAGATGTATATGATGCGTATGCTGATTGTAAAAAAGAGTTTGAACTTGGCAGTGTTGGAGCAGGTCGAGGCATGTCTTGTTTTGAAATGTCAGGTGGTATTGGATCAAGTTCAAGAGTCTTTGAGATTGATGGAAATACATATACTCTAGGTGTACTTGTACTCTCTAATTTTGGTTTAAGAGAACAATATTTGTTAGATAAAGTAGAGGGGAATCAATTGCCTTTAGAACAAGAAAAAGGTTCGATTATGATGATCATTGCGACCGATGCTCCATTAAGTGATCGTCAGCTTCATAGAGTTTGTAACAGAATGCCAGTCGGTTTAGCTTTAACTGGATCGCATATGGGCAATGGTTCAGGGGATATTGCGATTGCCTTTAGTACAGCAAATCGTTTTGGGAATGAAGAAATCCATGCTTTGAAACAAATCAATGATAATAAGATCAATGTTGTATTTGATGCAGCGATTGAATCTTGTAAAGAAGCTGTGCACTTATCTTTGATTGAAAATGAAGAGGTAACTGGACAGTCTGGTCATGTTCGTAAATGTTTAAATCAAGTGAAGATTCAGTAGTCGAATCTTCACTTTTATGTTATATTTCATCTGGTGATTATATGAAGAAATTAATGTTTGATTGTGATGATACCCTTTATGATTTATCTTGGCCATTTCGCAAATGCATGGAAGAATTTCTTCCAAATGTAGATGTGGACATGAATCAATTTTATGCGGATTATCGTAAGTTTGGAGATATGATTTTTGATGATCTACAACAAGGAAAGATTACGATTGATGAATCTGGCATTTATCGTATTGAGAAGGCTTGCGAAAAGTATGGAATCAATTTTAGTCATTCAAAAGCTGTAGAGTTTCAGTCTCGTTATAAATATTATCAGCATCATATTGAAATGGATGATGCATTTATTGATTATTTCTCGCATTGTGAAGATGAACTTGCGATTTTGACAAATGGAGAGGATGCGCATCAAAGAATGAAATTAGAAGTGCTTCATGTCTTTGAGTATTTTAAAGCCTCTCATGTCTTTACAAGTGGACAGTTGGGTGTCGCGAAGCCGGATGTGAATGCCTTTAAAAAGTGTATGGAAGCGATGCAGGAAGATATTCATGAATGGTATTATGTAGGGGATAACTACATCAATGATATGCAAGGAGCAAAAAACGCAGGCATGAAGACGATTCATTTTAATCGTCATCATCAGGCAAGTGGTCCTTTGGCAGATCATGTCGTATATTCGGCTAAAGAATTGGTTGAATTCATTAAAAAAGACTAGATTGAACTAGCCTAGTTAAGAATGTCATAATGGCATTCTTTTTTTTCTACAATTCTTCCTCACCAATGATTTCATCCGACCATATTTTTTCTTGTTTGGTGTCTTCAGTATAATCTTCAAATCTTTCAGTTAATGTTTGTTTGTTCATATTCATAGTATACATGAAATTAAGTCCGATTTAAGTAGGCATAGAATCACATTTGTGGTAAAATAAATCTGTATGTTTTAATAAGGAGTAATTATGTTTATAACAACAATTCATTCTATTGATTCATTAGAAAAATTAAAAAGGGCGAAGGTGGATGCCGTAATCATTGGTGTTGAACATTATTCCATTCGTTCGTGTATTACGGTAAAAAAAGAGGATTTACAGCTTTGGAAGAAGAAGTGTAAAAAGCTTGGCCTAAAATTATATATCAACTTTTTAAGATTATGTATGGATGAAGATCTATCGGGTGTTCGTGAATACTTTTCTATTTTTAAAGAATTGGATGTAGATGGTATTTACTATGCGGATGAAGGACTTTATTTTGAGGCAAAACAATTGGGTATTGAATCGAAATTGATTTATCAACCCGAAACATTGGTAGCTTCCAGTGCAGATGTTGATTTCTATATGTCTTTGGGGATTCAATCTGTATCTTTGGCACATGAATTAAGTCTTGAAGAAGTGGTAAGTATTGGAAAACACAATCCGGATATAGAAATTTTAGTGCATGGCTATTTCTCGATTCTTTATTCAAGAAGACCTTTGGTCACTAACTATTTAGAAGCTGTGAATAAACCGGTATGTTCGTTACCATGTCATTATGATTTGATTGAACAAACGCGTGACAAACGTATGCCAATTGTACAAGATGAAACGGGTACGCATATCTTTAGTGAAATGCCAATCAATTCATTACAGGAAATGTGGGATTTTACGGATGTAGGAATGCATCGTTTCCGTATTGATTCTTTATTCTTTGATGATGATTGGACCGTTGAAATCTTAGGTTTATATGATTTGGCTTTACAAGGTATTAAAATTACGGATGATGAGTCAAGCAATCGTTGGTATTTGGAAGAGACAATTAAGAAAAAGGAGGAGCAAGTAAATGAATAAAATTGAATTATTAGCTCCTGCTGGAAATTTAGAAAAAGCGAAAATTGCGATTTTATATGGGGCAGATGCCGTATACATTGGTGGTAAACAGTTTAGTTTGCGTTCTCGTGCTAGTAATTTTTCCATTGATGAGATCGCAGAACTAGTCAAATTTGCGAATGCACATCATAGTCATGTGCATGTAACTGTGAATATGCTTCCACATGAATCAGATCTAGAAGGTATTGAAGAGTATTTAAAAACGTTGGATTTGATTGGTGTGCATGCGATTATTGTGGCAAGTCCATCCATTATGATGTTGGCTAAAAAGCTTGGTTGCAAGTTTGAAGTTCATGTATCTACGCAGCATTCTTCTACAAATTCAAGTGCTGTAAGATTTTGGAAAGAAAAGGGCATGGACCGTGTTGTTCTTGCTAGAGAATGTCAAATGAATGATATTCGTTCGATTTGTGAAGAGAATATATTACCAATTGAAGTCTTTATTCATGGAGGCATGTGTATTTCTTTTTCAGGACGTTGTGTATTGAGTAATCATATGACACTTCGTGATGCGAATCGTGGTGGATGTGCACAAAGTTGTCGTTGGAAATATCATTTGATGGATGGTGAAACAGAACTTAGTGATCCAACAAATTTATTTTCCATGTCTTCAAAGGATTTACAAGCAGTTGATTATATTGAGGATTTCATCCATATGGGTGTAGCGTCTTTGAAAATTGAAGGGCGTATGAAAAGTGCTTATTATTTAGCTACGGTTGTTTCTAGTTATCGTATGTTGATTGATTACATTTATGAGCATGGTCATGCGGATGAAAAAATCATTGAGCGTGTAAAAAAGGAAATCGCAAAGGCAGAGAACCGACCGACAGGGCCGGGCTTCTATAATGGGCTTCCTGGATATAAGGTGCAGTTGTATCAAGATCATGATGAAACGGTAACACAGGAATATGTAGCTATTGTGCTGGATTATGACAAGGAAAGTCAGTTGGCAACTTTACAGGTGAAGAATCATTTTATGCCAAATCAAGATTTAGAAATATTTGGTCCTCACATTCAAAGTACGATCGTACATGTTTCAGATGTATATGATAGTGACAAGAATGTATTAGAGGCTTGTAATAAGCCGATGCAGATCGTATATACGAAGTGGTCTGGGCCTATTGAAGTCGATGCAATGATTCGTAAGATTAGATAGTGGAAGAGGTAAGAAAAGATGAAATTAAGTCAGAGTTTCTTTTATACATTAAGAGAAAATGCGAAAGATGAAGATAGCGTATCAAGTAATTTATTGGTGCGTGCAGGAATGATCAAGAAATGTTCAAACGGAATTTATATGATCATGCCTATGGGAAAGAAGGTTCTTTCTAAAGTTGAAAATATTATTCGTGAAGAAATGGATGCGAAAGATGCGCAAGAATTATTGATGCCTGCATTGATTCCGGAAGATGTATATGTACAATCGGGTCGTCGTGAAGCTTTTGGTTCAAATATGTTTTCATTGAGTGATCGTTATAATAAGCGTTATGTGTTAGGTCCTACTCATGAAGAATTGTTTGCGGTCGCAAGTAGTATGGATGGAAAATCTTATAAGGATTTCCCATATAACTTATATCAGATTCAAACGAAATATCGTGATGAAACGCGTCCTCGTTATGGATTGATTCGTGTTCGTGAATTTATCATGAAGGATGCGTATACATTTGATGTGGATGAAGCTGGATTGGATGTAGCATACAATAAAATGTATGATGCATATTGCCGTATCATGGATCGTTTAGGATTGGAATATAAAATCGTTAAAGCGGATACGGGAGCTATGGGTGGTTTATTATCGGAAGAATATCAGGCTCTATCAAGTATTGGTGAAGATGTTGTTGTTGGCTGTGTTGGTTGTGACTATTCGAGCAACTTAGAAATCACAGAAGTAGTAGACACAATGGAAGATTCTTGTGAAGAAGAACTTTCTATGGAAGTTGTTGATACACCTAATGCGAAGACAATTGAAGAAGTAGCTGCTTTCTTTGGTAAGAAGGAAAGTGATTTTGTCAAAACATTACTTTATAATGTAGATGGAAAAGTCATCGCATTCTGTATTCCTGGTGATCGTGAATTGAATGAAACAAAGGCATTGAAGTTATTGGGTGCGAATGAAATGGAGCTTGCTAGCTTTGAACAAGTAGAACAAGTTACACATGCTCGTGTTGGTTTTGCAGGTCCAGTCGGTATTGATTGTCCAGTCTATATGGATCGTCAAATCAAGCATATGAAAAACTTCATCGTAGGCGCTAACCAATCAGATCGTCACATTAAGAATGTGAACTGTAAAGATTTTACGCCTGCTGAAGTGGCAGATCTTTGTCAGGTAAAAGAAGGGGATATTTGTCCTAAGTGTGGCAAGAAATTAACTTTCCAACATGGTATTGAAGTTGGTAACTTATTTAAATTGGGTACTAAATATTCGAAGAGTATGAATCTTTACTATACAGATGCCAACAACCAATTACAGCCAGTTTGGATGGGAAGTTATGGTATTGGTCTAGAAAGATGTATGGCTGCCGTTGCAGATCAGCATCATGATGATTTTGGTATTAAATGGCCAATTGAAATTGCACCATTTAGACTTGCGATTGTTCCAGTATCTTTAAAGGATGAAGAACAAGTTAAGATTGCCAATGATCTATATGAATATTGTAAAGAACATAAGTTCGAGGTTATTTTAGATGATCGTAATGAGCGTCCAGGTGTTAAATTTAAAGATATGGAATTGATTGGTGTTCCTTATCGTATTACGGTAGGTCGTGGTGTCAAAGAAGGAAAATTAGAGTGGACAGATCGTTATACAGGTGAAAAGAGTGAAATTGCGATTGAGGATGTATATTCTGAAATCGAAAAAGTATTTGCCATGTAAACGCTTGTACTTGAGATATAAACAAAAAATTTAGAATCACATTTACTTTCAAAGTTTTTTCATGTATATTAGTCATAGTTAAAGGAGTGTAATTATGCAGAATAAAATTGAAATTTTTAACAATCAGGTTATTATCAACTACAATTTGGCGTATCCAAAGAGTCGTGAGGTTTTATTAAAGTCTCATACATTCGCAAAATTCGTTCAATATTTCATTGAATATCAGGAAACAGATAATGCGAATATGTATGCTTATTTGACAAAAAATGGTGAATTATCTTCTAAAGAAGCAGCTTATGATTTCTGTTATTTCTTACGTTTATTGTCAATCTTTACTTGTGAAGAATTAAAAGATGAATATTATCTTTCAGATAAAGATGCAACTTTAGATGTTATTGAAGAGATGTATCGTACTTGGCGTTCTTTACAACGTTTTGGATATATGAAGAGTGATAATTCAACGGATTTTGGTATTAATACATTAGTGGCATTTGACTCAGCTTCAAATGATTTATTACTTCGTACATATCGTTTGTTTGAAGAAAAATTAATGGGAAGACCAAACTTAGTGTATCGTCAGGTTCAAGCTGGAACAAATGCATGTTTCTCTGTTCACACTTTGGATAAAGTATGGGCTGATGAATATGCTGCATTACAAGATATTCCAATGATCGATACTGTAATGTTAAGAACTCCAATGATTTTGCATCCAAAATCAAGTAAACGTACAGGTATGTTTACTGAAATTGATACACAGCCTATGACATATTTCAAAAAGGGAGAATCAAACTGGTTCTGTTATCCTTGTAAAGTTGGAGCTTTATTATGTTTCGTATACTTCAACTCAAAATATATGTCTAGTGCATTGAGTATGGCTAACTTATTTGAATTAGCTACTAAAGAAGAAAGTGCACAAAAACCAGATTTAGTTGTTATTTTTGGTAACGATGATGGAAATGACGATACAAACTTCTATTATGATGAAGCCAATGATATTTGGGTAGGATGTATCAGTGATAATCCTCGTATCGAATACTTTGGATATTTAAAGAAAATGTGTTTAACATTACACAACTTGGCACAAATGAAAAAGGGATGGTTACCAATCCATGGTGCTTTCGTAAACATCTATTTAAAGGATGGAACAAAGAAAGGTATCATGTTGATGGGTGATAGTGGTGCTGGTAAATCGGAATCAATTGAAGCATTAAAAGCGGCTGCTGGCGATATGATTCGTGAAGTTGAAGTTGTATTTGATGATATGGGAACAATTCACTTAGAAGATGGTGTTCCATATGGTCAGGGTACTGAAATTGGTGCTTTCATTCGTCTAGATGACTTGGATCCAGGTACTCCATATCGTGATATGGACCGTTCAATTTTCATGGCTCCAGAAAATCCAAACGCACGTATGATTCAGCCTGCAGCTCCATATCGTGTTGTTGTTCACAACCATAAAATTGACTTATTTGCGTACGCAAACAACTACACAAATGAATTTGGTCTAAAGAAATTAACTGTACAAGAAGTAAAAGATACTTGTAAATTAGGTAAACGTATGGCTTTGGGTACTACTCAAGAAGTTGGTATTTCAACTACATATTTCGCAAACCCATTTGGTCCTATGCAAAAACAAGAACTTTGCGAACCAATCATCGACACAATGTTCCAGGCTCTAGAAGATAATGGAGTATTTGTAGGTGAAATCTATACGCACTTAGGATTTGATAAATCAAACCGTAAAGGTTTAAATATTGCAGCTCAGCAATTATTAGAATTTATCCAGAAAAAGGATTAATATGTTTAACAACGATTCTATGAATTATTATTCAACAAGCACTTTAAAAAGTGCTTTGTTGAAGTCTTATGCATGGATGGCTATTGCCTTATCCATTACAGCAGTTGTATCTTATGGTCTATATGCTACAAATGCTTTAATGATTTTATTGAGTGCCATGCCATTTCTGTTTATGTTGTTTGTGATTGCACCATTTATCTTGTCGATTGCCTTTGGTGTATCTATGGCAAGATCTACATCAAGTACAGGTATAAAGGTTATGTTAGTGCTTTATGCCATCTGTATGGGTGTTTCACTTACTTCGATTGGCTATGTATATGATGTAGCTACAATTGGTACTGCTTTTCTAGTCAGTGCAGTTTACTTTATTAGTTTAGCTGTTATTGGTACAACATCTAAAAAAGATTTTACAAGCTTTGGCTCATTATGTATGATTGGACTTTTTGTATTGATTATTACACAATGCTTTATGATGCTATTTAGAGTCAGTATGGATGTTCGCTTACTTTCTATCCTTACTCTATTGATTTTTACAGGCATCACCGTTTGGGATGTTCAAAGAATGAATCGATTGTTGATTCAATCGGATGGTTCTGTCATAGCACAAGATAAGATTGCCATCTTCATGGCATTACAATTGTATTTGGATTTCTTGAATATCTTCTTAAGAATCTTACAATTGATTGGCATGGGAAATCGTAATAATAAGTAGATGTATTCGGGTAACCAAATAATCTAGGGGACTGGTGCCATACAGGCGTTACCCTATAGATCCCTAAATTTGTTTTTAATGATTAAAAGGATTTCAGTTATGGTTATAAAACTGAGATTCTTTTTTGTTATGTTCATTGTTCAACATCATTATAATATTCTATTTGTATAATCCACGTTTCTCTCATTTTTTTTGAAAGAATCTGATCCTTAGATTTAGGAACTTCTTTTATACTAGGATTTTTCCTTGTAGCCATAGGATGCGATAGCGTGTATAATTGAAATCGGAAAAACCTCTGGAATCTCTTTTTAAATCTTTTGGCTTTCGATTGAAGGATTCCATTGGCCCATTGGAAAGGCGTGCGTAATATTCTTTTTCTGTACGTGCGCTTTTTCTATACAATTTTATATAGGTCTAAGATCCCTTCTTAAGAACACTGCAAAATCAGTCAATTATAAAAAGTTTTTGCACTATAGTGCATTTATATGATTTTTTCACCGATTTTATCAAATAGCTGCTTGCGGCGTCCACCAAGGGCGCTTTGCGTTTCGCAAACCTCAAAACCTTGATAATCGAGGAACTCAAGGAAAGAAAGCGGCGGCATTTTGATTTCGACGCCTATATGTGCTTCGGTGGAATGCCCGCATCGCAGATGTTGGGCTGGAACAGGAAAAGGCGCTTTCGCTTCTCGATGGTATCTATTCCACGGTCATGATTCGTGACATTTTGGAAAGCTACTTCTTCTATGAGATTAAACGCTCTGACATCAAGGGCAAAGCCTACCTTCGTACACTCGGAAAATACTATATCGTTGACATCGGACTTTGCAATTATCTGTTGGGTTTTTGTAATCGTGATAGCGGCCATGCCATCGAGAACGTCTTTTATTTTGAACTGCTTTGCCGTGGCTATGATGTAGCGATTGGCAAAATCGGCAATGCGGAGGTTGACTTCATTGCAACGTCCGCCGATTAGAAAAAGTATATCCAGGTAACAGAATCGATGATGAGTGAAGATGTGCGCAAGCGGGAGCTTGCACCGCTTCAAAGTATCCGCGATAACTACAAAAAAATCGTGTTGTCCCTTGAGCCGGGTCTTGATGCTTCCTACGACGGCATCAAATCCGAAAACCTTATCGACTGGTTGCTTGACGAATAAGCGCTGCATTTCCAAGGGAAATCTAAAAGTTTTTGCAGTTCATGTCTGAAATATCTTTGAATAGAACACTTTCATAGTTGTAAATAGATACAATTGAAGATTCAAAGCATCTGTTCATATGAGCAGGTGCTTTTCTTTTGCTTATTTTGAAGGAGAGTGATTTAAGTGGGTATCTTTTCGGGGCTATTCAAATCCTAGGGACAAGCCTCAAAACCGCATGGCGGGCAGCAACTATGCCTTTTTCATAGGTGGCACGACCTTCGGCAAAAAAGTGACTGAGTGATCCGTTATGCCGATGACTGCCGTGTATTCCTGTGTCCGCATTCTATCGCAGGACTACCAATCCATCTATACAAATCGGTAGTAATACCTTTTAGATATTTGTTAAATAAAAAAGATTTTCTGGAATTTTAAAGAAAGCTCATAAAAGAAATTGATCGAGTGAATGAAGAACTTGTACATATAAGTGAAACTGAGTTGTTAGGTAAAATGGGTTTTCCTGAAAATTGGAAAAACATTACTAGATACAATTTGAATTAAAGATGAGGTTGTAATTTGGTGTTAAAACATTCTATTATTATCAATCGAATACATAGATTACATAATAAAAATGGAGTAGTGTAATACTACTCCAAAGGTTTTTGATAGAAGTTTCCGTAGAAGTTTACTGTATTGTAAGTATTGATCAATACTTTAGGATCAACTTTTCTTACGTTATCGACAACATCTCTTAATTCATAAGTAGAAATAACGGCTTTACATACATAATACTTACGATGGCTATATGCTCCATAACATTCAAATACGCTCATACCATGACGACAAGTGGCCATAAAGGCATCGATAATTGGGTCTGGATCGTTTGTCGTAAATTCAACGGTAATTTGTGCATAGCGTTGATATAAAGATGAGATTGTCTTTGTAGATAAGAATTGGAATAGAATGGAATATCCTGCATAGATCCATCCACATAAGTATCCAAAGATAACAATCATAGCGCAGTTATAGAAGAATACATAGTCCCATATGCCTCTATGAATCTTACTAGAAACGTATTGGGCAATGAAATCTGTTCCTCCAGTAGATCCTCCAGCTCTTAGGGATAGGGAAATGGAGAAGCCCCATAAGAAGCCTCCAAATAGAACGTTTAAGATTTGATCTTCAAAGAAGGGTTCAAAATGGAAGATAGAAATAAAGAAGGATACTAGAAAGAATTGCACACAACTCAAAAATGTGAATCTGGGTGAGATGTGTTTGTAGCATAGAATGGCTGCTGGAACATTTAAAGCGATGATTCCAACTTGAGTAGGAAAATTAATGTTTACTAGAGCACAGACTTTATTGATTAATAGAGCAAGTCCTGTAAATCCTCCTGAGATCAAATTGCACGGCGCCATAAATACATTCATGATATAACATTGCATAAAAGCACTAAATACAATCATTATGGTCGACGTTAATAGTCTTAGCTTCTTTTCTTTTTGAAGCTGGTGAATAATGTGTTGCATAATATAAAATACCTCTTGTTTATTGACCACATTATAATAGGTCATTTGTCAAATAAGTTCAACCAAAAATGAAAAATGTATGGTTTTTAAAAAAATGTAAAAAAAATAATTTTTTTTCTTGCTTTTTATTTTGCGTTGAGGTATTATATATGGGCAGTCAACGAAACGGTTCCGTAGCCAAGTGGTAAGGCAATAGACTGCAACTCTGTGATCATCAGTTCAAATCTGATCGGAACCTCCAATTACATGGGGTCGTGGCGGAATAGGCAGACGCAACGGACTTAAAATCCGTTGGGAGAAATCCCGTGTGGGTTCAAGTCCCACCGTCCCCACCATTTTTTGGAAAAAATAGCTAGAAGCAAATGTTTCTAGCTTTTTTCGTGTTTGTTTGACCAGCACAATGACCAAGTTTACCATATTTATATATAAAT
>OGQP01000723.1_pt1 | contig 21501 bp, 19 predicted proteins | sample 1553251 | NCBI WGS metagenome assembly OGQP01 (sample SAMEA2580016, study PRJEB22360) | human gut metagenome | biome: human gut; feature: human-associated habitat; material: faeces | place: Denmark | collected 2008/2010 | reverse complement strand
CTCTATCGGCAGCTCTGGCGGCATTTTCATAAGAACCGAACGCTACAAACCCTGACCCTACACTACCAACTCGACCAACCCAAGGGTCAGAAGGGGAATCACCACCCTTGATTGACCATAGATTCTTCCCCTGAACCCCAACTTGGAAACTCTGATTTAACTTAACCTCCAAAGTAGGGGAACCCTCCTGAGAGACTTGTACCCCCATTTGACTTATTCCTATTGATTCAGGATTAATATTTTTAACATTAGGTGAACGGTATAACTGCTTCCCTACCTTCGGAAGTTTCCCCGTAACCCGGTAAGCCTCCAGATGAAGATGAGCGCCACTACCCCAATCTTGGCCATTCGCCCTCTTTGCCCCTCCGTAAGTATTTCCGGTAAACGCAATAACCTCACCCTTGGTTACCCTCTGACCTACCTTGACCGGAATACTCGACAAATGAAGAAAACGAAAAGCATACTTCCCGTCCTCCGAAACAAACTCCACAAGATTCCCCGCTTTTTTAACCCCGTAAGCAATAAATTGAATAAACCCATTAAACGGTGCTCTAACGGCAGTACCCTGCGGAGCGGCTATATCTATAGCCCTATGAACGGAAGAACCCCTCTCTTCACCATACTGTGACGAAATCCTATAACCCTGAACTCCTAACCTCTCATAAATAGTACCCTCCTCATAAACAATTCCCGGAACTTGCTCGGCACTATAAGCAACACCCTTAACGGAAGGGGGAATATTTTCTACCTCCGGAACATCCTTAATCGAAAAAGTCCACCTACCCCCAACTTTATAAAACACAACCCCTATAGCGGCAAACATCGGAAGCAATAACCAAAAAGGCTTATCCCTATTCTCCCCTTCCCCCTTCTCAGAAGAACGCCGAACATTAACAACTTCTTCATGAGGAAGATTGGAAACCCCCAAAAGAAACTCAGAATACAACCTTAAAGACGGCTCGTCAATCTCTTGGAAAAGCTCTACCCCCGAAATACCCTTAGAACTTGACCCTAAAAAATCAATAGGATACTCCCCCTTTGGGGAAACAGCCCGTTCGGATACAACGCCCTTCCCCTTAGAAAATAAACGGAATAACTTTAATCCGGAAGCTCCTAATTTAAGGGGGGACAAAACTACCCTAACGGCGGACTTTAAACCCCTTGTTACAAACCTTAAGGCCTTCCGAGACAACCAACGTAAAGCAGGTTTCAAAACCCTTCTCGCCACATAGGTAAAGGCAGGCTTCAAAACCCTCTTTAAAAGAGGAGACAAAATCCTCTTAACTAAAGGCCTAAGTATGGGAACTAACCAAACAGGCATAAACTATAAATCCCCCGGAATTTGCGCGGGCGTAGCATTAGTAGTAGAAACTACAGACGTGTTATAAATTATTGGAACTGAACTTCTTTCACTTGCCTCCTTGTAATTGTAATACTCTCTATACTCATCCTCATTCAAAAAATCACTCCGACGATTAACCACTTGGTCAATAAACTCTTCCTTCTCCTGAGGAGATAAATTCGCAGGAGCCTTACTAAATATAGAATTTAACACTGACAAATCCCCAGTCTCCTGAGCATAACGAATCCTGTCCAAATCTCCGGAACCTCTCGGGTCTCCATACTTCGCCGCTAACTCCCCGACAAGCTCAATAGGAGCCGTAAATTTACGAGACGCCTGAAATTCACTATCCGTAATAGATACATCCCTATCCGTATATACCCACGCATTTCTATTTAAACGCTGTGCAATTTTTTTAGCCTTCTCCGTCCCTAAAGCATACCTTACTGCTTCAACTCCCTCAAGACCTTTCAGCCCCTCGTAAGTAACTCCCGGATAATAGTTTTCCCAAAAATCCTGACCTCCCGCGAAATAAGCGGTCACGAGGGCATTCGCCCTTTGCTGAGACATACTATATGCCACTCCCGCTAACTCCTCCGGGGTCATATCTTTCGGGTCTTTCGGAACTATTGTTGTGGCGGCATCATAATATTTATCCCCCAAAATATTATACCCAGTTATATTACCTACGGTAGCCCTCCACCAATTACCAAACCCACTCCTTATAGGAGTAGTGCTTAACACCCCGGAACCTGACATCAAGGTGCGAGCGGCTCCTAACATTTCAGGCGTGTACTCCTTGACTGGGAGACCTAAACTCTCCTTGGCCTTATTAATAGTCTGAGTAACTATATTATCAGGATTCCCCAAAAACCATTGGGTAACACCTCCATACTTAGACCTCTCTCCCTCCGGCAAACTATTATAAGCAAGGACTAAATCCGGCTCAAACTCCTCTAATAGAACCCTTGGGTCTTGCCTAATATCCCGACCCTTAAACTCTCGGCTTGCAACCCCCGCGGCACTCTGAACATTAACCCCTTCTGATTCCAAAAATGAATTGGTGGCTCGGTTTGAAAACTCCGCGGAATACTCCTCCTTCGCCTCCTCCATTTCATCCATAACCTCCCTTAAAGAAGAAATATCATCCAGAATTTTACCAAATTTATTAATCAAAAACGACCCAGCGGAAATAACCCCTGCAATTAACCCTACAGTTTTCAGCGTGCTCCAAAGGGAGGATTCCGAATCCTCCTCTTCCTTGGAACCCTTCTCTATCTTAACCTCAATATTCTTCTCATCCTTCGGAGGAGTATAATTATAAATGAAATCCTTTATCGCATCCGACGCGGAAATCACCGCCTCCGACTTCTCCTCCTCCCTTGTCTCCGCCTGACGGTACTCTTCCTTAGACCCTAAACCCCTACCTTTAGAAGGAAGGTAGGCAGTCCCTATATTGGAATCCCCTACAAAATCTTGATACCCCGTAACCCGATTTGTTAAAAAATCCGAAATGGTAGAGGACTTACGAGACACTGACCCTAAACCCTGACCCGAATTTCGATATTCCTCCAAAGCAGCTTTAACAGCTTTTGAAGCGGACTCCGACGCTTCCTCCACCACTAACTCCCGAAACCTTTGAAAATCCCCCGGCGATTCCGCATCTATAAACTCTACAAACTTCTCTAACTTGGACGAACGAATTAGTTTCAATAACTCGGAAACCTCATCATAACTTAACCGGTCAGACCCCTTCGGAGCCTTGTCCGCTAAATAAGCCTCCCTCTCCGTTAACCCCTTGGCAACCTTATAATTCTCCCCCTTACTCGCAATGGATTGAGCCAAATCAAGATAAACCTTAAACCTTTGAGAGTTTTCCTCCACCCCACTCATTAACTCTTCCAACCTCTCAAACATCCTGATAGCTGAAAGAAGCTGAGGAAGATTCTCGACAATATCCCTCCGACGAAGATTCACCGCCTCCGCCTTCTTTAGGAAACTATCCATTGCCTCATTGACCCTCTCCAAATCTACCTTAGCCATAGCGCTTTATCGGGAAAAATAAACTTAATAAATTTCTATATCGCCCCACTCTTAACATTCGCCCTGATTTGAGCTATCTCGGAAAACGACATTTCCAAAAACTCCGAAAAACCTAAATACTTGGAAACTTGTAGATACTGATTTACTACATCCTCCGGACTCCAAACCTCTAACGACTTTGCAAACTGAACTCTAATTAACAGCTTCTCCCCACACTTCGGACAACTCGCCGAAACAAAGTCCCTGACCCCATGAAAAGACATCTCCCGGAAAAGTAAGGGGGAATGGTAAAGCGTTAAATCATAATCGAACGTCGATTGAACATTTTCCTCACTCAACGGAAGGCCAAACACTTTACAAATGTAACCTTCCATATACCTATTATTATACTCCTCCGGAACCCTACGGGCATAATCTATAATCTCTACCTCATCGGCCGCAGAAAGAAAATGATACTCATAACTCTTCCCCTGAAACTCTTTCGTCACAACCGGAGGAGTACTCTGAGATAAATCTACAACCTCCTCCTTGGTTATATCATAAACTACCGAAACCTTATTGCCACACCGACACGTCGCTGAAACTTCAATCGAATTTAAGTGTAACGCAGACACCGCGATTATCAAAAGATAATCTTTGTCCTGAATGGTCATCCGAGAAAGAAACTCCGGCGACGGAATGAGAGATTTGACAAACTCGATACCCCTCATCTCCGGACTACAATTTAACTGCGCGATTGACCGAACATGTTTGTATTTCGGAAGCTCTAACGAAACCTCCCTTAACCCTAATAACCCCTGAGACGGTAACTCAACTTGCATTGTTTAATAAATTTTATTTGTAGGAACGCCCTGAATTTGAAATCGTCAGCACAGGCTCTAAATTAACCCTATCGAAATTCGCTAAACCTTCCTTCATGGTCGTAAAATCCCTCCAACGAACATCCGAATAAAATAAATTGGTCGTCACGACCATACTCTCCTGACTTGTCGGATTAAATTGATACCCCGGCGTGGTAAACCTTACATTAACTAATTGAAAAAGGTCAACCACACTCTCCAGAGGAAGCCCGTCAACGAAAGAGTAATTCGCAGAATCTACCACCAACCTGACGGTAATGTTCCACCTATCCCTCTTCTCCGGAACTTTTAGTAGCCCAGTCTCCGAAGAGATTTGAGACTCATACATCCTGTAAAGAACGGCCATATAATCCTGAGAATCCGGAGAACTCGACCAACCCGACGGAACAACTAACGAAAGACGTGAAGAATTATTCACAACCTCCGGTTGCGCTATCCCCGGAACCCCAGAGTAACCCCAACCTAACTCATGCGATTTTAAATCCGAATCCGAAAGTATCCAATCGGCAGTTATAATATTCTGCAACCCCTGAGACCCCGTAGGAGTTTCAACCCCTCTCTGACGATACCACGATTGAGACGCTAACAACCCTCCCCCAACTTTATAGGAATTGTTGGCCTGCTCCCTACTAATCACTAATTGAAAGTCACATTGTAATTGCGGATGCACAGGATTCCGAAACCCTAACCCAAACAAAGAACTCATAGGCTGGGAAAGAGGGGAATCTTTCGACAACAAACGAAGCCTTTCTGAGGCTTCCGCCTTAATCCGGGACGCAAGAACATTGACGGGCATATACTTTAAATCGGAATTAGTTTCGTAATACTATTATAATGAATCGTGACATCCCAAACAATAGGCGTCTCCGGAGAACTCGACCCAAACTCTGGAACACTTACCGACCTTATCCAACAATCATTTAACGTCTGAGCGGCGGCAACCACACTCGACCCCGCCTCAACTAAAGACGTAAAGGAACCCAACACATTACTCGGATTAACCACGTCAATTATATTGCCCGGAATTTGGTAAACATCAAATAACACTTTACTATACATAACCGAGAGAATCATTGGCCGGTAAACAGCAAACGAGTTTTCCGGAATGGAAAACGTCCAATCACCCCCAACCTTAAACTTTCCCGGCAACTCTACTTCCTGACCCCGACGAACAACCTTAACCCCTACCCTCTCTTCGGTAGGGAACGTAAACGCTTGAACGGTAAAAAGCGCAGGAACTGATAACTCATTGGGAATAATGAGAGTAAAATCCCTCTTGGTCAGCGGAGCGGGAACGGCTAAACGAAATATATCAACTTGCCTACTCATACTATACCCATGTATCCCGTAAAATGAACGGCGCGATGTTTCACACACGGCGCCGCTCCGAAATTGAATATGAAACCTTGACTAATTTAATGCTTCAAACTCAAATTCACAAATTAAGTTATGGGAATTATAAAAAATCAAAGGGGTCGTTTATCTCATTGGTTGTCCTCTTCAATAATATAATCGAAACGGATTTGATACTCCCACGCCCAATTAGTCTCCGGATTCTGGCGCGACAACGCTACATCACCCCGACCCTGAACCCAAGCATTAACTAACTGAACGGAAAAGACAATATTGTCATTCAAATCCCTTGCACGAACTATATATGTGTCAAAAGGATTATTCAATCCCACATTTATAGCCCCGGTCACCTGATTCCAATACTTCGCTCGTAGCGCCTCCATTCTTCGACGAGCTTCACCCGTATCCGATTCCGGAATCGAAATACTCCACGTATGCGAATTGTTCGGAACAGTAGGATATTGAACGTCCTCACCACGAGTATACAACGTAACAACACGTGCAGATTCAGACGGATAAGAAGTAGATTGAACGGTTATTGCGTAATCGTCCAATCCCGGAACCACCAACTCAAAGTTTACTATATTGAGCGGATTCGCTATATGTTGCCTAAAGGCCTCAACTCTACGACTCATATTATTCTACGGTTACTTGCGTTGTTGTATCTGACGCGATTATAGAAATCTTAACCCTCTCGGTGAGTTTCTTAAACCACAGCTCTGCTTCAATATTCAAACACTCACCCCCATTCGTCAGAGCATCCGAATTTATATCATTCCCAACATTTACATAGGAATTATTCTTCAACTCCCCTCTGGCTATCATTTCGGAAAGTTTCTTGTTGCAACGAGACCCAAAGGCAAGTCTTTGACCTTCATCCGACGTTACCTCCGTATGAATCACTTGCTCTACATCCGAAAGCATCCAACGAAGGAACGACGCCGTAACCCTCGAAACATTCAACTTACCAAAATACGAATTTCCGTCAATATACAAAGAACGAATATTGAAAATGTAATTACCTGTAACAGAACGATATATTGACCCTATTCCGTAATCGTCCATTAGGCTGACTACCTTATCGAATGGAAGGCTCCCATTCAAAACGGAATTAACCTGACCATAAGCCTTATAGGAAGGTAACTGATTCCGATTACTTAATTGCTGAGCAACACTAACAATGCGTCCCGCCCACGTTGCTGTTCCGTCCAAAAGAACGGTCACATTATTATAAGTAACTTTCTCCTGAGCGGCAATAGCCCCTACGAAAATACCCCCAACCTGAGTATATTGAGAAAAATACTCTTGAATTGCCTCGTAATTCGCCTCCGAAATATCAATCTCCGCCGAAGGATTAATACCTATCAGAGCTACACAATCCATTCGGGTATTCGCATATTCCTGAATCTTACTGTAAATGTCCTCGTTAGAAACTCTGGAGGAAACCCCCGACCCTACACCTTGAACAGAATTTATCAAAATGGTAGCGGTAGACAAATCCCTATCTGCAAACGGCTTATAGGCTTCCAGCCATGCATCAGCCCCTTCCTGATTCGCCACTTTAACCCCACTTCCATAAGTAAAGGCCTCCTCCTCAGGAGTAAACGTTATTTTGGAATAATCATCCGTCGGAACGGTACTACCTATCGGTTCCCTATTCTCCGAATTGGCAACCAGATACTGAGAATCCCGATTCAAAACATCCGGAAGATAGTAAGAAACCCCATTAATAACCAGAGGAGTAAGAGAAACAGTATGAGTTTCAAGGTTATTCGTATTATCGTTAACCGTAACCGTTAACTTAATCACGAACAACGGAGCCATACCATTCTTCTGAACGGCATTCTCACTAATGGAAAGAGTAAATTTAACACTATCCGTAAGCGTAATACCCGGATACTTGAACGCTATTGTCCCATTGGAAAGACCCGTAACACTTTCCGCCTGACCCGGAGTAAGAGATAAGGTGTAAGTAGACTCGCTCTCACTCAACCCTACTTGCATGGTAGGATAGGCAGAAGTCCCAGAACTCATCTGAGGCGCTACGCGCACTACTTCTACATATTTAGCCCCACAATCGAAAACTCGCAACGCGGTCGCAACCGACGAATTGACCCTTAGGGGAATCCCAGCGGGCTGTGCCCATTGGCGAAATCCTTCGGAATCCAAAACAGTAGGGATTCCTACCTGACCAAAGGGAACATCCACAGCAAAACCGACAATATCCTCCGTGTCGATTGGCTGAGCATAATTACTTTGGTCTATAAAATCTACATTTATAAGGGGATTACTTGTTGTTGCCATATTAAACTACACTTTAACCTATGTATTTAGGGGACACATTTGTCCCCTTTGCAGGTCGACATAACTCGGAACTTATCCCCTTCCGGGGTAACCAAAGAAAGACGGAAACCTGTATACCGATTAATTCCGTAATCCGCCTCCAAAAGAAGCACTGACTGCCATTTCATATAAAGATAGCGTTTCGCCCCCTTAACCTCGACGGAAGTCCTCTCAGTAACCAACCGGAAATTCAAAAGACGCAACTCAACATCTAAAAGTGTCGCCTCGTCCGGATAGCGAATATGAAGGTAAGAATCCTCTCCCCACCTCTGGCGAATAACATTCGCTACCTTATATAAATCTTCCTCCTTCTTCAAAAATAAATACGCCTCATAAATCTGAGGGGTCTGATATAAAACCGCCTTACGAGAATTACCCTCCTCATCCTCATACTTGACCGGTAACTTGACCGGAAGAACCCAATCATCCTGAGAACGAGAATACATCAAAGAGGGGAACTCTATAATCCTCGACATCGACTCTAAAACGTCCTCCCTCTCGGCATACACCATACTCGTAATGGGAGGATAAACCGCCATAAACCACTCAAGAACAGCCTTTTCATACTGTTCTATCATATTATTACCTATAGACGACATCAGAAGGAGATATTATCTTTTTAGCTTGCTCGACGGCTCCAAACTCGTAAGTTACAACCTCACTATTCGCATCCATTAAATAAAGCCCAGTAGCCTCCTCAGGAACTTTAACATTGGAACTTATATAAAACTTACCCCAATCCTTCCCCTCGAAAGACATGTAAAGAGGACATCCTCCATAAATAACATCCATTGTCACAACCTTACCCAAATAATCTGGGTAAGACAACTCCTCTAACCCTACCCTAAACCTAACTTTATAAATGGCCAACTCATCATTCACAAATCTTGAATCCCTCTCCGGATAAACAAGACACTCAACCAAACCCGGAAGCTCCCTATTACTCGGTCGCGTTTTTGAAACAACATACACCCGACCCTCAATGATTATTAAATCATTCATCTTGGGAGGGTGAGGAAGCCCCGACAAAGTAAACGCAACCGTCCATGGAACCTGTTCGTCATAATCCGGAAGAATATCATAAGATTCCTGAACATAGCTCAAATCAGGAGTTTTCTGAACAATGGCCTTCTTAGCCACTCGAACAAACTCCTCCCTCTCAGAAACATCCATATAAATATCAGTCTCTGAATTATTCAAACAAATTATCACATCCTTACGAAGATAATGACGCGACACACGAATATCCGCCATACCTTGTTGTAAACGATTGATATATGCTAAACGAACATCAGGCATCTTTCTTTAACTCTTCCCTCGACGCTTGAACTAAATCCTTAATCGTCACTTTCTCAACCTTCTTCGGCTTCAAATGAAACTTCAAAAGACCTTTGGAAATCTTCCTCCCATTACTATATGACTTGACCGTAGAACGGTTAACCTTCGGATTACCCTCTTCCATAAATTTAATAAATTTAACTCATCCGTTAGAAGAAGTATAAATATGAATATCGTCCTTCATAGTAACATACTTGTTCCATTGGGTCTCCCGAAACCTCTCCAACCCTGCAAAATCCAAACTTCCATTATCTGCATCCAACCTAACGGTAGAAAGAACGTTTAACTCCTTCTCAGCCATTTTAGCTAAAATATAGCATTTCGCATAAACCAAAAAGTCCCCACTCAGCTTATCCAAATTCTGAGGAGTTAACTTCCGACGAATCGTTAAGGTAGCCGGGTAAAACCTGACGTTGGCAGTTTGATTATATTTATTGTAAGTGACCTTGACATACCTATTACCCTGAAACGGGAAATCCAATTTAGCCGCCCCAATAACACTTAACGTATCACTCGGCAGATAAACCGTCATGGAACCCGTATAAACATAATCCGTCACGTAAAGGTCACTCCCTAACTCATCTATACAAGTTTCCAGAAAAATATTCATATCCGTAAGAGGAAAAGTCTCTATCAAGTCCCCTCCCCAAATAGAAAGAGGATACGGAATTGGATACTCCGAAAACAACCTATCCCGAAAAGTAACCGCCATTTTTGAAAACCCTTTAATCCATGTATTAGGGGGTAAAAACTCCTTCATAGACAAAGGCGGCACAAAGTTTCCCTAACTTGGGAAAACCCTGCACCACCCGTCCTACAAATATCCCGTGCATAAGAAGGGGAGAGAATCCCTCCCCTTCTTAACTCTTTACTCGTTTCCTGCCTGACTTACATTCACTTCCACGGTAAGCGAATCATTATCGGTAGCTACCAAAACGCAACTCCTCTCGGTAGAATCGTTGCTATCGGCCGACACTTGCCACGATTTGCCTGAACCCGACACATGACACCATTCGGCAGTTTCCTTCGGAGCGAAAGTCTTAATCTCTTTGTCGAACGTAACACTCTGAGCGGTACCTTCCTTAACCAGACTTACACTCGAAGGAGTAGCAACGGGAGCCACCGGCTCTACAGGCTCTGGCTCATCACCTCCCTCACTCGCGTATTGCATAACAACATTCACCTGCTCATTCTGGGTAATGGAAGGAATGCTTCCGGAAACCTCTCCATAACCCTCCAGTTTAACCGAATAAGTCACATCGGTAAACTCTTCAACATAAGCAATGTTTTTGCAATCTTCCACGCTCCCGGATTCCTCGTTAATAGTAACGGTAGCCTGAGTAAGGATATTTCCGAAAATATCCGTAGGCATAATCCTTACCTCGCAAAGCAGTTTCTCTGAGCCTTTGGCGGCCAGCGCTTCAATATTCTTTGCATTACGTTCCGCATAACCTGAACTATACAAGTTATTACGACGGTCATTCTTTTGCATAACTCTAATTCTAAGTAATTTGAGATACTTTTAACTATGTATGGAGTAGCAAACACTTCTAAAACCTTAACCGAAACTTATAATTCCCGGAATTATAAATAGGAACTAACCCTAACCTCTCGGTCAGGGAACGTTCCGTATCCCCTTCGTAAACAGGATAACCCTTACTCTTAAAATGAGATAACAACTTCTGTTTCTGACACACCTGCCTCGAGACTCTTCCTAAATAAACTCTTCCTCCTAACTCTACCTCTTCCTCAGCCCAATAAAAATAACTCGACCCTGAATCCCCCAAAAACTCAAACCCTGCCTTGGCATAAAAACTCTTCTCCCAATCCGGCGTTAAATCCCGGTTAGCATAACTCACTAACTCCGAAACCCCTAAAGACTTTAAATAGGAAACCCCACATTTCAAAAGACGAGAATAACCCCCGACAACGGTGTAGTGAGCAAGATTGGCAAACCTTCCTATCTCCCAATGAACACTTCCCGTAGATTGAATCCTCCTCTTCAATAACGAAAGACAACAATAAATTTTACCGGTCTCGTCCCGAAGGGCTATATACCTATCGGCATGATTATTATCCCCCTCCACGTGGTTGACCTTCAAAAACGCGGACGCTTCACCCCTCGGAACATTGTCCCAAAGATAAAGATTCCTCGCATAAACCCTCCGGGATAACCCTAACTTAGCCTCAACAACCGAGAGGATTAAATCCTCCGGGACATCCTCCCAAAGATGATAAAGCAAAACCCCCTCCCGAAGCGCTTCACTCGTTTTCTGAGCATGATAATTCCTCGACTTCTCCGAAGGATTCAACGGTGAAGATGAATGAAAAAACATCCCATTCACCTCAAACGCTACCCCCTTCTGAGGAACATATAAGTCTAACTCTTTACCCTTCAAAACCCGACGGTCACAAGCTACTACATCCAACCCGAAACCTTTGATAACTCCCTCTAACCAAACCTCTCGATTAGAACGATAAACACTTTCCGTTTGTTTGCAGGAACACTTACTTAACGACCCCGTTCGTCCATAATAGTAAACCTGAAACTCTGCCCCGCAATCCAAACACCTAACAGGATACTTTAATGACGTTGTCGGAAAACCTTTCCAATCCGACTCCGAAACCAAAGGAAGCAAATGGGCTTTTTCACATTCAAAAATAAATCGAATAAATGTATTGTCTTTTCTCCTAACGCCCGAAGTGCAAATCGGACACTTCGGAGCATCGCTCCCATGATTAAACTTGTGATGAAACTCCGTCCCACAAACCTCACACCTAAACGGATAATCAATCCCTCGCCTGACTAACCCTGAACTCGTATTCCAATACTCGGTAAACCCTCTCCACTCATTCCTCGAAACTTGTAACGATAACCTTCCCTCTTTACAAAACTCCTGAACTTTATCCCACGAAAATTGCGTGGATTCCAAAGTCTTACAATGAGGGCACACTATTTGAGACGTCGCTCGTATTCTCGTACTAAACTCTATCCCACATTTAAGACACTTAACGGGGTAAGATTCCATAGAACCCTTCCAATTCGAAAAGCTGAACAAAGGAACCATACCGTCCTTCTGACATCTCTCAATATATTTATCATAAGACCTTCTCGACGGGGAAGAACAAGACGAACACAATGGGCAAGCATGAGTATAAATGGAAACCTCACTCTCCTCTCCACATTTTTTACACCTGACCGGGTACCTCCTAAGCGAAGTCCCCTCCTTACCTCCCTTCCAATCATCCTCCCCAAAAAGAGGCTCCCAACCTTTAGATTCTAACACCCCTAACGCTTCTCGATAAGCCAAAGCCGACCCAGAAGAACACTTCGGGCAAAGATGCGTCCGACCTGACATTACCCGACCCTTAAACTCATACCCACATTTAAGGCATTTAACCGGACGAAGAGCACCCCAATCAACGGTATAATCTTCAAAAGGTTGCAAAAGCTCCCCTAAAGAAGGCGGGGTAGCATAAACTTTAGAAGAATTGACATCCTTAACATAACAAATTTTACCGGCATCCCAGATTCGGCCAATTCCATTTAAATCCTCTAACTCCCACTCCGTAAGACCCTCCCGATACTCTAAATCAGGACGTGACATAAAATTAGATAACCTATAATTAAATTTATGTCTACGAACTCCACCTTCCACACACCAATAAGACGGAGCAACCCTATGACTTTCAACCCAGCCAGTCCTTTTATAGAGGGCGCCATTGGAAACACACCTATCAGCATAAGAAACCCAACGCTTAACCCCTAACTCAGATTGAACATGCGCCATAAGTTTGTCCAACCCTCCGGAAACATAGAACCCCTCATGAGAACAATACCTATCCAAAACATACTCCCCCTCAGAAGAACCCGACTTGTGAACTTGAATCCATGAAACTTGCTGACCCTCAAACTCCAAAGCATAAACAGAACCACGTCCCGCCCCTTGAATGTGATACTTATCTATAAACTCTGAATTGGATTTAACAACTTTTGTCTTGCGTGCCCCTACGGGAACTCTCTCCAAAAGACCACATTTAGAAAGAACTAAATTAACACATAAATCAAATTTGGTCTCCAAGTCATCCTCCCAAAGGTGAAGAAGCTGAACTCCAACCAACTCACAAAGGTCAGTTTTGGCTTTATGATACTCCTTACCGGATAAATGCGTCCGATGAGAATCCATATATTGTTCCGAGTGAAAGTAAAGACCATTCACCTCTACCCCGACCCGGTACTGGGGAAGATACAAATCTATCTCTAACCCTCTCCCACTCGGAGAACTTATAATAGACCTACAATTCCTAACTACCTGAACACCCCTCTTTTGTAACGCATCAACCAACCTATCCTCTAACCCGGAAGTAAAACTACCCGCACACTTGGGACATTTCACATTCTTGTAAAGAACATCCCCTATTCTGGTAACATACTCCCCATGATAAGGACAAACAAAAGTTAACTTATCCTGCGAAGAGACCTTCCCCGACAAAAGTAACTCTCTGGACTCAGACGTTAAATTCTCAGGAACTCCAAACTTTGATACCATATTGGAACGCCTCGCCTCCCTCCGGCATTGAGGACATCCCAAATACCCCGGAGAACTTATCAGATTACCTAAAGCTACCTCCGTGGAATAACTATGCTTCTCGCAAACTACCTCTACCTTATCCTCTAACCTTACCTCGTTATTTAAAACCCTCTGCAAATCCTTGGAACCTTGTAACCTATCAATAACATGTTGAGGAATAGGCCTTTTGGAACGAACTGCATCAACTCGACGTTTCTGAAACGCCTCGTAAGCGCATTTCTTACATCCACGCTTACCCGTTATCCAAGGCGTTAACTCTATTTTAGATTCACCATGAACAGGACACGTGATTGTTATATAATCATGCGCGGTTAACTCCCCAGAAACGATTTGATTATAAGTTTCTTCCGAAATTTGAGACCTAAGATGAGGACTATCCGCTAAACGAAGGCGATAAATTTCCCCTCTCGCTAACTTACGATAATCCTTTAAACTCTGAGAACGAAGCGGATATTTCATGACTTAAAATTTATAGCTATATACGAACAAACGGCTACCGAATGGTAGCCGTTTGTCTCAAAGTTTAAAGGATACTACACCCTAAAGTAATTTATTCCCCCAGCTCTTGGAACTTAAAGGTAAGAGGAATAATTGCCTCTGGTTTATGCATGTGGTATGCCTCCATGGAAGCGAAGGCCTGACGCACAGTAACATTGATAGCTATAGCATCGGTGGGTACCATTGGTAGGAAAATGCCCATGTAGTAACTTGAATCGAACCAGTCAGTGCCCCTGTAGGTCATGAACCCTTCGTCAGGCTGGCGACGGGGGTCGAAGTAAACCTTGAACTTACCTACCGTACCTATCTCTCTCGGTGACGACCAACCTGCATCTCCGGAATTAACCGACTTCGGCTGATACATCGTACTCGGAAGAGATTCCAGCCAGTTTTTGAAGTCCCTACCCACAACGAGGCGGTTGCCTTCCATTCGACCCGTTGCATACTCAATGTTAGTAGCCTGTGAATTAAGCTGATTCATAACATTGTTGTAAGCAACATCCAGAGAGTATATACCCTGACGAGGAACGGTAATGGTGGCGGGAACCCCGGCGGCATCCTCATACATCTCATCAAGCACATACCTTACCTGATACTGATAAAGAACGTTCAACACACGTGTGGTGTTCTCCGTCCTAATATCCGTTTTAAACTGACTCTTCTTAAGCGCTTCCGCAAAGATTGTCCATTGCATGGCCAGAACACGAGGCTCAGCACGCATTTCGAAACGCTCTACCTGCTCTTTGACCTTCGGAATGTTCTCATCAACCGCATAGTCCAGATTCCAAACATAGTTAAGAACTACGGAAACATTCTCGGTATTCGATTCCGAAGTAGGAAGATAAAACGCTCCAGATTCTATGTCCCACTTCGCTCCCTCAACCTCTTGGTCAGGCGCGGTAGCAAGAGCAAGACGAATTTCACCCCCGGCAACGGCAAACGCACGATAAACGGTTTTCTCCCCACTTACATTAACGGTGATTTTAAACTTCCTCAGATAATCACCCGTGGTTTTGAGCGCATGGTAAACCGTAGCTCCGATAAGAGTACTATTTACAACGGTCATCTGATTACCCGGGATTTGCTCACCGATAACCACTCCCGTAGGATAGTAACCGTCGATTTGCCTCTGACCCAGAGCAGTTTCAACAACCTGACCTACAAGCGTCGGCGCTTTGTTCGTTCCCGTAACAAGTTTCGAGAAAAGAAGATACGCCAAATCCTGCTCCATGGTCTGAACAGAAATAAGGTCTTTAAGCGGAAACTCCGGATACCACGCCGCTACCACCGGGAGAACTTCGGGAACATAAGGCCCAAAATCACTCATGACGTTGACACTCTGACCCCTCGTAGCCCCATAAGAAGAATCGGTAACCTTATCCATTACAACCTTTTTGAAGTTTTGGAGAAGCTGGGCTACCATACCTTTCTCAATAACTGAGCCAAACGCACCGGACTTATCCATGGCATTCAGCACCCCGTCCAGAATCTTATTCTTGGAAGCGGCTTCGACACTATCCATTATTCTGGATTGTGCTCTCTCAACAAGCTGATTCATAGTTAAATGCAAATTAAAGATTTTTTTCAACTTCACGAAGAGCCTCAATCGCTTTCGCGATTTGACCCCTCAAAACGTCCCTGTTAAAATCTTCGGTTACAGAATCCCGCAACTGTGTCATCTGCATCAACTCCCTGAACACCGGACTATTCTCCAGAGAATCCGAAACCTTATCCATTCTTATATCTTCAAAGTTAGGCGCTCTTACAATATCCCACCCAACACAATAAAAACCGTCCTCTACAACAAACTTGCCCTTGGCATCATCACCATAATCCCCAAAAGCCCTCGTGGAACACCCCGGCCTATGACCTACCTCTACCAAAGACTTAACATAATTGCCATTCGGATTATTCAAAATACCAAGCGTAATAAACGGCTCATAGTCCTCCACCCACGCTTTGAGACAAACCACGGCCACTTTATCATAAGGCGTACACATGAAATCCATATCATCCGTGGGATGCTCAATCATCCCCAACACATCCCGATTCTCAATTCGGGTCTGCAACTCATCGTCATTTATTACCTTATCCCAAAACCCCTTGGGATATCGATAACCTTTCTGGGAAATAACATCAACATGGGACGCCCGACCGGTGATGCACGGCATCACCTCCCCAGTCTCCGGATTTTGAATCGAATCCGTTACCCTAAACTTGGTGACGATTGTCGATTGTATTTTATGAAGTGAACGCATCGAAATTTTACCACTTTAACAATATGTGTGTACTGCAAAGAAATTATTTTATCTTCCCAATATATTCCTGATTTAAATCTATTTCAGTAACTTTGAAGGTCAACAATAAATCTAATAAATGCTATGACTAAACAAGAATTAGAAAAAGAAGTAACCAGACTCTCAGAAAAAAGTTAGCGACCTTAAAGCCCGTGAACTATCCCTCCGGGAACACTTCCAATATGAACTCCAAAAAGAACGCGCTGACATATTCTCCTCCCAATTCTCCTCTTGGCTCGCCCTCAACAAACCTTTCTTGGATAAATACTTAACGGAAGCCTTGGACATTTCAGTAGAGGGGAACCCAGAGGGATTCATTGAAGTAACCCTAATCCTAAACGGGGAACCGATAATCATCTCTTCTACAACAATTCAAATTTAAAAGTAACCCTTTAGAACTCTGAAACCCAAAAAAAGCCTTATTTTCATAAGGCCTTAACCATACAACTCAAAATCCTTTAGAGGAATCTTACGAAGTAACCCATCCGTAACCTCCTGAAAAGATTCCCTCTGTTTCTCAGTAAAATACCCCTTAAACTGAGAGCCTAACTTGTTAACTATAAAGGGAAACACTTGGAGACAGGCGTAAGGGTGTTTTCCGACGTAGTAAGGGTGCCGGGGATTCCGAACCCGTGGGTAGCGGTACTCCGGGTAAAGACCCCAGCCGTTGCGCCAACTCCAATACGCTACCCCCCAATACAAAAACGCAGGATTATTCGAGTAAATTTTTAACTTGGCACTCCTGAGTAGCTCCCCAACGTTCTTACCCCCTATTATATCCTCCTCCTTTAAATCCCCTAAACGAAATATCGTTATATAATATTTACCCTTCACAGATTGGGATTCCGTCCTAAACCTTATCTCCCTCCCCTCAAAATCTATTGATTGAATCGTAACCCCAATACTCCTCGCCCTCGCTTGACACTTCAAAAAGGTCTTATCCCTCATCAAATCCCTATAATTATAGGGTGAAGGCCTCTTCTCCGATAACTTTACATACCCCTTAGAAGGTAGCTTAGGAAACTTATATTTATTACTCGGCATTACTCGTTAAAAGGCGGTAAACCAATAGATTCAGGACTTACACTCTCCCCTCTGGAAGCACCCTCTTCGGAAGCTCGCCCTTCGGAAATTTCCTCATCCTCATCACCAAACTCAAACCCAGCATCCGGCTCGGAGGATTCATCCTCCTCAAGGGAAGACCCCTCCCTCTCCTCTTTATCAAACTTATCGGTGATATAAGAACGCATGTGGACTATCCAAGATTGAATGGCCTTCAAATTGGAAGTATCCCCCAAAAGGATTACAATACTATCCAACCTTGCAAACGCTTCATTCTTATCTTCTGCCTCATTGATAAATGCAAAAACATCCTGAGTAAAACTTGCATAACTCCCCAACGCTTCAATGACATCATCCGACTCAGACGTTGGAAGAGAAGTTAACTTAAACTCAACTTCGTCCTCCCCGGAACCCTTGCCAACCCACTCATTAATAGTAGTTTGTAGCAAACTTCGCGCATCTGAAACCATTCGGGAATACCGTATATCCCCTCTGATAAGCGAAACGGCCGTTTCATTCAACGCCGTATTAAAATCCGAGTAAGTCCTCGGAAACCTTAACGCCAAAAATACCCGGTTAAGAGCATACTCCAAATCCGGCATCTCCTTCATCATGGAAAAATCCGGAATATCACTCTTCATTTCAATCGACCCCGCCCCCTTCCTAACAGGATTGACCGGGATATTGTCATCAAAATTACTCTGAGGGTCAACCGACATCATCCCTAACGACATCGAATTGGCATTCACAACCCCACTTACATCACTTATTATTTCCTCTACTCTATCCCCCTGCGAAAGACCTACCTCAACCTCGGCAAAACGGACAACTCTCGATAACTGAACTCGATACCGATACATCGCCCTCTCAATCATATACAAATCCTGAGCAATACCTTCTACATGTTTTAATTGCACAGGCTCCGGCTCTATCTCATATAAGTAATCCTTCGAAAGACCCCTACTCGCTTCCTCACTTATCGGCCTTAGGGTCTCCTTCGAATAATTCAAAAACACTAAAAGGTCATCCCTAACCTTACCCCCAACCTCAACAACAACCTCACCTTTATTATTAAGGTAAAACTTCGCCTTCTGAGTCATTATGGGAATTAACGAAACCTTCCTCGCCCTCGCTCGAACTTCGCCTTCCCCCTTCTCAACTAAACAATATAACGAAACACCCCTCTTGAGAACATCAACCGCCGCCCACTTGATAACCCCATTCAACGCATTTACTATCGCCCGATACTTCGCTTGCAAAATCGGAGAATGAAGCGAATCCAAATTCTCACAATACACCGGCGACCGACCAATACATACATCGTCGGCAGTTATATCAACAATAGTATCAATAAACTCAAACGAAGCAAGATTTTCACTCCCCCTACTCCGCTCATCCCCATTACTTTTACGAACTCCGGCCCCCGGAGGAATCCGTAAAAAATTCATTAAGGCTAACGAAAACCCTTGCCAACTTCCAATCATAAACCTAAATAATCTATTTCATCCCGAAACGCCTCTCCCGAATTACATCCAAAACTGAAACCGACCCCGGCTCACGGTGACCCGACCTCGCATCAATTAACTCCAAAACCGAAACAGGCTTCCCCTTCACACCCCTTCGGGCTATCTCATCCAAAACAGGATTCACTTCCACCCCACCTACGGTTTCCTGACTTGACCCAGCTTCTTCCTCAGCCCCTTCAAAAACCAAATCCTCGAAAACCTCAACCCCTTCGGGGTCGCCCTCCGTAACTCCAAAAGACCCCGTGACACTACCTTCGGGAACCTGACCCTCAAAACCCCTGACCTCCAAATCTTCCTTCTTCATAATCCTTCAAAACTAAACTTAATAAATATAATTCATTCGTTATACATGTATTTGTAGGGTAACCCTCTATTCGTCCCCTCCTAACTTGTCCAAAAACTTATTCAACCTTGACGCCGACCGAACCCCGTCCCGGTAACTATCCCTCATCCTTCTCTCAACCACCCTCGCATCCCTAAACTGATAACCAGACCCTTGCAACATCGCCTCGACTTGACGACCATTTACCACATTTACTACCCGCGGGATAACCCCTTCACTCGACCCGACACTATCCGATAAGAAAAACGCCCCTACCAACGTCTGAAACGCATCATCACTCGACCCCGACCTCTTGATAACTCGCCTCCTCCGGGAATCCCACTCGGCTTCCCTTATCTCCCTATCCAACCGGTCATACCTTATCATCCGAAACCGGTGACTCGCTAACGCATTTAACCATAACAAATGCGGAACATCCGTAGAATCCAAACTAACCCTAACATCCGGTAACCCTAACTCCTTACTAACCTCTTGCCTTAACTGAACACTCCCGAACGCATCACTCCCAAACGCTACAACATTTATCTCCCTCGCAAGACTTATTACAAAATTCTGAACCTTCGTAACATCCACAGCCGCAGGAAACTTCGGAGGAACTATAAACAACGTAAACACATGACTGTGATATTTAACCCCTCCTTCAACTCCGTCCCACCTAACACAACTCAACGCCCCATAATCACCCCTTAACGATAAATCCAAAAATAACGAATGCGGCTTCTCAGGAAACTCAAAACCTCCCCGCAAATTTACCTCCAACCCTACACTATCTTGGTTGCTGACCACAACCTCGTCCTCATAAAACGGCGAAACCCAATCGTCCCGATAACTCCCCCTGATTAATTCATAATTCGTTACAAAACTACCCTTTAACCCCGTCGGAACTCCACATATATTCTGAATCGCTAAGTAAATGTTACCCTCAAACCTCTCCCTTAACTCCTCCGGAACTTTCTCGAAAAACTTATTCGGGTCTTGCCCAACTAAACCCTTCTCTAACCTTGACCTCTGCTCCTCACTCGTAACCACTTGCGGGGGAACATCCCCCCACCCTAAAAATACCTCAAACCTCCCCGGAAGGTACCTTCCGGGGTCTAACTTGTACAAAACCGCATCGTAAACAATCGCCTTCGGATTCCCTTTGAGCGCTTCACCCCTCTCCTGTATAAACGCTGTCTCATAACTCGCCGACGAAATATACCCAGCAAAAAACTTCTCCTCCCCTCCCCGCAAAAACCTCTGCGAAAGACGGGTCTCTAACTGCTCCGCTAACTGGTAAACTTCATCAAACTCACTTAAACTCCCTTCCCCAACCCCCTTCCGAAAATTCGCCTCATCCAAGATAAAACCCCAAACATTCTTCCCTATCGCATGACTTTCCTTACTCGCAAACGTTATCGAAAAATTTAACCCCGGAAACTCTATCGTCGAATCAATATCTCCCCTCCGGGGATAATGCTTCCGAAACCACGGCGAACGGTCTACAAAATTCCGCATCTGCGCAAACCCCGTCTGACTCGCCGCAACTTTACTAACCGAAAAATATAACCCATACACTTCCGTCCCCTCCATTAACCCTAACTCCTTGACAATGTTACCCCCACTCTTAACTAATAACCTGTAAAACTCATACAAAAATACTAAATTCATTATCGTACTCTTACCCCCTCCTAAACTACCTCGAAAGACAACCCTACTAATACCTCCCTCACTTAACCTCGCATCCAAAACTTTAAACCACTCTGGATAAATACCTTCCAAATTCATCCCCTCCTCACTTAACACAAACTCCCTAAAACTCATAACCCTATCCTGCTGGGGCAAAACCTCCCCCAAAACTTTGTCAATCCTTCTTATCACATCTTCCATATTTCCAAATTTTTTACTTATCCTAAAATTTTATA
>OGQP01000721.1_pt1 | contig 21540 bp, 15 predicted proteins | sample 1553251 | NCBI WGS metagenome assembly OGQP01 (sample SAMEA2580016, study PRJEB22360) | human gut metagenome | biome: human gut; feature: human-associated habitat; material: faeces | place: Denmark | collected 2008/2010 | reverse complement strand
GGAGTAAATTCCACCACCAAATGGGGTGGTGGAATTTAAAATTTCATTTTTGGTTGTGCTAAAAAACGTCAGTATGTCTTGAACAAAACAGTTAGCAGTGATATATTAAAGTAAATACCTAATTACTATATTATATGCAAAAATATATGCAAAATACGAATTACAGTAGCATATAATAGAGGGTGGAGTATAAATAAAATACAATGGAAATGAGGTGGGGGCAAACAAAAAACATAATATGAATTATCTAATACAAACACGAAAGGAAGGGTAGACATTATGAAAAAGAGAAGTAAAATGCTTTTGAGTTTATTCCTCTCTACTATAATGGTATTCAGTGTAGTGCCTTCAACAGTTTTTGCAGAGCCTGCACATGAAGAAACACCAGCAGTGCAGGAAAATACTACAGAAGCCGTGCAGGATAACACCAATACAAATGAGGCAGAAGATCCAGCAACAGAAGATTCTGTGACAGAAGATGATGCAACAGAAGCAACTACTGATTCTTCAAACACAGATAATGATGCTGTGGCCCAGACAGATAATGATGAAAATAAAGTAACTATTTCAGGTATTACAATACAGACACCAGTCATCCAGTTCAAGGGTGCTAATGCAGCAGTAGCAGAAGCACTTACAAAAGATATAAAGATTGATGAAAGCGATCCGGCAATCCAGAGCCTGCGTGAAGCATTGGGGGATCTCGAAATGGTTGGCGGAGAAGCCGGCACAGAATCCAATGAATCTAATATCAGCACAGCAGACCTGTATGAAGCAGATGAACAGGCTGAAACCAAGAAGCTGACAGAAGACCAGATTAATACAGTTGTTGGTATGTATCAGCAGTATCTGAATCAGTGGTCAGCCAATGCTAATGTACTCGGTGTTCAGAATCCATTCTTTCTGGATTTCAACGATGATACAGATGGTCTTGGTATCCTTGGTGAGATGCTTGCCTTAGACGGCAAATCTGTTCAGGATGTCAGAGATGGCAAGGTGAGCTACGATGACCTGACAGGTATGATCTTTACTTTCACATATGGTGATAAGTTAGGTATTAAGTATTATGGTCCAGATGTAACAAAGGCAAGAGATGAAGCCCTTGCTGCAGTTACAGCATCAGGTGCACAGACAAAGGCACAGAAGCTGCTTGTTCTGAATGATTGGCTGGCCCATAACAATACATTTGATATGTCCTACATCATGAACTCCGGTAAGAAATCAGATGATGACAAGCCGATGATCGCAAAGGATCCTCAGAAGCAGAAGCATGAGGATGAAGTTTACGATGAGATCTATAAGGTTTACGAACCACAGATCAAACAGAATTTCCATGATCAGATTTATGCAGGCATTAAGCAGGAGTTGCTTGTAAAATTTTATAAAAACGCTATTGCTCAGACTTTGGTGAAGGCTGGACAGTCTGAGGAAAATGCGAATGCATATGTAGAAGCTAATAAAGAAGCTATCGAGAAGGATCCGGAAGCATTTGTGAAAAAAAACCTTCCAGACGCAGCAGAACCATTGAAGCAGGAAGCAGATAAATTTATCAAAAATGCTGAAGAAAAAGGCGTTGAGGTTGAAGGCGTTACGATGACTGTTGAGCAGCTTACTCAGAAGCAGTTAGATAGCGATGATCCGGCATTGGATATGAACGGTGATGGAACGAAGGAAACAAGCTTTAAGCAGGCGATTCCAATCTATGCGAAGCAGGCTGCAACCGGTATGACAACTGGTGTCATCAACTATTGGGAAGGTACTCAGTTTGGTGCATTCGGTATGGGTACATCTGTATGTCTGGGTTACTCCAAAGCTTTTTCATATCTTGTGCAGTGCCTGGATAAAGATATCTATCTGATTGATCCTGATAAGACAGATGCGTATGACAGTAAGAAAACAGTGACAGCAGGTGATGGATCTACATCTGAAGTATGTGATAACTGGAAGACAGCCAAAGAACTGTACTATGGTTCAGATAGTAAGACACTGGATATCAATGCAGGCTACACAGTTGACCTTGTAAGAATTTCCTTCCAGTCCAACGTTACAATGTATGGCGAGGAGCAGGAAGACTTCGGTTCCGACCATTACTGGAATGCAGTCAAGGTGGATGGTAAGTGGTACTATGTAGACCCTTGTTATACAGATGTCTACACAGAAGTTATGAGTCGTGACCGTGTCGAGACAGATGGTGATATGAACCATGTCTTCTTCCTGTTCAGCGATACAGATGCAAGAAAATTGTATCAGGATAACTTTAGTGTTTTAAGATCACTTTATCAGAATGAAGCAACAGATACAACATATGAAAAAGCATGGATGGCTCGTGCAGCAAGTAATGTTTACTATGCAGATGGTTATGCTTACTATATGTATGATTCGACAGACCTGTTTGGCAGAGTAAGCAGCACAAGCATGAATCAGAGCCAGAAGGCTGCAGAGTACAAGATTGTTCGTCATAAACTGACAAATAAGGATACAGGCGATGGCGACAGCGATTATGAAACACTAATCAACTTCACAGACAAGAAAAACGACGATGATGACGATACATTTGTAAGCGTTCTGAACAAAGACGGTAAGATGGAGAAGAATGATCTTCTGACCAAACTGTATGCACAGTTTGTGGATGAACAGAGCATTTACCCATCCATCGGTCTGACAGCAGCACTGTATACAGATGGTAAGATTTACTTCAACGTATCCAACGATATCGTTTCCTACAATCCTGCAGACGGTGCAGTAGCCGTTGTGAAGGAATATAACACAGTATCTGCAAAACGTGATACAACCAAGTTATTTGGCGGTATGGCATTTACAACAACAGATGAAAAGAGTGCAGATTTCACTGTCACAAATCATCCAATCGCAGGTCTGACTGTGAAGGGTGACAAACTGGTTGTTTCAATCGGTACAAACTTCGCGTTCATTTCAGGTAAGAGCAAACTGCTTGACCATTCCAGCTACGGTTATGAATTCGAAGAGACAGATTACAATCCGACTTATACAAACTACAAGAAGTATCAGCAGTTCATGGGCAGTCAGAGCAATGATAATGACGAGTTCATGTGGTCAGCTAACTTCGTTGATACAGTTGATATGAAGACACTGACAGGTACTTCTCATAATTATGAAACAGTTTCTGAACCTGCATACTGCGGACGTAATGCATTTACAGAAGAACGTTGTTCTGACTGTGGTCTGATCAAAGCGGGCACACGTGTAGAAGCAAAGAATACAGCACACGAACATCATTACATCAAGTTCCATGAAACATACTATACAAAGACTGATAGCGGTAGCTGGAACGAAGCGGACAACTATGTTTGCCCAGAGTGCGGTGCTTGTATTACAGAACCTGTTAAGCCCAAATATGAACAGGCTAATTCTACATACGAGAAAAGAAAAGCTATCTGGGATGAAGCTCAGAAGAACGCAGCAGAAGGACATGCTTACACAGCAACAGATGCTGAGTGGAGCGATGATCACACAAGCGTTACATTCCAGAATCTGAAATGTGAATCCTGCTATGACAAACTTGATAAGCTGGATTGCCTTCTGACATCAGATACAAACAAAACAAACAAAGATAACAGAGATTCTATTGAGAACCATCTTGCAAAAAAAGTAACTGCAACAGCTAAACTTGCTGGCCATACAGGTACATGTGAACAGGGCGTGACTATGTACTACAAAGCAGCAGATAAGACAGCTGATGGTGTGAAGTATGTTGTAACAACTACTGAGGCAAAGGAAGCTGGAAAGCATGCCTACACAGGTACATGGGCATGGACTGAAGTCAAAGATGACAACGGCAATGTAACTGGATATACAGCATCTGTAACAGGTGTTAAGTGTGCTGTAGATGATGATGAACCTAAAGCAGAGCAGATTACAGTTGCTGATGCAGTTAAGGATACAGAGAACTCTGTAGCTGCAACATGTACAGAAAAGGGTAAAGATGTCTATACAGCAACAGCAACAGTAAAGGATGCTGAAGGTAAGACAGAAATCGGTACATTAACAGGTACACATGAAGTTGAATTGGCAGCCCTTGGCCATAAGTATGGTGAGCCGACATGGACATGGAACGATGACCATACAGAAGCAACAGCTGTATTTGCATGTGAACGCGGTGATGATACTCAGGAAGTAAAAGCGACAATCACAGAAAAGACAACAGCAGCAACATGTGAAACAGCAGGTGAAACAGTTTACACAGCAACAGCTTCCTTTGGCGGCAAAGATTATACAGATAACCAGAAGGTAGAAATTGCAGCTCTTGGTCATGAATATGGTGAGCCAACATGGAAGTGGTCTGATGATCATAAGACTGCTACAGCAACATTCAAGTGCGAACGTGGTGATGATACTCAGACAGTAGATGCAACTGTTACACCAGAAACAACAGCAGCAACATGTGAAGCTGACGGTAAGACGGTATACACAGCAAAGGTATCATTTAACGGTAAAGATTATACAGAGACTTACACAGAAACACTCAAAGCCCTTGGCCATAAGTATGGTGCTCCTGTATGGAACTGGACAAAGGGTGAAAACAACACTTACACAGCAACAGCAACATTTACATGTGCAAATGATGAGAAACATGTAGAAACAGTTGATGCAAAAGTAACTGAGAAATCTGATGGCGCAACATGTACAGAGGCAGGTAAGATTACTTACACAGCTAAAGTTACATTTGAAGGCAAAGATTACACAGGTACTAAGACAGAAGAAGTAGCAGCTCTCGGTCATGACTACAAAGTCTCAGAAAAAGACGGATGGAAATGGACAGCTGATAAAGAAAAAGGATATACAGCTGTTGCAACATTCGTATGCAGCCGTTGTAAAGATTCTCATGACGTAACTGCAGATGTTGTTAAAGAAGACAAGAACAGTCAGATCATCTACAAAGCAACTGCTAAATACACAGATAAAACTGGTAAGGAATTTACAGCTACAGCTACAAAGAGTACAAAAATGTCCGTATCTTACATAGTTCACTGTCAGGATTATGGCTGGGAAGAAGAATGGAAGAAAGACGGACAAACGTCTGGTACAGTTGGTGAATCAAAAAGATTAGAGGCTATCCAGATCAAGTTACCAAATGGTGTTTCTGGATCTATCGAATATCGTACACATATTCAGGACATCGGTTGGGAAAAGAACTGGAGTAAAAACGGAGAAAAATCCGGTACAGAAGGACAGTGTAAACGTCTGGAAGCAATCCAGATCAGACTGACTGGTGAAGTTGCAGAGAATTATGACGTATACTACAGCGTACATGCCGAGAACTTCGGATGGCTCGGATGGGCTAAGAATGGCGAAGAAGCAGGAACAGCTGGTTACGGATACCGTCTTGAAGCAATCAGGATTCAGCTGGTTACCAAAGGGGACAAAGCACCAGAACTTATTGGTACTATCAAAGAAGCTATGAAAGCAAGACTGGTCGGATACCAGACACATGTACAGGACTATGGTACACAGGCATATGTATATGACGGTGCTATGGCAGGTACAGAAGGCGAGTGCAAACGTATGGAATCTATCCGTATGAAACTCCCGTCTTCAATGAACAGCTCAATCCAGTACAGATCTCACGTTCAGAATATTGGATGGGAGAAGAAATGGGCATCTAACGGATCATTATCCGGAACAACTGGACAGTGTAAACGTCTGGAAGCAATTCAGATCAAACTGTCTGGTGATGTAGCAGAGAACTATGATGTATACTACAGAGTTCATGCTCAGGATTATGGATGGCTTGCATGGGCTAAGAATGGAGAATCTTCAGGAACAGAAGGATACGCAAAACGTCTCGAGGCAATTGAGGTTCGTCTGGTTCCAAAGGGAACAACTCCAGACCTTCCAGCATCAGCAAATGAAAAAGCCTTCATCAAAAAATAATAACAAAGCTTAACTTGCAAGGGGCTGTCGGGAAATGAACCGCTCCCCGTCAAGTAGACAATTGAAAAAATATAAATTTTTCCTGCCAGTAGAAATTTATCTGCTGGCAGTTTTTATGCAGCTTGCAAGTAATTTTCGTGTTTTTCCAATGGCGTTAAAATTCCAAGATTCCTTTGCAAGCGTTTATTGTTGGTAAGCGTCCAATAAGAGGGTGTATCGAAATTTCTGGCTGTTGCATGTAAACTATTGATTAGAGTTTTGGGAGTTGACTCTAAAAACTCTAAATCTAATCTAAGGAGCAGCCAAAGGCGGTTCAGAAATGGCTCCCGCATAAGTCTGAAAATACTGAAAATCCTTAGAAATGCTGGGAAATCTGACGATTCTATGGTATAATAATCCTATCGAAGCGAAAGGGTTTTCAGGTTATGTCAGCTACGGAACAGGAGTATAAAAATCATATCAAAGAACTGGAACAGCAGGTCCGGCTCCTGAAAGAGCAGGTTGATTTCCTGACCCGTAAACTTTATGGAACAAAATCCGAGAAGACATCTACTCTCGAAATCGAGGGGCAGATGTCTCTTTTTAATGAAATCGAAACCTGTGCGGATCCTGATGCACACGAACCGGAGCTTGTTGAGATAGAGAAGCACCTACGTAAAAGGAAGTACACCGGTCAGCGGGAAGAACTGGTAAAAAATCTCCCTCACAGCAAAGTACTCCATACCATAGATGAAAGGGAACAGATATGCGATAACTGCGGAAGTACGATGGTGAAAGTAGGGGAAGAATTCGTCCGCACGGAAGTACAGTTTATCCCTGCAAAACTCAAGGTGATTGACCATTACCGGGAAACGTATGAATGCAGGTCGTGCCGGAAAAACGGAACTCCTTATATGGAGAAGGCTCCGGTGCCATATCCTCCCGTCCTGCATTCTCTGGCATCTGCATCTACCATCACCTGGCTCATCCACTAGAAGTTTGAATTAAGCATCCCGCTGTACAGACAGGAAAAAGAATGGGAGGCTTTGGGATTACGTTTAAGCAGAGCGACTATGTCAAACTGGCTTCTGGTTGTCTATCGGGACTGGCTTGTACACATCGTCCACCGTCTGAAGCTGGAACTTCTGAAACAGAGATACCTTCATATCGATGAAACACATGTACAGGTGCTGAAAGAACCGGGACGAAGCGGGAAATATCCGGAAGCGTTTCTGAGGGAATATGAAGGTTATATCCATACAGACGCTTACTCCGGATACAATGCAGTTTCAGGAGTAAAAAGATGTCTTTGCTATACGCATCTGCGCCGGGCTTTCGTGGATGCGCTCCCAAAAGACATCCATAATTCGGAAGCATCAAAACCTGCGGAAGCAATCCTCCGTCTGAATCAACTCTTTAACATAGAGTCAGAGTTGGAGGCGCTCCCTCCTGATCAGAAGAAAAAAGAACGTCTTATCCGCGAGAAACCGCTTCTCGAGGCTTTTTGGTCATGGGCAGAAAAAAGTGCCATCGGAGAGCTGCCGAAATCCAAACTTTCAAAAGCTTTTCATTACGCCTTAAATAACCGTGAAGGTTTTTGGAATTATCTGGAAGACGGGAATTGTTCCATCAGTAATTCGCTTGCGGAAAACTGTATCCGTCCCTTTGTGATCGGCAGAAAGAACTGGCTGTTCTCCGGCAGTCCGAAAGGGGCGGAAGCCAGTGCAGGAATCTATACACTGGTAGAGACAGCGAAAGCGAATGGGCTTGCCCCGATGAAATATATAAAATATATCCTGTCCGACATGCCGGGGAGTGCTTTTCTTGAACATCCTGAATATCTGGATGATTATCTGCCTTGGAATCCTCTTGTAAAAGAATTCTGTCGATAACCGTTGACCTTTTAGTATAAAAGGCTGACGGTTATTTTTCTATACACTGTTTTATTTGACACTTACGTTTCAAATGCTTATTTTTCATAAACGAATATACACAAAAAGTATTTTCCGTGGTTATAACCACATACTTTTCCTGTTATATCCGATATTCTGTACGTGTAAATTATGAAACTCCGCGCAGATCTGTTTTTCCCTCTGCGCTTAACCCCTCGGAAATACCCTACAGGAGGAACTATTTTTATGGAACAGAATATGTTTTGCTACCAGTGTCAGGAAACTGCCGGCTGCTCCGGCTGTACAAAATCCGGTGTCTGTGGAAAGCGCCCGGAGACAGCGGCGCTGCAGGATCTGCTGATCTGGACGACGAAAGGACTTTCCGCCGTGACGACACAGCTCCGCCGCGAAGGAAAAACCGTCGATGCCAGCGTCAATCATCTCATCACCGAAAACCTGTTTACGACCATCACAAACGTGAACTTTGATGATGATACGATCCGCGCACGAATTGAGGCAACGCTTGAGACCAAAGCGCTTCTCGCTCAGCTTGCCGACTGCTCCGCTCTGCCGGAAGCCGCCCTCTGGAACGGCACAACCGATGAGTTTGCCGCAAAAGCAGTAACCGTCGGCGTACTTTCCACGGAAAATGAGGACATCCGCTCTTTACGCGAGCTCATCACCTACGGTCTGAAAGGACTTGCCGCGTACACCAGCCATGCCAATGTTCTCTTAAAAGAAAACGAGGAAATCGATGCCTTCCTGCAGCGTGCTCTCGCCGCAACGCTCGACGATTCCCTCTCCGCAGAGGAACTGACGGCTCTCGCACTCGAGACCGGCTCCTACGGCGTGCAGGGAATGGCACTGCTCGATGAGGCCAATACTTCCGCTTACGGCAATCCGGAGATCACCACCGTCGATCTCAGTGTCGGCACCCGCCCGGGTATTCTCGTCTCCGGCCATGATCTGCGCGACCTCGAGATGCTGCTCGAGCAGACCGTGAACACCGGCATCGATGTTTACACCCACTCCGAAATGCTGCCTGCGCACTACTATCCGGCGTTCAAAAAATATGAACATTTTAAGGGAAATTATGGTAACGCCTGGTGGAAACAGAAAGAAGAATTTGAATCTTTTAATGGCCCGATTCTGATGACGACAAACTGTATCGTGCCGCCGAAGGACAGTTACAAAAACCGTATTTACACAACCGGAGCGGTTCGTTATCCGGGCTGCCCGCACATCGACGGCACCATCGGTGAGACGAAAGATTTCTCTTTGCTCATCGAACAGGCAAAGCACTGCGCACCGCCGACGGAACTCGAGCAGGGAACCATCGTCGGAGGCTTCGCCCATGCACAGGTACTCGCCCTGGCAGACCAGATCGTCGATGCCGTGAAATCCGGCGCGATCAAAAAATTCGTTGTCATGGCTGGATGCGACGGCCGTGCAAAGAGCCGCAGCTATTACTCTGATTTTGCGCAGGCACTGCCGAAAGACACCGTGATTCTGACCGCCGGCTGTGCGAAATACAAATACAACAAGCTGAACCTCGGCGACATCAACGGCATTCCGCGCGTCCTCGATGCCGGCCAGTGCAATGATTCCTACTCTCTTGCCGTGATTGCACTGAAATTAAAGGAGGTCTTCGGCCTCGACGATATCAACGATCTGCCGATCATCTACAATATTTCCTGGTATGAGCAGAAAGCCGTCATCGTTCTTCTGGCGCTGCTGTCGCTCGGTGTCAAGAACATCCACCTCGGCCCGACACTCCCGGCATTTTTAAGCCCGAATGTCGCAGCTCTTCTCGTTGAAAACTTCGGCATCGCCGGAATCGATACCGTTGAAAATGATATGGAATTGTTTTTCGGAAAATAATCGAAAGCCCTTGCTTTCTTTCATTTTTCCACGTATACTGTATATGTTCAGACAAAAATATCTTTGAATTTGGGCATATCAGAAAAACGGACCGCAGATTCCATTTCTATACACGCCCGACACCGATGAGTCATCTCATCTTAATCACACATTTTTAGAACGTGCCTGGGAAATCCTTTTCAGACACGTTCTCATTCTATCAGGGAAGTTTATGAACTATGAGCATTATGAAAAATATCGATAAAGCCCGGGTTATGGTCTTAAAAGATCAGGTTTCCTACCAGGAAGGCCAGATCGTCAGCAAAACACTGGTACAAAATGAAGCAGTCAGCATCACCTTATTTGCCTTCGACAAAGGCGAAGAAATCAGCACCCACGAGTCCGGCGGCGACGCCTTCGTCACCTGCCTCGACGGAACCGGCGAAATCACCATCGACGGTGTAAAATACGAACTCCACGAAGGCGAATCCATCGTCATGCCGGCAAAACACCCGCATGCTGTATACGGCAAAGAGCAGTATAAGATGCTGCTGGTCGTTGTATTCTAAATCCGCACCCTACATCCTAAAATACACAAATCCCAATCAACGCCTTCGCTTTTGCGAGAGTTTGTTGATTGGGATTTTTTACTTTTAGATTTGTGCCTTACTAACTTGATTTAATACATTCTTTTTGTTACACAACGCTTTACAATTTATTTTTTCTTCTTTTTCTTAAATATATTAATACTCCAGCAAAAAGCAACGCGCTTAACACCACTAACATAATCTCTTTTTTTAAACTCTCCTCTATCAATGTATAAACGCTAAAATGTGATGTTTCAAACGTAAATCCTCCATTTTTTATTTTCACATCCATTTCTGTTAAAGTTCCATCTGCTTCCACCCTGTAAATTTTTGTTTTTCCAAGATAAGCAAAAAGTTTCATTTTCTCCGGAATCGGAATGTATACCTGCACATTTTCTTCTGGCTGTATTTCTTCTCCGCTTTCCATAAGTGAAATATTATATGTGTAAGATGTTCGATCTTTAATTGCATTGTAAACCTCTAAATTTGTTTTCTTTAGTTCCTCCAGTTTTTCAGAATCCAATTCTACTTTAAAAACTCTTAACGATGTTTCATCTGAAAATCCATTTTTGCTCTCCACTTTGATCTGCTGAGATGATCGAAACCCTTTTTGATTTTGAATATAAACAGAACCCACTCCCTGCGATCTGACAAAATTCATATGTTGTAAAAATTCATTTTCAAATTTTCCCATAGCAAATATTGCATCTAAAGCTTTTCCTGCAGGTCCAGATACAAAATGAAACATTTTTTCGCCAATACTCACACCAAAATCTTTAGCTGTATCTTCAATGACATCCATCAAATCAAATTCATTCAAATTTTTTATAATGGTTTCACTAAATGATCCCAACGATTCTGTTGAGAAGAACACTTTATCAGAAACACCTTTGCATAAATTTTGTGGAAGTTCACTCCCATCCTCAATTAAAGTTACAAACGCTTTACTTTCCAGCAGTTTTTTAGTCAATGCTTCGCTGAATACTTCACTGTCCACATCAAAATTTTTGATTGTCTTTGCCAGTTTCCCGAACCCAATCAGAAGATCTGCTGAATTTATAATATTTACCACTGCTGAATCCTGCGGATCATTGCTGATTTTAATATACCCTTCTTTTGGTATTTCTACCTTGACTGATGTCTTTTTCGAAAATCCACTTTTTTGTCGATAGCTTCCTATTGTTCCCTCTTTCAAATCAGAAATCAATCCACTGGTATTATCCCACAATGCACCTTTCATACTCGTATTGCCAGAACTCATCTTTTTAATCAAAACCACATCTTTTAAATGTCCCTTTTCATCATACGTCTCTACACTTCCATATATATAACTGCTATTATATACATCAAACGATACACTTGCTGTCCTGTTATCTTTATTTATTTCATATGTATAATTATCAATATATAAACCGTTCATATTATAAATATTGGTAGCATATTCTTTTTCAATATATTGTACAGGCACAGTATTTACCGTATAGGAATACTGGTGACCTTGATACACTGTAACTGGAATCTCACTCATATACCCTGTATTTGTATCTTGAAAAAACACATGTGCCGTTCCCGTCTGAATTCCTTTCCATTCTGTATAACGTCGTTTATCTGCCACACCTGTTTTTTTCAGTTCAAGAACCGATGAATCGTCTACCCAAAATGTAATTCCAGAAACATCATCCATCAGTTCTCCATTATTGAAAATCCCAGCGCTTAACGTAATGCTATTATCTTTACAAATACTCAGACTGGTATAATCTGAATAAACCGCTAAGCCATCTTCCGGTGTATTTTCCCTCTCCTCATTTTCCTGCTGTTCCGTTTCCTCTGCTCCAACCTGATCAAGGCTTAAAAATTTATATTTTACCGTATACTGCATATCCGCATTATATCCCTGATACTGCATGGAAGCTTGAAAATCCATAAGAATTTCATCAATCTTTCCTGTTGTTTCATCTATGTTTATTTTCACCTCTACATCGCTGTATTTTAAATTTTCTACGCCATCTATCATCTGCGCAGCAGCTATTCCTATCTCATTTGCTTTCTCTGCCGGAATTGTAAAGGTAATCTCATCTCCGGAAATTTTACCCCTTTTCATCATATTCTGTGTTAATGAAGTGAACTGAAAGTAATTTGGATTCATCTCAACATCTACCGTTTTGCTTACTGGTTCCTTATATTCATAGTGAGCCTTCCCATCTCGATATGTCATATTCCATATATATTTTTGTCCAAGCACAGCCATACTGGCAGAGCCTGTCATTTGAACAGCAGAGCTGTCATTCTCATCATAATCAGATACCTCTGTAACTGCATCTAATGTAACTTTCGTTTTCGTTTTTGCTTTTCCCTGGATAATTGTCATATCTGCATCCATATCCAGTTCTTCTTTCCAGTTTCTCGACGCGACTGTTTTCTGCATTGCTTCCTGATATATCAGAAAAGCATCTTTCCCTTTTCCATATACCGTAATCGGAAATAATTGAAACCCTATTACCAACGCAATCAAAATATTCCTCATTTTCTTTCCCATTTGTGCTCCTTTCAAAAAAGGACCCCGTATAAAACATACAGAGTCCTTTTTTCATCTGATTTTTTTCCTAAAACAGGTTTCCCATTGTATACAGATCCAAATACCAAGAACGATCTACTTTTATCACAGATACTTCCAGCGAATTACTTATTTCTGTTTCATCTCCCTTCAAAGTAAACTCTACCTCTACAGTTTTAGCTGCAGATACTTTTACGTTTATATCTTCATAATTGCTTTTTAAATCATTCAGGTCATCACCTGTCACATCTTCAACATTTGTCATTTTATAAGACAGTTTCCAGTCATCTCCCAGATATTGATCTATGTAATCTACTTGTTTCTTGAGAAAATCATTCGTCTCCTCTACCAGCTCTGTTTTACTATATCCTGTCTCCTCTAATTCTTTATCTAATACTTTTTCTGGAAGCAACTCTACAATAGATTGTGCATCTACTGCAAACTGAGACGTTACAAATGTATCTATTGTCTTTTTGTAGCTTCTTCCCCCAAGTGTATAAACAAGAAGTACGACTGCTACAATCACACACAATGCTAATACAATACCCTTTTCTCTGTTTTTTTTCGCAGTTGACTTTTCATTTAGCGCTTTTCCACATTTACTGCAATATTTTGCCCCATCTGGATTTTCTGTTCCGCATTTTTTGCAAAGCATTTATTTCCCTCCACATTTTGAAATTTTTATCACGAACGCTATTTTATTTGGATTCAGATTGCCACATTCTTTGCATCCCTTCCATAATTTCGTTCAGCTCTTGTTTTCGGCTCTGAACTTGGTATGCAGATACCCGCATACATAAAATAAATGGTGCATCCAGAATCAAGAAAAACAATGCCATGATTCCGATTCCATTAATGAGCATTCCTGCCGCCGCTACCAGCAACAATACTGACATTATTATTCCTACAATTTTAAATCCTTTAGCTCGTTTTTGATATGCTTCTACCTCTGCCATAAGTTCATCTGGATTTCTAAATTTTCTTCCGCATTTTTTACAAATCCAATATGTTTTCTGTTGTAAGCCGCTTGCCCCGGCAATAACTCCAGCCTTCGTACCAGCAAATGCAGAAACACCCATTCCGCTTACTACAGAACCTCCTATATCCCGATCTCCTATAATGTTTAAGTCTTTTCCTCCACACCGTGGACAACAGATTTTTACATATGTAGCTGTTTCCATATCTTCCTCCTAATTTATTCCTTTTTATCTATTTTTTTGCTGTTAATGGATGAAACGCTTGAATCGTAATTCCTCGATACTCCAGAATACCTTCATCTCCCACTGCAATGAATATGGTGTCTGCATGAAAACTTCTAAGTTTTTTACGCTCTCCATTTTCAAATTCAACTACATACCATTCGATGTTTCCTTTTTGTACTGGTTTTTCCAGAATTTTTACTTTCGCTTTTTCCAGTGGCTTGGAATTGTCTTTTGATTTCAAAATAAAATATCCAATCCAGGAAGCGATTCCTATCACTAAAATAACTACAACAAATGCAAAAATATCTTCATTAGAAAAACTGCTGCCGCCGATACGTACATATGTCATTTGATTTTCCTCCTGCTTGTCAAACATTAATCCTAAACTATTCTTTAAATTCACTATAGGGAATCGGATCATCATCAAGCCTGTTCGAGTAATATACCACGCTTACATCTCGGGCTTTTCCTTGCAGATACAGAAAAACCGAGTCTGATCTCCATACGACTGAATTACCGTTTTCTAAATTTCCAACATGAATTATTCCACTTGTTGCACCACTTAAGCTGATGTTCTCTGTAGATGTAAAATCAAATAAACTCTCTACCGTACTGCCTTCTGGAACTTGAACCACAACGCTGCCATCTGTAACTTCTTTAGTTTCTGATGTTGACTTACCACATCCAATCAGAATCATCATACTTAAGGACAGTAGAAACAAATACACCTGTTTTTTTCGTGTCATAACACATTCCTCCTGCTTCTATATCTTTGGTTTTGGACTTCTATTTTTTTCTTTTTCATCCCTCCTCCTTAAAAACTTTGTTACCCCATTTTCAGAAAGTGTACTTTTGCAAACCAGAAAATACATTTCATTTCTTTAGATATTTTCACCAAAACACATTGCCTTTTTCTTTCTAATACTGTATAATATGACACAACGCATTAAATTTTCAGAATTTGCAAAAGTACACCTTTACGAATTCTGTTTTCTTCCCATTTGCCTTTCATCTTCCATCTTTCTTATCTTTCCATAAAACGTCCCCACCGGCATATCACATGCTTTCGCAGCTTCCTTTAATGTCATCTTTTTTGCTCTCCATTCCCTATGAACCTCATCAAAATTATCCGGTACCGACCGCGGCGGTCTGCCAAATTTCACTCCTTTTGCTTTTGCTGCTGCAATCCCTTCTGCCTGCCGTTGACGGATATTTTTACTTTCACTTTCTGCCACGAAAGACAATACCTGTAAAACAATATCGCTCAAAAAGGTTCCCATCAGATCTTTTCCCCTTCGGGTATCGAGTAATGGCATATCAAGGACAACAATATCAACGCCTTTTTCTTTTGTCAGTACACGCCATTGTTCCAAAATTTCCTCATAATTTCTTCCCAATCGATCAATACTTTTTATATACAGCAAATCGTCTTTCTTTAATTTTCGTACCATTTTTCGATATTGCGGACGGTTAAAATCTCTGCCCGACTGCTTATCCAGATAAATATTCTTTTCCAAAACCCCAATTTGTTTTAACGATAATAACTGCCGGTCCTCATTTTGATCCCGGCTGCTTACTCGTATGTAGCCATAAATATTCATAGCGTGTTCCCTTCTTTTATAAAATTTTGCATCACAGGAAATTTTACATGCTCGACATGAAACTTGTGATCACAAAATTTCATCGACATCTCTTTTCAGACACGTTATGATAAAACATCTTTAAGAACACATATTTTTGTATAGTGATATATTACGCTCGCTTATCTGACCATTATTCTCCCAATCAAAATTGGTCCACTGGACCAATTATTGATATGCATAGCAATAAAAAAGCAAGGCAGCATGCCACGAATTTTCCTGTGACCTACTGCCTTGCTTTTTTATTTTATTCTTTTTCATTTAAGCCTTTTCTATCAGACATTCATGCTTTTTCGTCTTTTTATCATAATTAATTCCAACCAGCAGAATGTCTCCAATATAAGGTTCCAATGATGCAATGTACTTTTTCTCTTTGATCTGATTCAGTGCCGTATGGGCAGAATGATTCCATTTCAGTTCTACGAGAAGTGCCGGGTAATCACTGCGAAATTCCGGTTTCGGAAGATAAACAAAGTCTGCAAAGCCCCTTCCTGTCGGCAGCTCACGAATCGGCTTGAAGTAATACTTCATGGAGCTTAAATAAGCAATCGTCAGAACGCTGCTCAGCGAATTTTCATCATGGTAAGTGATGACAGACGTATAGGAAGAGTGAATCTTCTCGATTTCATCAGCAACTGTTTCGGTATCTAAATCAAGCGTCGCATCAAGAAGCTGATCCGAGGCCGCCTGAAAAGCCATCATTTCATCCCATCTTTTCCGCCGGGTTGCAGCAGTTAATTCCTGACGAAGTTCCTCATTTGGAATAAATGCTGACTGCGTATTCTGATCATAGCCAAGATAACCCAAATGAATCAAATAAGTGAGAACATCATCTTTACTGGAAAAATTGATCATATCATTCTGAAAACAGGAGACATCAACTTCAACAGAAGATCCAGAAAGCATAGTGATAACAGCAGTTTTCAATCCGTCAAAATCCATATTGATGAGCGGGACAATCGCGTCATACGTGCCTGTGCGGGACCAGTAGCTCTGATATTTATTCCAGCGAAGGACTTCGACAACAGCTTTTGGATTATAAACCTGACAGTTCTCCAGCAGATAACCATCATACCACCGTTTGACCTTCTCAAAATCCCGATGATATTGATCACAAAGCGTTTTTACTTCTTCTTCTGTAAAACCAATATATTTCGCAAAACCGCGTGCGTCCAACATCGTAAACTCATTAAAATTATTCAGTGCTGATTGTGTCTGCACTTTTTTTATTGGGAGAATACCAGTCAGATACGCAAGCGCAATATATCTGGTTGGCAGCGTTCCTTTAAAAAGGCCACGCAGAAAATTAATGTACGAATCCTGGATTTTTGTATCAGCAGATGCATCACGAATTAGAACATCCCATTCATCAATAATAATGACAAAACGTTTCTGTGTTGCAGCATTAATCAAAGACAGCGCTTCCGGTAAAGAAGTAATGCTTTCTGGCAGTTCATCCGGATATAAAATTCTCAGTTCCTGAAGCGTATTTTGTATGATAAAATCCACAAGTTTTTCCGGTCCGCCCGAGGGTTCCATACACCATTGCACATCAAAATGAATGACATCATATTTGTTTAAATGCTTTTCCCAATCCGGTGTCTGACTGATTTTCAAAGATGAAAACATATCTCTGGAGTCACATCCTCTGCTGTAATAAGCCGTCAGCATATCCGCCGTAATCGATTTTCCAAACCTGCGCGGACGACTGTTGCAGATAAATGCATCCGTAGATTCCAGAACGCTGTTCGTATATTCAATTAATCCAGATTTATCAACGTAGATCTGGGCATTCAAAGCACTCTGAAACGCACTCTGATCCGGATTCACAAATAATCCCATATGGCTGCAAACTTCCTTTCTTTCATAATGCAATACGTGTTAGATATATTTTATTATAGCGTGTATAATAACGGATGTCGATGAAATTTTGTGATCATCTTTCACCCGCAACCAACAATTTCTCCCCCCTTTTCCCTCAACTTATTGTATAATAAACATATTAGAGTTTTTTACACCAAACTCACAACGCATGCCAGCTCACTTGCCAATACGCGGACGCTGGAGATGGTGGATGTGCAGCTTGCCTGGCTGATTCTCCGGGCGCTCTACTATTATTATAAAAACAGTATGAGGAAAACGAGGACAAATCCGTTCTTGAGGAATATATCTTTTGCATTTTCAAGGTCGTCACCGTCGGCTACAACGTGATCCAGGGTTCCGACAAGGGACGCGCGACGAACAAACTGAATGACATCTACCGCAGTGTATCCATTGAAGCTGCAGAAACCGCAAAAACTTTATGCAGAACCCGGAACTCTTTGCCTGTCTTTCTAAAGAACGTAAGGAAAATCTGCTGGGAACACTGCTGTTCCGCCCTTCCATTTACGAGCGTCTTTATTATGAGGAAGAAATGGTCCGCAAGCAGATCGTCTGTTATGAAGAATTTCTGCAGATCGTCCGCAATCCGCAGATCCGTGCCGCAGCGCCGGAGATTGATTTTGAATTTGAAGAGTTTTCCGCAAACTCCTACCTCTCCCTTGTCGATGAATATTTATACTGGAACAAAGTACCCGGGGACATTCTGCTCCGCCTGAAAAAAGCCGCCGAAGACGCCCTCGCCTATGCCAGAGAAAACAAAAATTTCCGCCAGAACGAAGAAACCCTGCTTGGAACACTACACACAATCCAGGGCTATCTCGGCGAAATTTCGATTTCCGAGATGCTGGACACCTACGTCAACTGGCTGAACGGCGCCGATCCGACGCAGTATGACTGGATGAACGTGGAAAACAACCTGCTCCCGGTGCTCTACACCTTCTGGCTCTGCGAAGCCCGCCCGGAATGGACCGACACCTGCCGCTTATTTTTGCTCGAAGGCCAGCGCAAATCATTCGAATACATCAAAAATTCCCGCGACAAGGGCGCTTACGAATGCATGCAGCGTTTCACAAGCTACATCATGAACTCCTACATCGAGCTCGACAGCGGCATTCCGTTCCGCCATTATTATGAAAAGTTTGCGCGTTCCCTTTTCAATGAGGAATTTGACCTGATCCGACTGCCTCGATGCGGCAACCGATTCCGTCGGACGCGCCTACAGCTCCAGCAAAAATTTTGCCGATATGCTCGCCGATCTCCGCTGCAACGCAGGCCGTATGTTCAACCCGGATCTCGTACAGCTCTTTGTTTCCAAGATTTCCTGCCGTCTTCTCACCAGCAGAATAATACGCTTATGCGAATCACGTGATTGCTGTACCTGTCTGCATGGCCTAATCAGAAACATAGCGCATGGTGCAAACACATTTTAATGTTGGTGTTCACTTTGTTAATCTTCATGTGAACATTGTTTTTGAAAAAATTATTTTTTATTATTTTATGTTCACTATAGTTCATTTTATTATTGAACATTCTGTTGACACAGATAAAAGAAAACTGTTTACATTTTGAAAAAAATATACTAAAATAAGAAACAGGCAAATCTCCGCCGGGCGAAAAAACGGCGGAGATTTTTCTGGGAAAAAGGGCAAAAAAGCAGAAAATAAATTCTGCAGATCAGCCCGGAAAACATGAAAATACATTTTGTATTATTTTACAGGGAGGAACTCATACTATGAAAGAAATCATCCAGGGCTTCTACCAGAAGAAACATTTCTGGACCCGCCTGATTCTGGTCATCGCTGCCGTCATCCTGATGGGCTTTGCGCTCTCATGGCTGCTTCTCGTCGATCTCGGCACCGATCCGTGTACCTTGTTAAACCAGACCATCTCCACCCGCCTCGGCATCAGCATCGGAAACTGGCAGGCGCTCTTCAATACCGTCCCGCTCATCTTCGTTATCATTTTCGGCGGCAGAAACTTAGGCTTCGGAACCCTCGCAAACATGTTTCTCGTGGGATATTCCATCGACTTTTTCTCCTGGATCTGGGCGAAAGTCCTTCCGGCAGACCTCTTCACCTCGATGGGTGTGCGAATCGCCGTGCTGATCCCGGCGCTGATCCTGTTTATCCTTGCCGCATCCTTCTATATGGATGTTGATATGGGAACTGCACCGTACGACGCAGTATCCTTCATTATCTCCACCCACCTGCCGAACGTTTCGTTCCGTGTGATCCGCATCGTCTACGACTTCGTTGTCACCGCGATCGCCGTGCTGCTCGGCGGAAAACTCGGCATTGTCACCGTGCTGATGGTTATTACCCTCGGTCCGGTCATTGAATGGCTGGGAAATATCATGAAACAGCATCTGAATATTTTTGATGACTGAAATCATTGCTTTTCCGCGCTTTCTATACTACAATAGAACTACCAGATGATCTTTTTTCTAAAAGAAAAGCCTGCCTCCGGGACTCACATCTCTGTGGCAGGCTTTTCTTCCCTAAAAATAGCCGAAAAAAGACTCAAAAAGCAGAAAATCATTTATATTAAGGAGGTTTTTCCTATGAGCAACACCCCAAACCCTGTTTACGAAAAACTGATGAAATGCTACGAGAGCTTCCGCTCCCAGATCGATTTCCAGCCGGAAGTCGCACTGATTCTCGGTTCCGGCCTCGGTGATTTTGCGAATGATATCCGCGTTACCGCAACCCTCGATTACCACGATATCGAAGGCTTCCCGGTTTCCACTGTTCCGGGCCACGCGGGCCGTTTTATCTTCGGCTACGTCGGCGATGTGCCGGTTGTCTGCATGCAGGGCCGCGTTCATTATTATGAAGGCTATCCGATGACCGACGTCGTTCTCCCGACCCGCCTCATGAAGCTGATGGGCGCAAAAGCACTGTTCTTAACCAACGCCGCCGGCGGCATCAAACAGGGCACAAAACCAGGCTCTCTGATGCTGTTAAACGGCCAGATCGCCTGCTTCGTTCCATCTCCGCTTATCGGACCGAACATCGACGAGCTCGGCACCCGTTTCCCGGATATGAGCCAGATCTACGACCTTGAATTCCAGAAAATCGCACGGAAAGCCGCAGCCAGCCTTGATATCGACCTGATGGAAGGCGTTTATCTGCAGCTCACCGGCCCGCAGTACGAGTCCCCGCAGGAAATCGCCATGTGCCGCACCCTCGGCGCAGACGCGGTCGGCATGAGCCCCGCCTGAGAAGCCATCGCTGCACGCCATATGGGCATGCGCGTCATCGGTATTTCCTGCATTACCAATCTTGCCGCCGGCATCTCCCCGCAGCCTCTGTGCCATGCGGAAGTTCAGGAGGCAGCTGACATGGTTGCACCGCAGTTCAAAAAACTCGTTGCCGCAACGATTCAGGGCATCGCAAAGACACTGTAAACACACAGCGGCCGGGGTCTGTTAAAAAAAACAGGCCCCGGCCGCTGAAAACAGCACGTAAAATAAAGGAGAGATCTTTTTTGAATACACGTTTTTACAACGCCAAAATTCTCGTACTCGACGCTGAAAACCATTTTTCCATCGCCGAAGACGAACTTCATGTCACCGGCGACACCATCACCTATATCGGACCTGGTAGAAAAGCAGATCCAGATGCCGCAGAGACCACTGTCTTCGACCGCGAAATTGACGCCCGCGGCAATCTCCTGATCCCGGGCTTTAAAAACGCACACACGCACACCCCGATGACCTTCCTCCGCTCCTACGCGGACGATCTCCCGCTCCACGAATGGCTCGAGCGCCAGGTCTTCCCGAACGAGGCAAAGCTCGCCGGGGACGACGTTTACTGGCTCAATATCCTCGGCATCATGGAATATCTGACGAGCGGCATCACCTCCAATTTCGACATGTACATCCAGCAGAAAAACAGCATCGCTGCCACGGTCGACACCGGATTCCGCACCGTTCTTACCAGCGGTCTCAACAACTTCGTCGACAGCCCGGAAATTCTCGAAGAGATGTATAACTATGTCAACGAACTCTCCGACCGCACCTCGTATCTGCTCGGT
>OGQP01000707.1_pt1 | contig 21974 bp, 20 predicted proteins | sample 1553251 | NCBI WGS metagenome assembly OGQP01 (sample SAMEA2580016, study PRJEB22360) | human gut metagenome | biome: human gut; feature: human-associated habitat; material: faeces | place: Denmark | collected 2008/2010 | reverse complement strand
GGGGAGTATCGCTTTTGGTCTGAGCATTGGTTTTGTGGCCTCGGTGGGGATCTCGTTTACCCTGAAAACCGGGCTGCTCAACGCATGGTTACTCTTTCTTCCTACCGATATCCTCGGCGTACTGGCGATAAACAGCCTGATGGCGTTTGGTCTTGGCGCTATCTGGGGCGTGTTGATCCTTACTTGCCTGTTGCCGGTAAACCAGCTGCTGACCGCGCTACCGGTGGATGTATTAGGTAGCCTGGGGGAATTAAGCTCACCGGTGGTTTCAGCTTTTGCACTGTTCCCGTTGGTGGCGATTTTCTACCAGTTTGGCTGGAAGCAAAGTCTGATCGCCGCCGTGGTGGTACTGATGACCCGTGTGGTGGTAGTGCGCTATTTCCCGCATCTCAATCCGGAATCCATCGAAATCTTTATTGGCATGGTGATGCTGCTGGGGATCGCGATAACTCACGACCTGCGTCATCGTGATGAAAATGATATTGATGCCAGCGGGCTTTCGGTGTTTGAAGAACGCACGTCGCGGATTATCAAAAACTTACCGTATATCGCTATTGTCGGGGCGCTGATTGCCGCCGTTGCCAGCATGAAGATTTTTGCTGGCAGTGAAGTGTCGATCTTCACACTGGAGAAAGCATATTCCGCAGGCGTAACGCCGGAACAATCACAAACGCTGATTAACCAGGCAGCTCTGGCGGAATTTATGCGCGGGCTGGGTTTTGTCCCGTTGATTCCCACCACCGTGTTAGCCACTGGTGTGTATGCAGTTGCGGGCTTTACCTTTGTTTATGCGGTGGGCTATCTCTCGCCGAATCTGATGGTTGCAGCGGTATTAGGCGCAGTGGTTATTTCGGCGGAAGTCCTGCTGCTTCGTTCGATCGGCAAATGGCTGGGGCGCTATCCGTCGGTGCGTAATGCGTCAGATAACATCCGTAACGCCATGAATATGCTGATGGAAGTGGCGTTGCTGGTCGGTTCGATTTTCGCAGCAATTAAAATGGCGGGTTATACCGGATTTTCTATCGCAGTTGCCATTTACTTCCTCAACGAATCCCTGGGCCGTCCGGTACAGAAAATGGCGGCACCGGTCGTGGCAGTAATGATCACCGGTATTCTGCTGAATGTTCTTTACTGGTTTGGCCTGTTCGTTCCGGCTTAAGGAAGGCACCTATGAAGACGTATCCTTTGCAAAGCCTGACGCTTATTGAGGCGCAGCAAAAGCAGTTTGCGCTGGTGGACACGATTTGCCGCCATTTTCCCGGCAGCGAGTTTCTTACCCGCGGGGATTTGGGCTTAACGCCGGGGCTGAATCAACCGCGCATTACCCAGCGAGTGGAACAGGTGCTGGCTGATGCATTTCACGCACAGGCTGCGGCGCTGGTACAGGGCGCGGGTACTGGCGCGATCCGTGCGGCGTTGGCGGCTTTGCTCAAACCGGGGCAGCGTCTTCTGGTGCATGACGCGCCGGTTTACCCGACGACTCAGGTCATTATTGAGCAGATGGGGCTGACGCTTATCACTGCTGATTTCAATGACCTGTTGGCACTGAAGCCGGTTGTCGACGAGCAACAACCAGATGCCGCGCTGGTGCAGCATACGCGCCAGCAGCCGCGGGACGGGTACATTCTGGCAGATGTGCTGGCAACGTTGCGCTCGGCTGGCGTTCCTGCATTAACCGATGACAACTATGCGGTGATGAAGGTAGCGCGAATTGGCTGCGAATGCGGGGCAAATGTCTCGACTTTTTCCTGCTTCAAGCTGTTTGGGCCGGAGGGTGTTGGCGCGGTGGTAGGCGATGCTGATGTTATTAACCGTATTCGCGCCACGCTCTACTCCGGCGGCAGCCAGATTCAGGGCGCTCAGGCGTTGGAAGTCTTGCGTGGGCTGGTGTTTGCGCCAGTGATGCACGCGGTGCAGGCGGGGGTATCTGAACGGTTGCTGGCCTTGCTCAACGGTGGTGCAGTTCCGGAAGTGAAAAGCGCCGTCATTGCCAATGCACAGTCGAAGGTGTTGATTGTCGAGTTTCATCAGCCGATTGCCGCCAGAGTGCTGGAAGAGGCGCAAAAGCGCGGTGCCTTGCCTTACCCGGTTGGTGCAGAGTCGAAATATGAAATTCCACCGCTCTTTTATCGACTTTCCGGAACGTTTCGCCAGGTGAATCCGCAACTCGAACATTATGCGATTCGTATTAACCCAAATCGCAGCGGTGAAGAGACGGTGCTGCGGATTTTGCGTGAGAGTATTGCCAGTATTTAATCTTGTGCATGATGTTTTCGAAAAGAATGCAGAAATAAATACGCCCTCGGGTAACCCCGAGGGCGTCAGGCAATTAAACCGGTGTTAGCCGATTTCTGTCAGAGACTTACTGTGCAGTAGGACCGCAACCGCCAATGATTTTAGAAATAGAAATTGCCGGGTGCAGCAGGTAGTCGTAAGAGCAGTTCTTATCACGGTTTTCAATATGACCAGTACATGCAGTTAACGTAGCCAGTACCGCCCCTACCAGTGCAACTTTAATAAATTTGTTCATTTACATTCCCTATGTATTATATATTGATTAATATTCATTGATTATATGAATATAAGTAGACTGCTCATTAAGAACGATACAGGAATATTCAATTAGCGTCAGTGAGCGATTGATTTAATTTTGTAAGTCGCTGTAACGGTGAATATAACCCATTAGCAGACAATATTTATTAAGGGGGTATCTTTTTATCTGCTGAATATATAAAGAGAGTTGTAAGCGAAAAAGGCCAGAATTCTCTGGCCCTGATTAAATTAATGGTTGGAGAACCAGTTCAGTTTATCGCGCAGGCCAACAACCCGACCAATAATAATTAGCGATGGACTGTTCATTTGCTGCGCCAGTTCGCCCAGCTGCGTGAGCGTACCGTCAATCACGCGCTGCGTGACTGCCGTTCCGTTTTCGACAATTGCCACCGGCATTTCGCCAGGCATTCCGTGTTCAATCAGCTTTTGCTGAATGGTCGCGGCCTGATTCAGCCCCATATAGAACACCAGCGTCTGTTTTTCTGCCGCCAGATTTTCCCAGTCCAGCTCGCCACCGGATTTTAAGTGTCCGGTAATTAAGCGTACGCTCTGGGCATAATCGCGATGCGTGAGCGGAATACCTGAATAGGCAGAGCAACCAGAAGCTGCGGTAATACCCGGAACCACCGAGAACGGAATACCCGCGTTGCACAGTGTTTCCAGCTCTTCGCCACCACGGCCAAAAATAAACGGATCGCCACCTTTCAGCCGCACCACGCGTTTGCCTTTTTGCGCTTCCCGAAGAAGGATCTGGTTAATCTCTTCCTGCGGTACGCAGTGGTATCCCGCGCGTTTGCCGACGAAAACGCGATCAGCATCGCGGCGTACCAGATTCATAATATCGTCAGAAACCAGACGGTCGTAGACCACCACATCTGCCTGCTGAATTTGTTGCAGTCCTTTTAGTGTCAGCAGCCCGGCACCCCCCGGACCTGCGCCAACCAGCACCACTTCACCGCGATGGTCGAGCGGTTCGTTGATTAACTGTTCGGTCGTTTCAGTAATGGCTTTCTGATCGTTGTTTGCCAGCGACTGCGCCAGGCGGTCATTAACGAACAGTTTTTCCCAGAAACGGCGACGCTCACCCATCGTGGCGAACTGTTGTTTCACTCGCCCGCGTAATTGCCCGGCGTATTTCGCCACCTGGCCCAGATGCAACGGCAGCAGTGATTCAAGTTTTTCGCGTAACAGGCGCGCCAGAACCGGAGAGGTGCCGCCAGAGGAGACCGCGACCATTAGCGGTGAGCGGTCAATAATCGACGGCATAATAAAGCTGGCGGCTTTCGGCGCATCGACCACGTTACAGAAGATGCGATGAGCTTCAGCGGCTTCACTGACGCGCTGGTTAAGCGCGTCATCATCCGTCGCAGCAATTGCCAGCCAGCAGGTGTCGAGAAGGCTTTCATCAAATGGCCCTTCGACGAGGGTTAACATGCCTGCATCTGCCCATGCGGTGAACTGTGGAATAAACGCTAATGCATTCACCGTTAAGCGAGCGCCTGCGTCTAACAGCAACCTTGCTTTGCGTTCCGCGACATCACCACCGCCGACAATCAGACAGTCGCGATCGCGTAATTGGCAAAATATAGGCAAATGATCCACGTAAAAACCCCTTAGTAATTAACCGGCAGCCGTTTCAGTTTGATTAAATTTGTCCGCAACCGGACGATTCGCTTTCGGCGTAGCATACCAATAACCCAATCCCATGAATACGGCACCTGATAAAGTATTACCCAGCGTCACCCACAGCAGGTTATGACCAATACCCGCCAGCGTGTAGGCTTCGCTGTGGTTGCCAAACCAGGAGAGGGCGAACAGCGTCATGTTAGCGATGGAGTGCTCGTAGCCGGACGCGATAAATGCCAGCAGACACCACCAGATTGCGATAAATTTCGCCGCCCCTTCAGTGCGCAGCGCCATCCAGATTGCCAGGCAAACCAGCCAGTTACACAATGCACCTTTGAAGAACAGTACCATTGCCGGTGCAGTGGTTTTAGCCAGCGCGACGGAGTGAACGATGCTGGTATCTACCGGCAGCAGGCTACCACCGCCCCAGCTATAGAGCATGGCAACGAAGACGGAACCGACCAGGTTACCCAGCCAGGTTTGCGGCAGGATTGCCCACATTTGCCCGTGGCTGATAGTGCCCGCTTTCACCCCAAAGGTGAGGAACATGGTGTGTCCGGTGAACAGTTCAGAACCAGCAATAATGACCAACGTTAAGGCGATACCAAAGGTCGCGCCCATCACCAGAGGACGTACGGACGGGTCGAGCAAATTACCGAGCGTGAAGATCAGGATGATCCCAAGACCCACATACGCGCCCGCCATGGCGGAGCTGACCCAAAAGCCGAGCGGGTTATTTGCCGACAGGCGTGCAATGCGCGCAGCGTTAGCCGCACACTTATTAATAGTGTCTGTAAACATTTGATTATCCTTTAAAAAATAAAAACAAAAAATAAAACAAAAAGTTTAAAAAATGTCCTGCAATATATCGAAGGTTATTACAGGACCATGCAAAAAGGGGAGGTATTGCGCCTCCCGTTAAAACATTAACCGCGTAGCTGCACCACGCCGTCTTTCACTCGCGCTTCGTAATGTTTGACGGAAAACTGTTCGTCTTCCATGCACAAGCCATCACTTAAGCGAAAACGCTGTTTTTTCAGCGGGCTGGCGACCCACAGCTCGCCCTGGTGTTCCGCAATCAGCCCGCGTGACAGCACGCTGGACTCGAAGAACGGGTCGATGTTGCTGATCGCAAACACCTGGTCGCTGTGATACGGGCGGAAAATTGCTACCTGCTCGTCACCTAACAGCGCGCAGACGCCGGTTTCAGGCAGGATGTCATCGATTTTGCAGATGTCTTTCCACTGGCTCATGCGTTGTCCTCCACCAGAGTTACCGGGATACGTTCATACGGCGTTGCCGGACGGTGCTGTTCGCGCTCTGGCACCATCTGCACGTTCGGGTCACGCTTGTCGCTGTTGATGAAGTGTTTGAAGCGAGTCTGCGCGGACGGTGTATTGACCGTTTCAGTCCACTCACATACTACCGCTTCACGCAGGCGCGCCATCTCTTCTTCCAGATGTGCGTTCAGCCCCAGTTTGTCGTCAATGATCACTGCTTTCAGGTAATCGATGCCGCCTTCGAGGTTTTCTAACCACGGCGCGGTACGCGTCAGTTTGTCGGCGGTACGGATGTAGAACATCATGAAGCGGTCGAGATATTTGATCAGCGTTTCGCGATCGATATCCGCTGCCAGCAGATCCGCATGACGCGGTTTCATGCCGCCGTTACCGCAAACATACAGGTTCCAGCCTTTTTCAGTGGCGATAATACCCACGTCTTTACCCTGAGCTTCTGAACATTCACGGGTACAGCCGGAGACACCGAACTTCATTTTGTGCGGCGTACGGATGCCTTTGTAGCGGTTTTCCAGTTCCACGCCGAGGCCGACGCTGTCGCCAACGCCGTAGCGGCACCAGGTGCTACCCACGCAGGTTTTCGCCATACGCAGTGCTTTCGCATAGGCATGACCGGTTTCGAAGCCGGCTTCAATCAGCTGACGCCAGATCTCCGGCAGATCGTCTTTCTGTGCGCCAAACATCGCCAGGCGCTGGGAGCCGGTGATTTTGGTGTAGAGATTAAATTCACGCGCGATACGACCTACTGCCATCAGCCCTTCCGGGGTGATTTCACCGCCCGGAGAACGCGGGATCACCGAGTAGGTGCCGTCTTTCTGGATGTTAGCGAGGAAGTTATCGTTTGAATCCTGCAGCGGAGTATGTTCCGGTTTCAGAATGTATTCGTTCCAGCAGGAGGCCAGCAGCGAACCGACGGTCGGTTTACAAACTTCACAACCGTAGCCTTTGCCGTGTTTCGCCAGCAGTTCTTCGAAGGTTTTAATGCCTTCAACGCGGATTAAATGGAACAGTTCCTGACGCGAATAAGCAAAGTGTTCGCACAGGTTGTTGTTAACTTCGATGCCCTGTTTCGCCAGTTCCGCGTTCAGTACCTGAGTAACCAGCGGGATACAGCCACCGCAGCCAGTACCCGCTTTGGTTTCAGCTTTCAGCGCCGCAACGGTGTGGCAGCCTTTGTTGATGGCAGCAATCAGATCACCTTTGGTGACGTCGAAGCAGGAGCAGATTTGCGCGCTGTCCGGCAGTTTATCAACACCGATAGACGGCTTACCGCTACCCGAGTGCGCCGGCAGAATCAGAGAATCCGGGTTTTCCGGCAGCTCGATAGCGTTCAGCACCAGTTGCAGCAGGTTGCCGTAGTCGCTGGTATCGCCCACCAGTACCGCACCGAGCAGGGTTTTGTTGTCTTCGCTGACAATAAGGCGTTTGTAGATCTCTTTGCTTTCGTCGAGGTAAACGTAGCTACGTGCGCCAGGCGTGCGACCGTGCGCATCACCAATACCGCCTACGTCTACGCCCAGCAGTTTCAGCTTGGCGCTAAGGTCAGCACCTTCAAAGGCGTTTTCGCTACCGAGAATATGGTCAACGGCGACCTGCGCCATTTTGTAGCCTGGTGCTACCAGACCAAATACACGGTTGTTCCAGCTTGCGCATTCACCGATGGCGTAGATATCCGGATCGGAAGTCTGGCAGGAATCATTAATGACAATACCCCCACGCGGAGCAACGTCCAGACCACACTGGGTTGCCAGCTTATCGCGCGGACGGATACCGGTTGAGAAGACGATAAAGTCGACTTCCAGCTCGCTGCCGTCGGCAAAACGCATGGTTTTACGCGCTTCGACACCTTCCTGCACAATCTCAAGGGTGTTTTTGCTGGTGTGAACGCGCACGCCCATACTTTCGATTTTGCGACGCAGCTGCTCGCCACCCATCTGATCAAGCTGTTCCGCCATCAGCATAGGGGCAAATTCGATAACGTGGGTTTCAATGCCTAAGTTTTTCAGCGCGCCAGCAGCTTCCAGACCTAACAGGCCGCCACCAACAACGGCACCGCGTTTGCTGCGACGGGCACAGGATTCAATGGCGTTGAGGTCTTCAATGGTGCGATAGACAAAGCAGTCCTGAGTATCAGAACCTTTGATTGGTGGGATCCACGGGTAGGAACCGGTCGCCATGATCAGCTTGTCATAAAAAACGGTGCGCCCGGCGCTGGAGTGAATCACCTTCTCCTGACGGTTGATGGTGATAGCGCGTTCGCCGACCAGAACTTTGATGCCGTGTTTCTCGTAGAAGCCTTCGCGCACCAGCGACAGCTCTTCGGCGGTGTGGTGAGAGAAGTAAGACGAGAGGTGTACGCGGTCATAAGCGATGCGCGGTTCTTCACAGAAAACGGTAATATCAAAGTTGGCCGCATCAGATTTATCAAGAAGATCTTCGATAAAGCGATGGCCGACCATACCGTTACCGATAATTGCGAGTCTGACTTTGCTCATTTTTGCCTCGATTTCTTTTCTATTACCGCCTACCTTAACGATTCAGCAACCCCGCTTATTGATGTAAATCAAATTCACCTTTATATACTCCTTAAGGGGTATATTGCTGATTTGTATAAATTTTCTTAAGTCACGGAATTGTCTGACATTTCATGTTTGTGCAAAAAACAGACAAATTGAACGGGTTTATAGAAATAGATGCACGTAGCGGGGTTAGAGAGGAAAAGGCCGGACGACGATAGTGCCGTCCGGCATGAGCAATTAATGAGAGGTCAGGGTGTTATGCTGACGGTGACGGCTGACGAAACCTAACAGGAAGCACATCACAAAGACGACAGCGTACAGACCGTTTGCTGTAAGCAGTGCCGCCTGCGGACCGCTATGTTCAACAATCGGGCCGGTAACCACAAAGGTCAACATAGTACCGATGGTCCCGCAGGTCAGGACAAAGTTAACCAGTTTTGGCGACGGTACTTTGGTCTGCTGTGAACCCAGGGTGATGATGGTGGTATAGATCGCGCTGGAGAAGAAGCCCAGGGCGAGAATTGACCACGCCATATGTGCCGGTGTTCCGGTGTTAAAGACGTACATCAGAATCGCGGCCAGACCCGCCAGTACGGTCAGGATACGTTGCAAATCAAAGAAGCGAAGAATAAAGCTGAACGCCCACATGCCGACCATGTATGACATCCAGAAGTTACTCACCAGCGTACCAGCATCATTCAGGCTCATGCCCAGGCCTTTGGCATACTCAGGCACCCAGGAGATAAAACCTAACTGACCGAGGATGTAGCACAGTGCCGCAATGGAGAGAAACAGCACGCCGATCCCCCACTTTTCTTTCTCTACCGGAGCATCCGTTTTTGGTGCATGTTTGCCCAGTGCCGGGAACTCACAGCCGAAGGTCAGAATAAAAATAGCGACATACACCAGCCCGATGCAGGCATAAACCCAGTACCACTCAATGCTGCGCGCCAGTAGAAACGCGGCGATCATTGGGAAAATCATCCCAGCCATACTGAAGAAGGAGTCGGTAAATAACAGGCGGGAACCGCGCTGACGCCCTTCATACATTTGTGTTATCAGGAATGTACCAATCGACATGGTGATGCCGCTGACCACCCCGAGAATGAACATCGCCGCCGAGAACAGCGCCAGGCTGTGGCTGAACATCAAACCGGCAACCGCCAGCACCATCAGGAGAAAGCCAAAACGTAACTGCGTTTTCAACGGGACGATTTCCATCAGCCAGGCGTTGAGGAAGATAGAGATTAAAATGCCGGCGTTGAGGAAGGTGAAGGTATTACTCATACTGGAAACAGGCAGATTGAAATAATCGGCGATATTTCCCATCACCATCCCGGTGACAATAACCAACGCACCGGTCAGTGCGTAGGAGAGAAAGCTAATCCATGTGAGCTTGATGCGATTGCTGTTAGTCATGATTGGCCTGCGTTCAAAAATAAAATGGCATAGCGGGATATGCCGCGAGCGGGCGATTTTAGGTGATTTTGTGATCTGATTAAATGTTTTATTGCAATCGGTTGCTAAATTGCATTTTAAGAGGTGATTTTGATCACGGAATAAAAAGTGATCGTCAGGTTACATATATTTCAGATACGTAAAATTAGGTAAAGGGATGGCCTTGTTCTTGAAGGCTATTTAGAATCTCTTCACTTGCTTTTTTTCTGCTCTGTTTGTTAAGGAAATCTCATGTTCAAATCGACCCTGGCGGCGATGGCTGCTGTTTTCGCTCTTTCTGCTCTTTCTCCCGCAGCAATGGCAGCGAAAGGGGACCCGCACGTATTGTTGACAACCTCAGCTGGTAACATCGAACTGGAGCTGGATAAACAAAAAGCGCCAGTGTCTGTGCAAAACTTTGTCGATTATGTGAACAGCGGTTTTTATAACAACACTACCTTTCACCGCGTCATTCCTGGCTTTATGATTCAGGGCGGCGGTTTCACCGAGCAGATGCAGCAGAAAAAACCAAACCCGCCAATCAAAAATGCAGCCATCGAACCCACCCCCGCCAAAAAAAAAGAAAGCCGATAACGGCCTGCGCAACACGCGTGGCACCATCGCGATGGCGCGTACCGCTGACAAAGACAGCGCCACCAGCCAGTTCTTTATCAACGTTGCCGATAACGCCTTCCTTGACCATGGTCAGCGTGATTTCGGTTACGCGGTATTTGGTAAAGTGGTGAAAGGCATGGACGTTGCCGATAAGATTTCCCAGGTGCCGACTCATGACGTTGGTCCGTACCAGAATGTGCCGTCAAAACCGGTAGTTATCCTTTCCGCTAAAGTCCTGCCGTAATGATTTCTCGCGCGGGCAATCTTGCCCGCGCTTCTGCTCTCCCGGCGTAACCCGGATTTGCCGCTTATACTTGTGGCAAATGGACACGTTCAGGGAGGCATCAAGTGAAGAAACTCACCGATAAGCAAAAGTCCCGTCTCTGGGAGCTTCAGCGTAATCGTAATTTTCAGGCCAGTCGCCGTCTTGAAGGCGTCGAGATGCCTTTAGTCACTCTTACTGCCGCAGAGGCTTTAGCGCGACTTGAAGAGCTGAGGAGGCACTATGAGCGATAAATTCGGCGAAGGGCGCGATCCGTATCTTTATCCTGGCCTTGATATCATGCGTAACCGGCTGAACATCCGCCAGCAACAACGTCTGGAACAGGCCGCTTACGAAATGACGGCGCTACGTGCTGCGACCATTGAGCTTGGTCCGCTGGTGCGCGGTTTACCGCATTTGCGCACTATCCATCGCCAGCTGTATCAGGATATTTTCGACTGGGCGGGGCAACTGCGTGAAGTTGATATTTATCAGGGTGATACGCCGTTCTGCCACTTTGCTTATATCGAAAAAGAGGGCAATGCCCTGATGCAGGATCTGGAGGAAGACGGTTATCTGGTTGGCCTGGATAAAGCGAAGTTCGTCGAGCGGCTGGCGCATTACTATTGTGAAATCAACGTGCTGCATCCCTTCCGTGTGGGAAGCGGACTGGCACAGCGGATCTTCTTCGAGCAGCTGGCGATTCATGCGGGCTACCAACTGAGCTGGCAGGGTATCGAAAAAGAGGCCTGGAATCAGGCAAATCAGAGTGGGGCAATGGGGGATCTCACCGCACTGCAGATGATATTTAGCAAAGTGGTAAGCGAAGCCGGGGAATCTGAGTAAAATAGCGCGGTTCTTTCGTACCGGAGCCGCCATGATCCTGCTTATTGATAACTACGATTCTTTTACCTGGAACCTCTACCAGTACTTTTGTGAACTGGGGGCGGATGTGCTGGTTAAGCGCAACGATGCGTTGACGCTGGCGGATATCGACGCCCTTAAACCACAAAAAATTGTCATCTCACCCGGCCCCTGTACGCCAGATGAAGCCGGGATCTCCCTTGACGTTATTCGCAACTATGCCGGGTGCTTGCCGATTCTTGGCGTCTGCCTCGGTCATCAGGCAATGGCGCAGGCATTTGGCGGCAAAGTTGTGCGCGCCGCAAAGGTCATGCACGGCAAAACCTCGCCGATTACACATAACGGTGAGGGCGTATTTCGGGGGCTGGCAAATCCACTTACCGTGACACGCTACCATTCGCTGGTGGTGGAACCTGACTCATTACCAGCGTGCTTTGAAGTGACGGCCTGGAGCGAAACCCGCGAGATTATGGGGATTCGCCATCGCCAGTGGGATCTGGAAGGCGTGCAGTTCCATCCAGAAAGTATTCTCAGCGAACAAGGACATCAACTGCTGGCTAATTTCCTGCATCGCTGATTTCTGATTGCTATTAAGTGATTTTTTATGCATATTTTGTGATTATAATTTCACATTTATTTATGTGTAACAGGGTGATCATGAGATGGCAACTGAACAAACAGCAATTACACGCGCGACTTTCGATGAAGTGATCCTGCCGATTTATGCTCCGGCAGAGTTTATTCCGGTAAAAGGTCAGGGGAGCCGAATCTGGGATCAGCAAGGCAAGGAGTATGTCGATTTCGCGGGTGGCATTGCAGTTACGGCGTTGGGCCATTGCCATCCTGCGCTGGTGAACGCGTTAAAAACCCAGGGCGAAACTCTGTGGCATATCAGTAACGTTTTCACCAATGAACCGGCGCTGCGTCTTGGGCGCAAACTGATTGAGGCGACGTTTGCCGAACGCGTGGTGTTTATGAACTCTGGCACGGAAGCTAACGAAACCGCCTTTAAACTGGCACGTCATTACGCCTGTGTGCGTCATAGCCCGTTCAAAACCAAAATTATTGCCTTCCATAACGCTTTTCATGGTCGCTCGCTGTTTACCGTTTCGGTGGGTGGGCAGCCAAAATATTCCGACGGCTTTGGGCCAAAACCGGCAGACATCATCCACGTTCCCTTTAACGATCTCCACGCAGTGAAAGCGGTGATGGATGATCACACCTGTGCGGTGGTGGTTGAGCCGATCCAGGGCGAGGGCGGCGTGACGGCAGCGACGCCAGAGTTTTTGCAGGGCTTGCGCGAGCTGTGCGATCAATATCAGGCATTATTGGTGTTTGATGAAGTGCAGTGCGGGATGGGGCGGACCGGCGATCTGTTTGCTTACATGCACTACGGCGTGACGCCGGATATTCTGACCTCTGCGAAAGCGTTAGGCGGCGGCTTCCCGATTAGCGCCATGCTGACCACGGCGGAAATTGCTTCTGCGTTTCATCCTGGTTCTCACGGTTCCACCTACGGCGGTAATCCTCTGGCCTGTGCAGTAGCGGGCGCGGCGTTTGATATCATCAATACCCCTGAAGTGCTGGAAGGCATTCAGGCGAAACGCCAGCGTTTTGTTGACCATTTGCAGAAGATCGATCAGCAGTACGATGTGTTTAGCGATATTCGCGGTATGGGGCTGTTAATTGGCGCGGAGCTGAAACCACAGTACAAAGGTCGGACGCGTGATTTCCTGTATGCGGGCGCAGAGGCTGGCGTAATGGTGCTGAATGCCGGACCGGATGTGATGCGTTTTGCGCCGTCGCTGGTGGTGGAAGATGCGGATATCGATGAAGGGATGCAACGTTTCGCCCACGCGGTGGCGAAGGTGGTTGGGGCGTAAATAAGACGCATCAGGCAAAAGATGTCGGATGCGGCGTGAATGCCTTATCCGATGGTTTAGCCTGTATTACGCCTTCGAATCCCGCAACTTGCGACTCAGCCAAATCCCGTGATGCGGTCGCTGACGCCATGCCATCGACGAAATGGTGTGCATGGTGTTCAGATGACCTATAACCCGCTGTAAATGCTGCTCCAGCGTACCTGCCGCGCCTTCGTGCGGCTGCATCTCCGGCGCATCCATGATATTGGCATCGCCAGAACTCCCCGGTTCGTCATACTCCAGCCGCTGCTGACAACGCTGAATGGCGATTTCACAAGACTGTAAATACTCTTGTGCCAGTTCCGGTGGCAATGCCCGGTGTTCCCGTGCCAGCGTGGTCATAGCATTAATATGCTCAACAATAAACTGGCTGTGCGTTACCCACAGTTTCATATCTGCCAGATAATGGCTGTTGAATGCCGGTTCCTGCATCGCCTGATTCAATGAGTTATACAGAGTGTTATGCGCCTGATTTACCCGCATTCGCTGCCAGGCCAGTGGCGTAGGTTGCGGGTCCTCGCTCAGAATCAAGCGAATCGCGTCCTGATAGGCTTCTAAAGCGTCATGGGCGTTTTTACGCAATAACCCGCTCTGCCACTGCGGCCACAGCCAGACAGTACCGCCGAAAGCAATTAAACAACCAATAATGGTATCGATAAGACGCGGAAGGATGTACTGCTCACCGTTCAGCCACAACAGTTGCAGGGTATACACTGCGGTAATGGTAAAGCCGACCGTCGCCCAGCCGTAGTTTTTGCGCAATATCAGGTAGCTGGCGAGGGTGGTAATCAGCATCAAGGTCAGAGTGTAACCTTCGGGAATTTTAAAGTGCAGGGCAACGCCCGCAATGATTAACCCAACCACGGTTCCCACGGAGCGATTCACAATCCTCAGACGGGTTGCGCCATAGCCATTTTGCGTCACCAGCAATACCGTCATCAGGATCCAGTACGACTTCGGCAGATGCAGCGCGGTGCCCATCAAGCTGGCAACGCTTAACATCACACTGAGTCGTCCGGCATTGCGTAGCGCCGGAGACTTTAGTGACAGATAACTTTTCAGCGCCGGAAGTAACGGCATTCGCCGCTGTTTATCGGCCAGTAAGTCACGCGCATAGAGCGGTTTTTGGGTGCGCAGCACGCGGGCAATGCGGCTGAAGTGCCAATAGCAGAATTGCCCAACCGGATTATCCGGATGCTGGCGGGCGATTTTTTCCAGTGCGCCAATTTGCTTTTCCATCGTAAAACGCGTTGGCAGGCGATGGTAAAGAATGTCATCAGCCAGCACGCGCAGGCGAGCGGCGACGGTTTGCGCATTCCAGCGGATAACTTCCTCCGCATGGCTACGCTCGACCAGTTTTTGCACCTCTTCCGGCTGATGCAAACTGACCGAAATATGTTCCTGCAAATCCAGCGCCTCCTGGAAAATACGCAGCATCCGCTTGTAATCGTTATTATTTTGCGCGGAAAGCATATGCATTTGCTGATAGCACTGGGTAATTAGATCGACCGCTTTTTGCTGGCGCACCAGCAGCGGCGGCAGCGCTTTTTCAGGGTCGGTGTGCTGGGTAAGCAGGCTGTATTTGGCTTCACAATAATCTGCCAGTTCACGGTACAGCAGACTTAGTGACTCGCGCAGCGGTTGTTCGCGCCAGATCCAGAACCAAAACCAGTTAAACAATCCGTACCAGAGAGTGCCCAACGCATAGATGAGCAACGGTTCCCAGACCGGCATGTATCCCGCCAGACTGAGGGTAAAAATGGCGGCGAGCAGCGATGCAGGAAGCAATTTTGCGTGCAATGGCCCCAACTCAGCAGTGACGCCAAGTACCAGCGTTAATCCGGTCAGCAAAAAGGGCAGGGGAACATCTTTTGCCAGTAGTAGCTGTGTCAGCAAGCTACAGGTGGCAAACAGCGACGCACCAATGATTAAGCGTTTGAAAAAACGTTTATGAGGCGTATCAAGGCCCGCAATATTGCAACAGGCAGGAACGAGGGAGAAGAGCAGACCGAATCGTAATTCGCCAAGCATTAACCCAACGGCCACGGGCAAACATAGCACCAGCGTTTGTCGCAGTGCATAGTTGATATCGGGGTGATAAATCAGTCTGCGCCACATCGGGGGAAACAAAATGGCGCGCTACCAGGTAACGCGCCACTCCGACGGGATTAACGAGTGCCGTAAACGACGATGGTTTTACCGTGTGCGGAGATCAGGTTCTGATCTTCCAGCATCTTCAGAATGCGTCCCACAGTTTCACGAGAACAGCCGACAATCTGACCGATTTCCTGACGGGTAATTTTGATTTGCATACCGTCCGGGTGAGTCATAGCATCTGGTTGTTTTGCCAGATTCAGCAGAGTCTGTGCAATGCGGCCCGTCACGTCGAGGAACGCCAGGTTGCCCACTTTCTCTGAAGTGACTTGCAGACGACGCGCCATCTGTGCAGACAGACGCATCAGAATGTCCGGGTTTACCTGAATCAATTGGCGAAATTTTTTGTACGAAATTTCAGCCACTTCACAGGCGGTTTTCGCACGTACCCATGCGCTACGTTCCTGGCCCTCTTCAAACAGGCCCAGTTCGCCAATAAAATCACCCTGATTCAGATAGGAGAGGATCATTTCTTTACCCTCCTCGTCTTTGATCAGCACTGCCACAGAGCCTTTAACGATGTAGTACAGCGTTTCCGCTTTTTCACCCTGGTGAATAAGCGTGCTCTTGGATGGGTACTTATGAATGTGGCAATGAGACAAGAACCATTCGAGAGTCGGGTCTGTTTGCGGTTTGCCAAGCACCATGCGCGGTTATCCTCTGTTATAAGCTTTCTCCAGAGCCAGATAACGCCGCTGTCTCTGGATTGCCGAAATATGCTTCCCGCTACCTGGGAAGGGGCTATCAACTGTACTGCACGGTAATGTGACGTCCTTTGCATACATGCAGTACATCAATGTATTACTGTAGCATCCTGACTGTTTTAGCATAGCTTTCGCTTTGTGTCTCCTGGTGTCTCGCTTCAGCATGACCCAGGTCGCCTTCCGTTGCGCGATTTGGTTAGTACGCGTACTCTGTCAGGAAAATTGACGCAGTGGAGTAGCAAAAATGCAAGCGCGAGTGAAGTGGGTCGAAGGGTTAACTTTTCTGGGCGAATCCGCCTCTGGTCACCAGATTTTAATGGACGGCAACTCAGGCGATAAAGCACCAAGTCCGATGGAAATGGTGTTGATGGCGGCGGGGGGTTGCAGTGCCATCGATGTGGTTTCGATCCTGCAAAAAGGGCGTCAGGATGTGGTCGATTGTGAAGTAAAATTGACCTCTGAACGCCGCGAAGAGGCACCACGCCTGTTTACGCACATTAATCTGCATTTTATCGTCACCGGTCGCGACCTGAAAGACGCAGCGGTTGCGCGTGCGGTAGATCTCTCTGCCGAGAAATATTGTTCAGTAGCGTTGATGCTGGAAAAAGCGGTGAATATTACTCACTCGTATGAAGTGGTTGCCGCGTGATTTAACTATCCCATTGTGAAGCCGGATAGTATTTTATCCGGCGTAATAGCAAAGTTACTCGATTTTCTTTCCTTCCATCAATCGTTGCACCAGCGGCAGCATAATTAATTCCATTGCCAGACCCATTTTGCCGCCAGGCACCACTAAAGTATTGATGTGGGAAATGAATGAGCCCTGCAACATCGCCAGCAGCCAGGGGAAATCGATCCCTTCCAGATTACGAAAATGGATCACCACAAAGCTTTCATCCAGCGACGGGATACCTTTTGCCGCGAACGGGTTTGAAGTGTCGACGGTGGGAACGCGCTGGAAGTTAAGATGGGTGCGGGAAAACTGCGGTGTGATGTAGTTGATATAGTCTTCCATTGAGCGCACTACCGAGTCCATCACGGCTTCTCGTGAGTGCCCGCGCTCGCTGGTGTCGCGGATCAGTTTTTGAATCCACTCAAGGTTAACGATAGGCACCACGCCGACCAGTAAGTCCACATGCTGCGCAACGTTATGCTGTGGCGTGACGACGCCGCCGTGTAAACCTTCATAAAACAGTACATCAGTGGGTTCCGGTAAAGGTTGCCATGGGGTGAATGTCCCCGGTACCTGATTCCACGGTACGGCTTCGTCGTAGGTATGCAGATATTTGCGAGATTTCCCTTTGCCGCTCTGACCATATTCAATGAAGGTTTGTTCCAGCAGGCCAAAGTCGTTCGCTTCGGGGCCGAAGTAGCTGATATGCCGCCCGGCGTCGCGCGCTTTGCGGATCGCCATGTCCATTTCCGGGCGGGTGTAACGGTGAAAACTGTCGCCTTCCACCTCAGCTGCATGCAGATTTAACTGCGCGAATATTTTACGAAACGCGAGGCTGGTGGTGGTGGTCCCCGCGCCGCTGGATCCTGTTACCGCAATGACCGGATGTTTGGCAGACATAGTAACTCCATGACTTAGCTATCATTATTATCTCGTCCGCCGACGGTTGCAGGTTATTCGCGAAACTGACTGCGCGGCATGATATTGACCGTTTCGTGCAGCTCCGACCATACCAGCACCGCTTCTCCGCACTGTAGCTGGCGTTTGACGTCGGCGACTTTCTGTTCAAGTGTACGCTCATGTTCACCATAATCGGTGCCTTCACGTAACACAAAGCTTTCAATTAAATTTTCCAGCGTTTCGGGGGAGAGGTCTTGCCACGGAATCAACATGATTTCGCCTCCAGATACGTTGTTAACCAGTCAGGAATACGTGACTCCAGCCACATTTGCGGATGAAGTAATGTACCGCCAATAAAGCCAACATGACCGCCATGTTCAGTCAGTTGATACTCCACCTGCGGGGGGAGACTTTCCGGTTTCGGGATCACCTGATGATCCATAAACGGATCGTCTTTGGCGTGAATAATCAGCGTCGGTTTGGCTATCCGATTGAGCATCGGCATGGCGCTACACTGACGATAATAGTCGATAGCGTCAGCGTAGCCGTGAATTCTGGCGGTGATGAGATCGTCAAATTCACGGATGCGACGTACCGATTTTAACTGCGCGAGATTAATCGGCAGTGTTCCGGGGTAGGCTGCCAGCTTGCGCGCGGCATTGGCTTTTAACAGGTTCAGCAAGTAACGCTGATAAACGCGGGAAAAGCCCTTTTCCATATGGTAACTACAGGCCTCCAGCATAAATGGCGCGGAGACAATTACCGCGGCATCAATCGGGAGGTTATTACCTTCTTTTGCCAGCAAACAGGCCAGCATATTACCGCCGAGCGAATAGCCGACGGCAGCCGTTGGCGCATGACCAAATTCGCGTTGCAGCCAGCGTAAAAACCAGCTGGCGTCTTCGGTTTCGCCCGAATGGTAAATGCGGTGCATACGGTTTGGTTCACCGCTGCATCCGCGAAAATGCATCACCACGCCCAGCCAGCCGCGCTTTTGCACCGCCTCAACCAGACCGTGGGCGTAAGGGCTATTGAGACTGCCTTCCAGCCCGTGAAACACCACTAAACGCGGTTTATGTTTCGCCTGTGCGGGGTCTTCACTCCACGCGAGATCGACAAAATCGCCGTCGGGCAACTCCAGTCGCTGCCAGTGTGGGGTGAATTTCACCTGACGACGAAACAGACGCGGCAGCATGGTTTGTAGATGACAATTGCTAAAGCCGCGCATGGGGGTGAATTCAGCACTGCTGCTGAATTCATTGGCATCGGTCGTCGTTATCTGCGCCATCAGTTGCTTTGGCCTTCCAGCAGCATCTGCTCAAGCTGCTCCTGGGCTTCCAGCCATGCCATTTCGCACTCTTCCAGGCCGGATTTGGCGCTGGCTTGCTGTTGCAGGCAGGCGGTCAACTCCGCTTTACGGCTTTGATCGTACAGTTCGCTGTCGCCGAGTTTCTCTTCCGCCTGCGCCAGCTGTGCGTTCAGCTTTTCCATCTCTTTTTCCAGACGGGCGATCTCTTTACGCAGCGGTTGGGTTTGCGCACGCAGCTCCGCTTCCCGACGCTTCTGATCTTTACGTGCCTGGGCGCTGTTCGCGTTCTCTTTTGGCGCTTCGTCGGTCTGGTTTTCCTGCTTTTGTACGTCGCTCAACCACTGTTGATAATCTTCCAGATCGCCGTCGAACGGTTCGACTTTACGATCGTGAACCAGGTAGAGATCGTCAGTGGTGGAACGCAGCAAATGACGGTCGTGCGAGACGACAACCAGCGCGCCTTCGAACTCGATTAATGCTTCAGTCAGTGCCTGACGCATGTCGAGGTCAAGGTGGTTAGTCGGTTCGTCGAGCAGCAGCAGATTCGGACGCTGCCAGACAATTAATGCCAGCACCAGGCGGGCTTTTTCCCCACCGGAGAAGCGGCGCGTTTCTTCCGTCACTTTATCGCCCTGGAAACCAAAGCCGCCGAGGTAGTCACGCAGTTTTTGCTCCAGTTCCTGCGGCGCTAAACGTGCCAGATGTTGAATAGGCGATTCGTCGGCGCGCAGGTATTCAAGTTGATGCTGGGCGAAGTAGCCGAGCTTGATCCCTTTCGCCAGACCAATTTCACCGCTGACTGGCGCAAGTTCACCGGCTAACAGTTTGATTAATGTCGATTTACCCGCGCCGTTGCGGCCTAGCAGACCAATGCGCGAGCCGGGGACCAGATTCAGTTTAATCGAGTCGAGAATAATGCGATCACCATAGCCTGCGCTGACCTTTTCCATCTTCAGTAACGGATTTGGCAGGCTTTCCGGCGCGCGGAAGCTAAAGCGGAACGGGTTGTCGACGTGCGCGGGGGCAATCAGCTCCATACGCTCAAGCATCTTAATGCGGCTCTGGGCCTGCTTCGCTTTGGTGGCTTTGGCACGGAAACGGTCGATATAACTTTGCAGATGCGCCACGCGTTCCTGCTGGCTTTCGTACATCGCTTGTTGCTGCGCCAGACGGGTGGCGCGCTGAACTTCAAACGAACTGTAGTTGCCGGTGTACTCGAACATGCTTTGTTGTTCGATATGAATAATTTTATCGACGATCGGATCGAGGAAATCGCGGTCGTGAGAGATCAGGATCAGCGTGCCCTGATAGCTCTTCAGCCATTTTTCCAGCCAGATAACGGCATCGAGATCGAGGTGGTTAGTCGGTTCGTCGAGCAGCAGCAAGTCTGAACGGCAAATCAGCGCCTGGGCAAGGTTAAGACGCATACGCCAGCCACCGGAGAAATCACTTACCGGACGCTCGAGTTGTTCATTGCTGAAACCGAGGCCGTGCAACAGACTTGCGGCGCGGGAGCGAATACTCCATGCGTCAATAGCATCCAGCTTGCCATGAATGGTCGCAATGGCGTGCCCGTCGTTACGTTCGTTGGCGTCGCGTAGCTGCGCTTCCAGTTGGCGATATTCACGGTCGCCGTCAATGACATATTCCAGCGCTGCTTGCGGTAACGCCGGCGTTTCCTGATTCACCCACGCCAGTTGCCAGCTTCCCGGAAAGGTGTAGCTGCCGCCGTCGGCGCTGAGTTCATTTTTCAGCAATGCCAGCAGGGTAGATTTACCACAGCCGTTTTTACCCACCAGGCCGACTTTCTGCCCGGGGTTGATGGTGGCGGTGGCATTATCCAGCAGGACGCGCACGCCGCGACGAATTTGTAACGAGGAGAAAACAATCATAAGGTGCCGTATGTTCAGACTATGTTAACTTATCATTATGATAATGTAATGTATGGGCGAGCTGCCGCACCGGGCGCAATGGTAGCCCAAAACAGCGACTATACACAAAAACCATACCGGGAGGGGGATGATGTCTCAGCCAGCGAAAGTTTTGCTGCTGTATGCCCATCCGGAATCTCAGGACTCGGTGGCAAACCGGGTACTGCTTAAACCGGCCACGCAGCTCAGCAATGTTACCGTGCACGACCTTTACGCGCACTATCCCGATTTTTTTATTGATATCCCCCGTGAGCAGGCATTACTGCGCGAGCACGAGGTGATTGTCTTTCAGCATCCTCTTTATACCTATAGCTGCCCGGCGCTACTGAAAGAGTGGCTGGACCGGGTATTAAGCCGTGGTTTTGCCAGCGGGCCGGGAGGAAACCAACTGGCGGGAAAGTACTGGCGTAGCGTGATTACCACCGGCGAGCCGGAAAGTGCTTACCGTTATGACGCCTTGAATCGCTACCCGATGAGCGATGTTCTGCGCCCCTTTGAACTGGCGGCGGGCATGTGCCGGATGCATTGGTTGAGTCCCATCATTATTTACTGGGCGAGACGGCAAAGCGCACAGGAGCTGGCGAGTCACGCCAGAGCCTACGGTGACTGGCTGGGCAAACCGCTGTCTCCAGGAGGCCGCTGATGGAAGGTTCCGATTTTTTACTCGCAGGAGTGTTGTTTCTCTTCGCGGCGGTGGCTGCGGTGCCGCTGGCATCGCGGCTGGGTATTGGCGCTGTGTTGGGATATTTGCTGGCAGGGATTGCAATTGGCCCGTGGGGGCTGGGTTTTATTAGCGACGTCGATGAGATCCTCCACTTTTCGGAACTCGGCGTGGTGTTCCTGATGTTTATCATCGGCCTTGAGTTGAATCCCTCCAAGCTTTGGCAACTGCGGCGTTCGATTTTTGGCGTAGGTGCGGCACAGGTGCTGTTAAGCGCGGCGTTGCTGGCGGGATTATTGATGCTGACGGATTTCGCCTGGCAGGCGGCGGTGGTCGGTGGCATTGGCCTTGCGATGTCTTCAACTGCAATGGCGTTGCAACTGATGCGTGATAAAGGGATGAATCGCAGCGAATCCGGCCAGTTAGGTTTCTCGGTACTGCTGTTTCAGGATCTGGCGGTGATCCCGGCACTGGCGTTAGTGCCGTTGTTGGCGGGGTCGGCAGACGAACATTTCGACTGGATGAAGATCGGCATGAAGGTGCTGG
>OGQP01000705.1_pt1 | contig 22039 bp, 20 predicted proteins | sample 1553251 | NCBI WGS metagenome assembly OGQP01 (sample SAMEA2580016, study PRJEB22360) | human gut metagenome | biome: human gut; feature: human-associated habitat; material: faeces | place: Denmark | collected 2008/2010 | reverse complement strand
GCTACGCATAAGTCGCAGTCACGGGCATCGGCAGGGAAGGGGGGGAGCCGTTAGCCTTGCGCTCGTACTGCATGAACACGATGTTCCAGATCTCGATAACCTGCGGATCGTCCTTGTTCACGAGTTCGCGTCCGGGCACCTTAGCCTTCTCCTCTGGTGTACGCGAGTCGAGGTGAATCTCCGAGCAAGGACCGCAAGGACCCGTATCGCCCATTTCCCAGAAGTTGTCGTGCTTGTTGCCGTTGATGATGTGGTCGGCGGGCACGTGCTTTGCCCAATATGATGCAGCCTCGTCGTCACGGGCGAGTCCTTCTTCCTCCGAACCCTCGAAAACGGTTACGTAGAGGTCGGCGGGGTTGAGTTTCAACACGTCTACGAGGTACTCCCAAGCGTAGTCGATGGCGCCTTCCTTGAAGTAGTCGCCGAACGACCAGTTGCCGAGCATCTCGAACATGGTGTGGTGGTATGTGTCGTGACCTACTTCCTCGAGGTCGTTGTGCTTACCGCTCACGCGAAGGCACTTCTGTGTGTCGGCACGGCGGCGCGGTTCGGGCTCGCGTGTGCCGAGGATGATGTCCTTCCACTGGTTCATACCAGCGTTTGTAAACATCAATGTTGGGTCATCCTTGATTACCATCGGCGCACTCGGCACGATGGTGTGTCCTTTCGACTCGAAGAACTTCTTGAACGAGTCGCGGATTTCGTTAGCTGTCATCATATTATATAATATTGTCGTTTTGTTTTTTAATTTCTTTCTAAAACGTTTGCAAAGGTACTTTGTTTTGGTTACTTTTGCAAATAAATTGCAAATAATATGGCATTGAATACCAATAAGAACGTGAAGTTGTACTACTCTATTAAGGAGGTGGCTGCTATGTTCGACATACGAGAGAGCACGCTGCGTTTTTGGGAGACGGAGTTTCCGCATCTGAAGCCCAAGACCGTGGGACAGAACGTGCGCCAGTACACGGAGAAGGACATCGAGCAAATTCGCGTGATACACAACCTTGTGAAGGTGCGCGGCTTCAAGCTATCGGCAGCACGCAAGATGCTCAACAAGAACCGCACGGGCGTGGACAAGAGTTCGGATATTCTTGCCACACTAATCAGCGTGCGCGACGAGTTGAAGGAGCTGAAGAAGCAACTCGACGGGATGGTTTAAGTCGTGTAAAACGTGATGTTTCGGAACGTAAAACTACTACAACTATTAGCGGACAGCGTTCGAAATCCAATCGGATGGCGTTCGAAATCTGATCGGGTGGCGGACGCAATCTAATCGGGCGGCGTTCGGTGCACGATGACAATCGCTGAACTTTCGCCCCGCACAACCAAGCCATTTACCCCACACAACCAAGCCATTCACACTGAATTTATAAACTAAATCTACAATAAAACAATGAGAAAATTCTTCCTATTGTCTGCCGCTACGCTCCTCTCTGCCGTAGTTTCAGCGCAGACCGTAGCACGTATGGACGACCTGAAACCTGAACAGAAGTCGATGGCTGTAAGCCTCAAGCTCACTGGCGAACTGTCAACGACGGGCAACAGCGACTACCGCCAGTTGCGCGACCTTTGTTTCCAGATGCGCTCCGTAGACCTCAGCGAGGCACAGAGCACTGCAATCCCTAACAACGCATTCCACTCGCGCCACCAACTCGAGCAGATCACGCTGCCAACAGCAGCGAAGTCAATCGGCTCGCAGGCGTTCTTCGCGTGCGACAAGCTGGGCAAGATAATCATTCCGGCTGGCGTTGAGAGCATCGGTGCAGCAGCGTTCTCGGGTTGCACGGCGTTGGAGGAAATCATCATAAAGGGCAATCCACAGATTGGAGAGTACGCTTTCGCACGACTCGCGGGGCTGAAGACCGTGCGCGTCGACTCGAAGGTGCCGCCGAAGGCCGACGCTACGACGTTCTACGGACTCAACCGCCAGAACGTGAAGCTCATCGTGCCCGCAGGCAGCGAGAAACTCTACCGCAAGGCAGCGGGCTGGAGCCTCTTCTTCAGCGACACTAAGGAGCAGTATCAGGTGAGCAATCCGGCGGAGTGTCTCGTGCCGTTCCCCGTAGAACTGCAACTGCAGAAGGGTGGCAGTCTGAAGGTGAAAACCGCCTGGAACATCATAGCTGCCGACGGACTTGCAAATGAGGCTACACAAGCACGACGTGTGCTCACAGAGCGCATCGGCAACATCGTGAACAGTCGTCAACGTGGCACACAGATTACGCTGGCACTCGACAACTCACTCAGCGACGACGAGGCGTACACGCTCGCTATCAACGCGAAGGGCGTGACGGCGAAGGGCAAGACAGCACGAGGTGTGTTCTACGCGCTTATGACGCTCGACCAACTGCTGCGCGGCAACGGCTCTACAGAGTGTGCCGACGCTATCCCTGCGCTGTTCATCAGCGACAAACCACGCACACATGTTCGCGAACTGATGGTTGACCCTGCTCGTACGTTCATACCGTTCGAGGACCTGAAGGCTTTTGTGCCCGAGATGGCACGCTACAAACTCAACGCCATGCACCTCCATTTGGTTGACGACCAGGCGTGGCGCATCGAGATAAAGAAGTACCCACAACTCACAACGCAGGCTTCGTCGCGTTGGGGTCAGGACGACATACAGATGCCGTACAAGGGATACTACACACAGGAGCAGATGCGCGAACTCGTGAAGCTGGGTGCTGAGTATCACGTAGACATCGTGCCGGAGATTGAGATGCCTGGACACGAGGTGGCTGCCATCAGCGTGTTCCCCGAACTGACATGCCACCAGCGTCAGGTGCCAGTGCGCACCACATGCGGCGTGTCTAACGAACTGCTCTGCCCAGGCAACGACTTCACATACGAGTTCCTTGGCAATGTGTTCAAGGAGATTGTGGACATATTCCCGTCAAAGTACATACACCTCGGTGGCGACGAGGCTGGCAACCCGGCACTCGACTGCTGGACCGACTGCCCGAAGTGTCAGGCGCTGAAGCAGAAGCTCGGCATCAAGACCACCGACCGCTCTGAGAACTGGCGTCTGCAGGGCTACTTGTTCGACCGCATGATAGAACTGCTGCGCGACAAGTACGGCAAGACGCCGATGTTCTGGTACGAGTCTGACTTCAAGGAGATTCAACCCGGCTGCGTAACCTTCGCTTGGCGCAGCGGACAGACGCAGGAGGCACTCGACGCTGCCGTGCGCAACAACGCACGCATCATGCTCTGCCCCGGCGAGCACTGCTACTTCGACTACCCAATGTCGAAGGGCGACATGCCGGAGGTGAACTGGGGTATGCCTGCCACGACATTGAAGGACGCCTACTCGCTCGACCCGGCGTGGGGTATGGACGAGAAGTTTGAGCAGAACAACCTCTTCGGTGTGGCTGGCACACTATGGAGCGAGTGCATCCCGACAGTTGAGCGCATCTACTACCAGGCTTACCCACGCGCCATCGCTCTCGCCGAAGCCGGCTGGACAAAGCAGCAGAACCGCTCATGGGAAGGCTTCCTCACCCGCTTGAAGCCAACAATGAAGGACATGATGCGCCGTGGCATCACATGCTCGCTCGAAGTGAACGGCGAGAAGTAGGTCACGAAAGTACACTTTGAATGCCTTCTCTGGCAAAAACGCATAAAAAAAATCCGCAATGCTAATCAACAAGCATTGCGGATTTTATATTTATAATATCTGTAAAACCTCTTTGAGGTCTTCAATCTTCTTTAGCTCATCCATGATGACGCTAACCTCGCTGCGATCGTGAACGCGAATCTCAATGGTGCCGTCGAAGATACCTTCCTCACTCGAGATTGTGATGCGGTGCATATTGACATCGAGCTTGTCAGATATGACCTCCGATATCTCGCGCAGCATACCCTTGCGGTCGATGCCACGCAACTCGATTGTAGCATCGAAGAACATCACCTTATGCATATCCCACTTTGCATCAAGGATGCGGTTGCCAAAGCTTGCCTTCAACTTTGAAGCCACGCTACAGTCGCGACGGTGAATTTCTATGCGGTTCTTGTTATCTATGTATCCCATGATGTCATCGCCTGGTATGGCGTGGCAGCATGTTGGGAAGATGTATTGCGATATATTCTCCTCATTGATAACGACAGGCTTCTTCTTATTAAAGCCCTCGCCAACAACAAACAGTTGGGGCTTCTTACCCTCCTTATTATCGCCCTTCTTGAGAAACGGCACGAACTTGCGCCAACCGCCATTTTGATCGGTTTTACGTTCACGCAGTTCGTCTAAATCCTTATCACCGAGCAAGACAGAACGTTTACCGAGCATCAAGAAGAGGTCCTCATGCTTCTTCGCCTCATGCAGATCGCAGAGTTTATTGAGCACGGGGGTAGTCATCTCAAGCTCGTTCTTGCGCAACCACTCATCAAGTATCTGTTCGCCACGTTTCTGCAACTCGCGATTGTCGCGACGCAATATCGCCATAATCTTCTGCTTCGCCTTTGCCGTGAACACGAAGTTTATCCACGACGCCTGCACATGCTGCGACTTAGAGGAGAGTATCTCCACCTGGTCGCCACTCTGTAACTTGTGGCTCAGCGGCACGAGTTTGTGGTTGACCTTTGCGCCGATGCAGTGCGAACCGAGGAAGGTGTGTATCTGAAAAGCGAAGTCGAGAGCCGTACACTGCGCTGGCATGGTCTTTATTTCGCCCTTCGGTGTGAACACGAATATCTCGCTTGCAAAGAGGTTAAGCTTGATGGTGTCGAGGAAATCCATTGCGTCGGGTTGTGGGTCGTCGAGGATTTCCTTGATAGTAGAGAGCCAGTTGTTGAGTTCTGAATCTTCATCAACAGTCTCTACGCTCGACTCCAGTCCCTGCTCCTTATACTTCCAGTGGGCAGCGAAGCCCTGCTCTGCCACCTCGTCCATGTGGTCGGAACGTATCTGCACCTCTATCCACTTGCCCTGCTTCGACATGAGCGTCACGTGCAGAGCCTGATAGCCGTTCGCCTTCGGGTGGTTCACCCAGTCGCGCAAACGGTCGGGGTGCGACTTGTATATCTGACTGATTGCGACGTATATCTTGAAGCACTCGTTGATTTCCTCCGAGCGTTCCTTCGGCGTATAAATTATACGTACAGCAAGAATATCGTAGATTTCGTCGAAGGTGACGTGCTTGTTCTGCATCTTATTCCAAATAGAATAAGGACTCTTCACACGCGCCTTCAGATCATACTTGATGCCCATCTTGTCGAGGGCAGCACGTATCGGAGCGGTAAAGTTCTCAAAGAGCACATCGCGCTGCGCTTGCGTATCTGCAAGTTTTCCTTTTATATAATCGTATTCCTCCGGATGTTCGTAGCGGAACGAGAGGTCTTCAAGTTCGGTCTTTATCTTGTTCAAACCTAAGCGGTTGGCAAGCGGAGCATAGATGTAAAGCGTTTCGCCTGCAATCTTATACTGCTTATTGGCAGGCTGCGATTGTAGCGTGCGCATATTGTGCAGACGGTCGCATATCTTGATAAGGATGACACGTATGTCGTCGCTCATCGTGAGCAGCAACTTCTTGAAGTTCTCTGCCTGCGCTGATGCCTTGTCGCCGAAGATGCCGCCCGAAATCTTTGTCAGTCCGTCTACAATCTGCGCTATCTTCTCGCCAAAGATGTTCGAGATATCCTCTACGGTGTAGTCGGTGTCCTCCACTACATCGTGCAAGAGTGCGGCGCAGATACTTGTAGAGCCGAGTCCCATCTCCTCTACGGCGATGCGAGCCACGGCGATAGGGTGCATAATATATGGTTCGCCCGACAAACGACGCACACCTTTGTGCGCCTGTCGTGCGAAGTTGAACGCCTTTGTTATTATGTCTACCTTCTTTCGGTGACGCGATGCCACGTATATATCAAGTACTTCCTTGAAGGCTTGTTCAATCATTTGGTCATCAGCAAGCTCACGCTGCTTGTCTTTCAGATTTTGGTCGTCCATGATTTAGGTCTCCTATATATTAATAAGGTATATATATGTATGCAGCATTAGGAAGACTTCCGCATCATTACTACTTGACGCGGAGCTTCTTGCCTGCACGGATATTAGTACCGCTGATTTTATTCAGTCGCTTCAGTTTGCTCACTGTTGTTCCACTACGACGTGCGATTTCAGAGAGTGTGTCGCCTTGGCGTATAGTCACGCTCCTACTACGACCATTCGAACCTCTACGTGTTCTCGATTTGCTGTGTCTACCTCTGCCTTTAGAGCGGTACGACACGGTTGGGGTCTCTGTGTTCACAGCCACCTCAAGTCGTTTTGTGAGCAGTTCGTCAGGGCGATAGGCGTAGATAGAGTCTTCGTTATCGATGAAGTTGCCCACCATAGCCACGGGCAGACGCAGTGCTGACGGCTTCGTTCTGCCATTAACCACATTGCGACGATACTGCGGGTTGAGCTGCTTCACCTGGTCGACATCCATACCAAGCACCTTAGCCACCTGTTCGAAGTGTACATCGCGGTTGACTACCACGGTGTCGGTCTTCACGGGCAAGTCGGCACGCATCGGACAGATGTTGTGCTCGCAGTAGTAGTTCATAATATAGTTGGCGGCGATGAACGCCGGAACATAGCCACGGGTCTCCTTCGGCAGATAGGGATAGATGCGCCAATAGTCCTTCTCGCCGTTTGAGCGATGGATGGCTCGGTTAATGGCTTCTGGTCCGCAGTTGTAGGCTGCTATGACAAGGTTCCAATCGCCGAATATCTTATAGAGGTCGCGCAGGTAGTGAGCTGCGGCGTACGATGCACGCACGGGGTCGCGACGCTCGTCGACAAGCGAGTTCACCTCCAAGCCATACTTCTTGCCGGTTGTAATCATAAACTGCCACAGACCAGTGGCACCAACGCGTGAAACGGCGTTCGGGTTGAGTGCCGACTCTATCACTGGCAGATATTTCAGTTCGAGCGGCAAGCCGTAAGACTCGAGTGCCTCCTCGAATATAGGCATATAGAAGTTCTGTGCGCCGAGCATTACGCTCACCGAGCGGCGCAAGCGTCCGCTGTAGCGGTCTATGAACTTCTGTACGACATCATTGTATGGCATCTCAATGATTGTCGGCATACGGCTCAGACGTTCTTTATACACCTCCGCACTATACACGGGGTTCACATCGGGCATGTTGCAGTCGAAGCTAACATGCAGATAGGTCTTGCTATTGTAGTTGTTGAGCAGACTATCATAATCGTTGGTAAGTGCCTCGGGCAGGTCGATAACCTCCTGCTTACCATGAGCATCGGTTATAACGATTTCGTCGTCATTATTCTCGCTCTGCGCGAGAGCCTGACTGGTAAAGCCGAAAAATGCTGCGGCTATAAGTATCAGTGATTTATTCATATTCGTTTGTTTGTCTTTAGAAATTCAAGCTACAACTCAATCCCAAGCTATTAGCCTTGAACGGATTTCTTTCGCGGTCGTTGTTGAGTATCGTAGGCTCCACCCTCAAGCTCAAGTCTTTCGAGATATCGAACTCGGAGAGCGATGCATCGACGTAGGCATCGATGATGGAGAGTGCGTAGACTCCCACCAAGCAGAAGAAGCTCAGGTCGCGCCAACGACGAAACTTGTCCTTACGTTTCTTGAAGAGTTGCTGATAGCGTTGTATGTTTGTCTCGTCAATCTTCGCTCCGAGATGCAAGAACTGATTATAGCTCTGCGTGTTCGGGTCGTCGTCCATCAAGTCGAGATACGCTTGTGAATAGTCGGAATACATCTGGTTGTTCCAACGCATGGCATAGGCGCAACCAACGAATCCGCCATACACGATCGGCAGTTTCCAATACTTGCGGTTGTATATCTGTCCGGCACCAGGTAGGACAATAGCGAGCCACATTGCACGCTTCGGGTTGGGGCGCCACGTGCTCCAGTCGCGCTTAGGCTTACCTGTGATGGTGTCACTGGCTACGAAGATACTATCGGCTTTTATAGACGTGAACTGAACATCCATACTATCAGCTACGACCTGCTCTTGCGCCTTTGCTGTTGTACCGAACAGCAGCAGAAACGCAGTAAGTGTCAATGTTTGTAATATATATGTAATGTCCTTTTTCACTGTTCTTCTTTATGATTTGTTTATCTACAAGTAACGCACAGAACGTTTACTTCATCTTATCGAACACAGCCATGATATGCTCCAACTCCTCTTCGTTGGCGAAAGGAATGGTTATCTTTCCCTTGCCTTTCGGCGAGCATGTCATCTGCACTTTCGTTTGCAAGAATTCGGAGAGGTGGGTGCGCAGCGCGTTGTACTCCTCTGGAAGCTTCGACTTTGCTACAATCTTCTTCGAGCCACTGTTCACGTCCTCTCCATTCTTCAGCATCTGCGCCATCTCCTCCACCTTGCGTACGGAGTAGCCGTTCTTGAGCACTTCGTTGAAGAGCTTTATCTGCAACGATGGCGAATCGATTGCCAAGATGGCACGAGCATGTCCCATGTCTATCTCTTTCTTCTGCAGGGCTATCTGCACCTGAGCCGGCAGACGGAGCAGACGCAGATAGTTGGTAATGGCTGTGCGGCTCTTTCCTACACGCTCCGACACCTTCTCTTGCGTCATTCCGTCGGCATCGAGCAGATGTTCGTAGGCGAGTGCTATCTCTATGGCATTAAGGTCTTCGCGTTGTATATTCTCAACGAGAGCCATCTCCATAACGTTCTCGTCGGCGATGGTGCGTATGTAAGCCGGAATCGCTGTGAGTCCTGCCATCTGCGAAGCACGCCAACGACGCTCGCCGGCGATAATCTGGAAGCGGTCGTCAGACACCTGACGCAGCGTGATAGGCTGAATAATACCTATCTCACTGATGCTGTTAGCCAACTCCTGCAGTGATTCGGGGTCGAAGTCGCGGCGGGGCTGATTGGGGTTTGCTTCTATCTGGCTGAGCGGAATTTCATTGATTGTGGATGTGCCCTGCGTGCGCACACCGCCGGTGTCGATAAGAGCGTCGAGTCCGCGTCCGCCTTCTATCTCGTCGAGTCCGCGTCCCAATACGCTTCTATTGTATTTCTTGTGTACTGCCATCGTCTTGTTTGTTTACTCTTTTTTCGTTTTTGTTGATTATTTCCTTGGCGAGTGCCAAGTGGTTCTTCGACCCTGCTGAGTCGGCATCGTAAAGTATTACGGGGAGTCCATGGCTCGGACTCTCGCTGAGCTTCACGTTACGTTGTATGACAGTCTTGAACACAAGTTCTTGGAAGTGTCGCTTCACCTCGTCGTATATCTGATTGGCGAGGCGCAGACGACTATCGTACATAGTGAGCAGGAAGCCTTCTATCTCCAACGCCGGATTGAGCTTGCTCTTTATAATCTTAATGGTGTTGAGGAGCTTTGTGATGCCTTCGAGTGCGAAGTACTCGCACTGCACGGGAATGACGACCGAGTCGGCTGCGGTGAGGGCATTCACGGTGATGAGTCCGAGCGACGGACTGCAGTCGATAAGTATATAGTCGTAGTCGTCGCGTATCTGGTCGAGCATGTTCTTGATAACGCGCTCGCGGTTCTTCAGGTTGAGCATCTCTATCTCAGCTCCAACGAGGTCAATATGGCTGGGAATGACGTCGAGCCCGTTGATGTCGGTGGTGTAGACAGCATCGTGTACGTCAGCATGATCGATGATGCACTCGTAGAGCGAGCAGTCAATCTCCTTGATGTCCACACCAAGTCCGCTCGACGCATTTGCCTGCGGGTCTGCGTCCACCACGAGCACCGTCTTTTCGAATGTAGCGAGCGATGCTGCCAAGTTTATTGTTGTTGTTGTCTTGCCTACGCCACCTTTTTGGTTGGCCAATGCTATTATCTTTCCCATTTGAAGTCAAAATTATTCGGCAAAGGTACATATTTTATATGAGAATAGGCTCGTTTAAACCTTTTTTCGTACTTTTGCATAAGAAATAAAACCAAAATTATGAATACGAAAAAGCCATTGATACTGATTTCTAACGACGACGGCTATCATGCCAAGGGTATAAACTCACTCATTGACATGCTGCGCGACATTGCCGACATCATCGTATGCGCTCCCGAATCGGCTCGATCGGGCTTCGCCACGGCGTTCTCTGCCACAATTCCGCTACGCCTCAAGCTGCGCCGCGACGAGGTGGGTATGCAGATGTGGTCGTGCAACGGCACACCGGTCGACTGCGTGAAGATTGCGCTGCAGGAGCTATTCGCCGACCGCCTACCCGACATGATTTTGGGCGGCATCAACCACGGCGACAACGCTTCGGTAAATGTTCACTATAGTGGCACAATGGGTGTGACACTTGAGGGTTGCATGAAGTACATCCCGTCCATCGGTTTCTCGCTCTGCGACTTCTCTTCGGATGCCGACTTTGAGCCGCTGCGCCCATATGTGCGTCAGATTGTGCAAAAGGTGCTCAGCGAGGGTCTGCCCAAGGGCGTGTGCCTGAACGTAAACTTCCCGAAACTCACTGAGTTTAAGGGTATAAAAGTATGTCGTATGGCTATGGGCACATGGTACAACGAATGCGTAAAACAGCGCCATCCGCACGGCTACGACTACTATTGGATGACTGGCTCCTACCGCAACGACGAGCCAGAGCAGGAGGACACCGACAACTGGGCGCTCACACATGGCTACATATCCATCACACCGACACGCATCGATGTTACGGATTATGACCTGCTGCGCAACTGGCAAAACAAGTTTTGAGAAAAGTAAAAAGGTAAAAAAGTAAAAAAGCCCTTCCAATCCTTGACTTAGGAAGGCCTAAAGAGGCTTAGTTCGGCTTAAACGCCACCTGCCCTCGGCTTAAACACCACCTAAAAATGAAATACTACTTAATCGTTGGCGAGGCATCGGGCGACCTCCACGCCTCGCATCTTATGAAAGCTCTGCTCAAGGAAGACCCCACAGCGGAGTTCCGTTTCTTCGGTGGCGACCTGATGTCGGCTGTCGGAGGCACACGTGTGCGCCACTACCGCGATTTGGCGTATATGGGCATCATCGCCGTACTGCTCCACTTGCGCACAATTCTGCGCAACATGGCGTTCTGCAAGCGCGACATCGTGGAGTGGCAGCCCGACGTAGTGATACTCGTCGACTATCCGGGCTTCAACCTGAAGATTGCAAAGTTCGTGCACAACAACACGCACATTCCCGTTTATTATTACATCTCACCGAAGATATGGGCATGGAAGGAATATCGCATCAAGGAGATTAAGCGCAACGTCGACGAGCTTTTCTCTATTTTGCCGTTCGAGGTGCCGTTCTTCGAACAGAAGCACCACTACCCCATCCATTACGTAGGCAACCCTACTGCAGAGGAGGTAAGACAGTTTCAGGCTACATACAACGTAGACGATGCCACCTTCCGCCGTCAGCACGGGCTCGATGAGCGTCCCATCATAGCGTTGCTCGCCGGCAGTAGAAAGCAGGAGATAGCGGGCACACTGCCACAGATGATTGCTGCTGCGCAGCGCTTCGCCGACTACCAGCTTGTGCTTGCTGCGGCACCAGGCATCGAACCCGAGTTCTACGACGCACACATCAGCGGAAGCAACGTGCGCGTGGTGCGCGGTGAGACCTACGCCCTGCTTTCTCATGCCCACACGGCACTCGTCACGAGTGGCACGGCTACGCTCGAGACGGCACTTTTCCGCGTTCCGCAGGTGGTGTGCTACAACACCGCGCTGCCCAAACTGGTGGGACTGCTGCGTCCGTTGGTGCTGAAGGTGAAATACGTGTCGCTTGTCAACCTCATCGCCGACCGCGAGGTGGTGCCCGAATTAGTGGCTAACACGTTCTCAGAAGCTAACGTAGCCGAGCAACTCACACGCCTGCTTCCCGACGGTGAACCACGCCAGCAGATGCTTGCCGGCTACGAGGAGGTATGGCAGAAGATTGGTGCAGACAGTCCGTCGGAGCGCACAGCGAAGGAAATGGTTTTAAAAGTAAAAAGGTAAAAAAGTAAAAAAGTAAAAAGGTAAAATGCACAACTGCATTTTACCTTTTTACTTTAGAACCGTGCCAAGACTCTTACATATACTTCTTTACGAACTCCAGCACTCTGTGCGTGTACTCCTCTTTATAGTCGCCATACGCATCGGCGTGCTTGCTGCCGTGTGCTATCCAGAGTGCCTTAGGCTGCGGTTTCGCCTCGTAGAGCGGATACACCATCCAGGTGGGCACAAACGTATCGTTGTCGCCGTGTATGAAGAGCATCGGCTTCTGGCACTTCGCAACCTGCTTCAGTGGCGAGGCCTCATTGAAGTTCCAGCCGTACTTAACCTGCACAAGCCACGAGGCAGTGTACATCAGTGGGAAGTCGGGTAACGAGAAGCGGGCAGATATTTCGTTCGAGAACTCGTCCCACACGCTCGTATATCCACAGTCCTCCACGAAACACTTCACATACTGCGGTGTCTGTTCGCCACTGACGCACATCGTCGTAGCGGCACCCATCGAGATGCCGTGCACCACAAGGCGCATCGAGTCGGCTTCGGTGCGGAACAGTTCGGGTGCCAGGCTTATCCAGTGTAGCACGTCGAGGCGATCCTTCCATCCCATCTGTATGGCGTCGCCGTCGCTCTGTCCGTGCGCATAGAGGTCGGGCAGCAGCACGTTAGCCCCAAGCTCACGATTGTAGATGCGTGCGATGGGCAGCATACGTGTGGCGTTGTCGCAATAGCCATGCACAAGCACGGCGGTGCGCCCCTTCGCACGTGGCGAACGAACAAACAAAGCATGGGCACGCTTACCCGTTGTGGGCATCACAACGAACGTATCGCGCAGTGCGCCCACGGCTTGCAAGCTGTCTACCCACGACTTAAGTTCGGGGAAACGCTTCTCTATCTGTGCCAATTTGGAGTTGCGCTCGCGCTCAGCACTCACAAGAGCATAGTCGACAAGGTAGAACGAAGCTGCGGTGACGATGCCTAACAACAGTGCAAGACTCGCACCGAGGCTTATCAATAGTTTTTTATGTTTCATACGCTCCTACATTACTTCAGATACGGTTTCAGCACCTCTACCCACTTCAGGTATCCCTTGCCGAGCAGATGCAGTCCGTCGTTGGTGTACTCCGGGTTCATCACGTCGGTAGAAGGCGTTACGAGCGACTTGTACACGTCGATGTATGTAACACCGTGGCGTGCGGCAACAGCCTTTATCTTTGCGTTGAGCGCAGGAATATTCTTCTTACGGTCCATATGACCAGAAAACTTGTTGAACTTCGGATTCACGGGGAACACACTCTGCACGTAAAGCTTCGTCGCAGGCGACTCGCGCTTCACGCGCTCCACAATTTTCTCCACGTTCTTCACAATCTCGTCCATGCTCTTGCCGCGCGCAAAGTCGTTGGTACCGATGAGCAGGAATATCTTCGCCGGCTTGCCCTTTGTCACAGTGCTCAGACGGTCGAGTACGCCTTGGGTTGTATCGCCACTGATACCGCGGTTCTTGGCGTGCGGATTGCCCAGCAGCTCTGCCCACTCGCCACCGTTGGTGATGCTGTTGCCGAGGAAGATTATATCGCTCTTGCTGGTAGGCAGCACCTCAAACAGAGTGGCACGCTGATAATAGAATGTGGAGTGTTTCTGCTCCTGAGCCTGCATCGTGCACGCACAGAACAGACCCAACATAACGATTAGCTTCTTCATAGCTGTACTTTTATTGTTACGCTACACTCAAGCCGGTGCAGCAATCGAATTGAAACGTTTATCTAACTCTAACGACAAAAGTACTAATAAAAATCGAAAGCGCCTATGTTTTTTGCATCCTTTTGTGCAAAAAACACAGCTACGAGGAAGACTTATTCGACAAAAATACGTAACTTTGCAGGCGTTAAATCAAAGTGTAACTAATTTATGGACGACTATCACGCGGAAAACCCGAATTTGTAATGCAGGAGGACGCTCTCACAATGCGGTCTCCCAAGCATCGTTTAACCCAAGGAGACAGCTTTATGAGAACATACTGGAACACCAATTCTACCCTCAAACAAATCGAAGAGTGGCAGCCGAACTGCTGGATACAAGTTACATGTCCAACAGAAGAAGACCAGCAATTGCTGGAAGACGAGTTTAACATACCCGATTATTTCCTTTCCGACATCAGCGATACCGACGAACGTGCCCGCTACGAGTACGACGACGGCTGGATGCTCATCATCCTTCGTATCCCTTACGTAAAGGAGATACGCTCACGTACGCCGTACACCACCGTGCCGCTCGGCATCATTCACAAACGCGACGTGACCATCACCGTGTGCTACTACGAGACGAACATGATGATCGACTTCGTGTCCTACCACCAGAAGCGCGGCGAGGGATTTACCGACTATGTTGACATGACATTCCGCCTCTTCCTCTCTTCTGCCGTGTGGTATCTGAAACGCCTGAAGCAGATTAACACGCTCATCGAGAAAGCGAAGCACAACCTCGACCACAACGTGAACAACGAGTCGCTCATAGCACTCTCGCGTCTGCAGGACTCACTCACCTACTTCGTCACATCTATCCGTGGCAACGAGACATTGCTCGCCAAACTGAAGTTCAAACTGCAGGTGGACGAACTGGATGCCGACCTCATCGAGGACGTAAACATCGAGATGTCGCAGGCTCGTGAGACAACAAACATCTACTCCGACATCCTCGAATCGACGATGGACACCTACTCATCCATCATCAACAACAACATGAACACCGTGATGCGTACACTCACCTCCGTGTCAATCATCATGATGTTGCCCACACTCATCTCCTCATTCTTCGGAATGAACCTCATCAACGGCATGGAAGAATACCCGTTCGGCTTCATCGTGGCGATACTTATCTCGGTGATAATATCAGCCCTTTCGTGGATTATACTGCGACATAAGCGACTGCTTTAAAGCAAAATGCAAAAATAAATTGCGTTTTTTGTCGCTATTCAAAATATTTTATTTAAGTTTGCAGTCTATAATAAATAATGTGAGGATGTGGCTTCGCGCCACATTCGTGTGAATTACCCTTATCATAAACTTAAAACAGTTAAATGATGGACTCTCAAGAAAACGCCCTGTTGCAAGGTGCACAAGAAGAGCAGAACGTGGAGCAGACTGCCGTAGAGCAGACCGCTGCAGCCGACGTTCAGCAAGTAGAGAACACAAAAGTCTACAAAACTAAACAAGAAGTCGTTGACCGCCTGAAGGAAATCGTCGCAAGCGACGAAGCTCCAGTTAAGGAGGAAATCGACCTTTTAAAGACAGTATTCTACAAACTCCACATCGCAGAGCGTGAAGCACGCCTGAAGGAATACATCAACGGCGGTGGTAACCCTGAAGCTTATCAGGTTTTGCCCGACGAAACCGAGGAAACTTTCAAGGCGCAAATGGCTGTAATCCGCGAGAAACGTGCGCAGATCATGCAGCAGCAGGAGGCTGAAAAGCAAGCCAACCTGGAGAAGAAACTCGAAATAATTGAGAAAATCAAAGCCATGGCTACATCGCCCGACGAGGCAGGCAAGTCGTTCGGTGAGTTCAAGGAGCTGCAGCAGCAGTGGAAGGACATCAAGAACGTGCCGGCTGACAAGGCTAACGAGCTTTGGCGCAACTACCAGTTATATGTAGAGCAGTTCTACGACCTGCTCAAGCTCAACTCTGAGGCTCGCGAGTACGACTTCAAGAAGAACCTCGAGCTGAAGACAAAGCTCTGCGAGGCAGCAGAGAAGCTCGCCGACGAGGAAGACGTAATCAGCGCTTTCCACCAGTTTCAGGAGCTCCACCAGCAGTACCGCGAGATCGGACCGGTGGCTAAGGAACTGCGCGAGGAGGTATGGGCACGCTTCAAGGCTGCATCTACCGTAATCAATAAGCGCCACCAGCAGCACTTCGAGGATCTCCGCGCTAAGGAGGAGGAGAACCTCGCACGCAAGACTGCCCTCTGCGAGAAGGTAGAGGAACTCTGCAAGACCGACAACAAGGGCGCTGCCGACTGGGAGAAGCACTCTAAGGAGATTATCGACATACAGAACGAGTGGAAGACCATTGGCTTCGCTCCGCAGAAGATGAACGTGAAGATATTCGAACGCTTCCGCGCTGCTTGCGACGACTTCTTCGGACGCAAGGCAGAATACTTCAAGGCACTCAAGGCTACCTTCTCAGAGAACATCGAGAAAAAGAAGGCACTTGTGGAGAAGGCGCAGGCACTCGCCGACAGCACCGACTGGAAGGCAACAAGCGACAAGCTCATCGCGCTGCAGAAGGAGTGGAAGACCATTGGCATGGTTCCGAAGAAGCTCGGCGACCAACTCTGGCAGGACTTCCTCGGCGCATGCAACAAGTTCTTCGAGGCTCGCAACGCAGCCGGCGCAGGTCAGCGCAACGAGGAGCACGCCAACCTCGAGAAGAAGCAGGGCATCATCGAGCAGCTGAAAGCACTCGCCGAGAACGCTGCCGAAGCTACACGCGAGAAGGTGCAGGCACTCACCGAGGAGTACAACAAGGTGGGACACGTGCCGTACAAGGAGAAGGATAAACTCTACGAGGCTTATCACGAAGTGCTCGACCGCATCTACAAGGAGCTGAACATCTCTACAAAGCGCCGCCGTCTGAACGACTTCAAGGCTAACATCAAGAACGTGGCAAAGCGTGGCGAAGAGGCTCTCGACAACGAGCGTGGACGTCTGGTTCGCCGCTTCGACCAGCTCAAGCAGGAGATACAGACCTACGAGAACAACCTCGGTTTCCTCAACGCAAGCTCTAAGAAGGGCAACAGCCTCATCGACGAGATGAACCGCAAGGTGCAGCACCTGCGCGACGACCTCGAACTGGTTCGCCAGAAGATAAAGGCTATCGACGCAGAAAACAAATAAACGCAATCCAACAATGCCTAAAGAGGCCTAAGAAGGCTTAGAAAGGCTTAGTTCGGCTTAAACGCGCAGCCTTAAGAAGGCTTAGAAACAGCAAGGGAGTCAACAATTGTTGACTCCCTTGTTCGTTTTTATCATTTCTTCATATCCTTATCCACCATCGCCGCGACGCACGAGTCCGACCACACATTCTCGGCGGTCTCAATCATATCGAGCACCGTGAAGACGGGCAGTATGACACCCATTATCGCAACCGGCGCACCCACGCCCGACATCAGCGAAAGCGTGAGGAAGAAGCACCCCATCGGCACTCCGGCATTGCCTATGGCAGCCAAAGCAGCATCACGGGCAGCGACAGCTCCACACCGCCGTTCTGCATCACGAAGAGCGATGTCACGAAGATGAACGCAGCACAACCATTCATGTTGATGGTTGTGCAGATGGGCAGCACGAAGCGCGCCACCTTACTGTCCACGCCGAGACGCTCCTCCGAGGTCTGTATCGTCACGGGCAGCGTGGCAGCCGAACTCTTTGTGAACAACGCCATGAGCACAGCCGGCATCATGCGGCGCATAACGTGCACGGGGTTGAGTCCGCGAGCCACGAGGAACAGTGGCAGCACCACGAAGAACTGCAACATATTACCACCCAATATCACGGCTACATACTTGCCTATCGATGCTACGACCGTGCCTGCCGACACCTCTGCCGACAGCTGCGCAGCGAATGCCACGATGCCAACAGGCAGCACAGCGATGAGCCAGCGGATAAGCCTTGACACTACCTCCTGCAGCGCACTCAGTCCGCGCATCAGCAGCACCTTGTTCTCCCCCTCGGGCATCTTCGCCAACGCCAAGCCCACAGCCACGGCGATGAGCAGCACCGACAGTACATTGCCCTCAATAAACGGGCGCAGGAAGTTGTCGGGCACGATGCCAATCATATAGTCGAAGTACGACCCATTGGTCACCTCCTGCGGTACGCCGTCACCCAAACGGCTACTCTTCACCATCTCCATCGGCAAGTTGTCGGGCGAGATGATGATATAGAGCACCATGCCCACAGCAGCTGCAGCGATGGTGGTGAGCAGCGTATAACTGATGGTATGGCGGAATATGCGACGTGTTTCGCGCTGCATACCGAACGTTGCGAGTGTTGTTGTCACGGCAAGTGCTATGGTCGGCACAGCTATAAACTGGAAGAGACGTGTGAAGATGGTAGCCACGAAGTTAGCCGCCGTGTTCACCCACTCCACGCCGAGCAATCCGAGGCACGAGCCCACGACCAATGCGCCAAGCCACAGCCAGAAGTTCTGCCTTCCGCCACAACAAGAGTGTTTTGTTTCTGATTTGTTGTTCATTCTAATATCTAAAAGAAAGGGTTATTAAACGGTTTTCTTATTTCAGCGTTTCGACTTGAAGAACTCGGTCATTAGCGTTCGGCACTCCTCCTCCAGAACGCCACTCACCACCTCGCACTTCGGGTGCAGAGCCTTTGGAGCGAAGGCGCGGAAACCGCGCTTCTCGTCTGCAGCACCATACACCACGCGCCGCACCTGCGCCCAGCCCAAGACACCGGCGCACATGATGCAAGGCTCTACGGTGACGTAGAGCGTGCAGTCGGTGAGATACTTTCCACCGAGCTGATTAGCAGCCGACGTTATCGCCTGCATTTCGGCGTGTGCCGTAACGTCGCCAAGTGTCTCCGTGAGGTTATGCGCACGCGCAATGATGCGGTCGCCAGCCACGACAACCGCGCCCACGGGTATCTCGCCCTCGTCGCGTGCCGCCTCTGCCTCCACCAGAGCACGACGCATAAACTGCTCGTCCTTCTTCTGCTGTTCTGTATTCTCCATGTCGTTTTATGTCTTCAAGTGGATATCTAATTAGTACATCGTAGATACTTAATATATACATCGTAGATACTAAGCAACTAAAAAAGTGAATACAAAGATAATGCAAAAGAAAGACAACACAAAATAAGTGGTACTTATTTTTTATAATATAAGTACCATTACCGCATACCAACCTACTTACTTTCAATAATTTTAGCGATTCTAACGCTTACTTCATACAACAGGTATAAAGGAATCGTTACCAACACAAGTGTCATCAAATCAGGAGGTGTCATAATTGCAGCAACAATCATAATAACGATTACAGAGAGCGCACCTGCAACAACCCTATAATACGAAATAACATTCGACGAAACACTTCTAAATGTCCGCCGAATGTCATTAAGTCAGGAATATTTTCCTTAGTCATTTAAACATATAAGTTACAATAATGAATGCCAAATACAACAACCATTAATCCTATTAGCAGCAGTTTTATTAATAAAATATATGAAGTTTTGTCACTTATATAATTCCAAGCAGAGGCAGCTTTTTTAGGTTCTAATTTCCCAAATCGAACATACTTGTGTAAAACTCGTGCGATGTGTTGCATTATAAAGCGATACACCATTTCGATAGACAAGTATAGAATACAAAGGAAAATAACGATATAAAATTGCTTCTTTTCTAAATTCGTTTCTGTTGTAAACATTGCTGCCCATGAAGACCCAAACAAGGCATAGACGATTCTTTCTGCATGTTTATTGAACAGCCTTGAATTTTCTGCTATATACGAAGCTAAGTTATTTTGTAAACTTTCCATTTTCATTTTTGGGAATAACGGCGGCAACCGCTTTATTCTTGCCTATTGTATATTTATCAAACTTGTGTAATAATGGAGAATCTTTTGAATTATCCGGTATTGATACTATGTCAAAAAAACTTTTCTTTTTACCTTCTGGAGTTTTCGTAACTCTTATCTCTAATGGTTTACTATTTGGTACTGTTCCTGGATAAATCTGAAGAGGTAGATTATTTAAGAAATCCCTTAATTTACAGTTTATGATATTACACCAACATACGTTATTATTATCTATAAAATCTTCTAATTTTCCTATGCCTTCCATCGCTTTATCATAGTCTTTATACAATAAAGCAGTTTTTATTTCCTCTTTTATGATTCGGAGTTTATTTAAATCATTCTTCATAAAATTATCTTGTCAACTTATAGTTCATCCATTCATCCTTTACGGAATCAGAGAAAATTATTGCGGGAGTTTGTGGTTTCCGATTTATCACGATAGACTGGCGTCTTACATTTGTAGTGATATACTCAGACAATTCTCCTAAAGAGCATTTTCCTTTTGTCTCATTCAGTTTTTTCAAAAGGAAATAGGTAAATAAACCATGGGCTTTCTCATTATACGGATAAGCGGTTTCTTCTCCTGATGATGCTGTGAGAACAATAAGTTTGCCCATAGGTTTTTGTTCTTTGGCTTTAATTGCAACACCACGAGCCGAAGCCAACATACCATTACCTCTCTGTGCTCCACTAAAGCAAGCATCCATAAATACGATTACAGACTTAGCATTAAGTTCGCCCAATTCTTTGTAAAGCCTTGCCAGAGGGAAGCACACCTCTGTTGATTTGCCGTCAGCGTCGGTAGGAAGCAGATATGCTGTTTGGTCTTTCTCGTTAGGTATACCATGTCCAGCATAATAGAAGATGACATTCATGTCGCCGTTATAAGCATTGGCAATCTCTTTAATGTCATTGAGAGCCGAGAGCATAGAACCAAATGTAGCATCCTTATATTTACGAATGTTTTGCATGGGTATGCCAAGTGTCTTTTGGCAATATTGCGCAAATATGTTCATGTCGTTATTGGCAAACGCAACCTTAGGCACAAGGTTGTAGTTCTCGTTGCCTATAGCAATGACAAATGTGTTCGACTGTAATGATGCTGTTTGTGGAATGTTCTTGTCGATAGTATTGTCTACAGCTTTCTTGGGAGACGTGTTCTGAGCAACCGAAGTTTTTCCGTCAAAATCAACATTCAGAGTCGGCACATCATAGCTTAAATAATCCAGATTGTCATTCGCAGCCCTCTCTGTGCTCTTCCATGACTTTTTGCCTAAACTGAATATGCAAGATGTCACAGCGATATTGTCATCTATAATACCATATGTCGGTTGCATCGCTACTTTGCTCCAGTTAGTTTTGAACTGCAATGCTTCTTCTAAAGGAATTTTTGCGTAAATGGTGTTTGCCCCCTCTATACTAACCGGATAAGCTCCATAGTCGGCATCGTACGTACCTAATGTTCCGGTTATTGTTTTAGGTTTGTGTAAGGCTATAAATTCCTTCTTTGCCTGATTTGCAATCTCATCAACTTTGTTTTTCTGATTTTCAGCAGTAACTCGTTGCCTCCATTGCTCAGTGGTTTCATATTCTTTCTTTTTTTGCCATTGTGGTATTTCTTTAGCTATTTTGCCTAATGCCATATAGCTAAATGTTGTTTGTATCTTTTCGAATTTCTTATCAAATGGAGTAGTCAAAAAAGGTGTAAAACCACTTTCAGACATTTCATACTTAATATTTGAATTCAAACCCTTTACGTCTTTTATGCCCGTCTCCCAAAAGGCACATTTGCCAATATAAGTAACAGAAATAGGAATTTCTATACGCTCTAAACCTTTACATTTAAAAAAGGCACCTTCGCCAATATAGGTAACAGAAGGAGGAATTTCTATATGCTCTAAACCTTTACATTCGTAAAAGGCATCTTTGGCTATTGACTTTAGATTTTTGGGTAAACGTATGTTTGATAATTTTGGATTACCAACAAAAGCATTTTCCCCAATTTTTTCAATATTATCATTTAAATAAACTTTTTCAAGCTGACCTCCTTTGTAACCATAATTAGAAAAAGCATCTTTGCCAATTTCTCTTATAGGATCTGGTAGATACACTTCTTTCAAATTAGGGAAATTATCAGAAACCCGGAAGTCAATTTTTTCAATGTTTCTTATTGCTAACATCTTAACAGACTCAAATAGTGTGTGAGCATCATAATGTTCAATTGCTTCCTTGAGTGTTTTGCCATCTATATCCAAAATAAGCGATTCTGACCTACAATGAATATGAGGGTTAGAACTTGTATCTTTTAATTTTTCTATACTTCGCGGAAGAAATAATGCATCAAATTTTCCAATTGTGCCAAGCCAGTTTATATCAAATTTTGAGTATTGTGTTTCTCTAAAATCCAATGCTCTTATATAACTATCCTCAAAAGCATAATCATGAAAATCTCTAATATGCTTAGGAAATCGTATCACTGCTGTCCCGTTTAGAAATCATCGGGCCTGAAAAGGCTAGGATATAGCCAAT
>OGQP01000704.1_pt1 | contig 22066 bp, 24 predicted proteins | sample 1553251 | NCBI WGS metagenome assembly OGQP01 (sample SAMEA2580016, study PRJEB22360) | human gut metagenome | biome: human gut; feature: human-associated habitat; material: faeces | place: Denmark | collected 2008/2010 | reverse complement strand
GGCTTGCCCGGTGGTGTGAGAGGACGAAAGTTTTATTACTTTCTCCTACTCGATTATATTAAAAACAAAATATCATAATCCATTTCGAATACAAAAAGGATTATCGAAAGTGCAATTAAACTATGAGACTGAGTCCTTTTAAATGTGATTTTTCTTAGTGTTCCAAGTACCGATGACTTCATTGACTGTTGATACCGTTACGAATGCTTCAATATCACTTTCTTGAAGATAATATAGTAATTTTTTATATTCATTTGTAGCCATGATTGTGACAAGCTCTGTATGCTCGGTCTTATCATAACCACCTTTTGCCGAATATAAAGTAACACCACGCTTTAATGTGTTCATAATATAATCTTGAATCACTTCATATTCTTTGGATAAGATACAAATCTTCTTTTTCTTATTAAAACCATCAATAAAATAATCTACAGCCTGACCATTGGCTAAAGTTGCCAATGCACCAACCACTAAAGCACCAATATCATATACAATTAGACTTGTTGTACAAATGAGTAGACCGACCAATGTACAAGCTTTGCCTAAATCCATATGTGTATATTTATTGACGATTTTCGCAATGATGTCCGTTCCACCACTTGATGCGTTTACACGAAATAGTATGGTTTGTCCAAAAGCTAAAATCAATGTATATGTAGCCATGTCAAAAACAGCATTTTGGGTTAAAGAAATATTGTTTGGATAGATTCTTTCAAATACGGCTAGAAATAAAGGTAATAATAAAGAGGCATAAATCGTTTTTGCCCCAAATTCCTTACCAATTAGAACGATACCTAGAATCAACAATAAGGCGTTGATCACAAAGGTAAGTGTAGAAATAGATAGGCTTGTGATTTTAGCTAAAACCATAGCTAAACCAGTAACACTTCCGGTAATAACACCACTAGGAATTAAGAAGAAATATATGGCGACACTGATGATGAACATGGCGAGTGTAATAGTTAAAAAACTTTTTATTGTATTCGTTTTCATTTGTAAAACCTCCACTTTTTATTATGCCAAAAAAAGTATAAAAAAAGAAGAGCATTATCTCTTCTTTGCATCGGTTTTATTAAACTTATCTCTACGCTTTGTGGATTGAATGAATAGACGCTTCATTTCTTGTGTATCTTCTTGTTCTAAAGAATCTCTAAAGTGAGAGATTGAATCGATAAACTGATTGATTTCATCTAATAAGATATCTTTATTCATAATGAAGAGTTCCGTCCATAGATCTTCATTGATTTTTGCGATACGCGTTAAATCTCGAAAGCTATCTCCTGTATATTCTACAAGATGAGCATTATCATGTGTATTCATTAAGGATACCGCAATGACATGTGTTAATTGTGATAAGAAGCCAATCATTTTATCATGCTCTTCAATAGATAATGTACAAATTCTGCCAAATTCCATCTTGTTAGCTAATTCCTTTACGGCTTCAACTGTTTCATTTTTATTCTTTTGAGTAGGAACAAGAATAAAGTTTGAACCCTTAAAAATCGTTTCATCACTAAATTCAATACCACGAGATTCTCTACCACACATAGGGTGAATACTTAATAATTCAAGATCTTCGCGTAATACATTTTGAATAGGTTTGACAATATTTGTCTTAACACCACTGATGTCCATTAATAATGAATGTTTAGGAATATCATTTTGATAGACTTCGATCCAAGGAAGAATTTTAGTTGGATATAGACAGAAGATAAATGTATCACACTTTGAAATGACATCTAAAGGATTTGTGCTACCATCTACAATAATATTTAATTCTTTGGCTTTATCAATCGTTTGTTTAGAAACATCAATACCATAAACATTGTAGTTTAAGTGTGTTAGTTTCTTCGCAAAACTTGCTCCCATTAATCCAAGTCCGATAATCGCAATGTTTGTCATAGAATCTCAACCTTTCCACCTAAGCTTTGAATGTCTTCAAAGAAAGTAGGATAACTCTTTGTGATGGCTTGAGCATCATCAATAATACATTCAGAATCTGCACATAATCCAAATACAGTCATTGCCATAACAATACGGTGGTCATTATGTCCAAAGATTTCAATTGTCTTATTTGATTGGTAGTGTTCTTTACCATGAATTTGAATCGAATCAAATGTGGATGTAATGTCTACACCCCATTTTTTAAGCTCGGTTTCCATTGCCTCAATACGATCACTTTCTTTCATACGTAAACGAGCTGCATTCACAATATTTGTTTCACCATTTGTGAAACTGGCTAAGACACATAAGATTGGACCTAAATCTGGACAATTAGATATGTCGATAGTTTGTGGTACAGGTTGTTTTTTTGCGAATGTGATTGTATCCTTGTTACTTGTATAACTAGGAATACAATCTAATATTATCTTATCTCCTTGTTTACTTGACATGTCCATATTGGAGCATGAAAGAGTGTTGTTTAAAGTGCCTAATACCGCAAAGAAGGCTAGTTGAGAAAAGTCTCCTTCTACCGAAACGTCTTGTGCTTTATAGTGTTGGTTTCCTTTGATTAAATAGGAATTTGAACTTGTTTCTATAATTTCAATACCAAATTTAGCTAACATTTGAATCGTAAGATTTACATAGCTCTTCGATTCATAAGGTTCAGTAATCGTAAGTGTACTATCTTGATCTAATAATGGAAGTACAAACATGAATCCTGTAATAAATTGGCTGGAAATATCTCCTTGTACAACGTAGTCTTTCGCTTTTAGATTTCCATGTACAATGATTTCTTGATTGGATTGATTAAATTCAATGTTTTGTTCTTTAAATTCATTTTCATATACATCCATAGGTCTTTGAAGTAATCTTCCTTGACCTAAAAATTTAACTTTGGCATTTGTACATGCAGCAAGTGGAATCAAGAAACGTAAAGTAGAACCGGATTCATTCGCATTACATGTAATATTTCCTTCTTGTTTGAAAAGATTAGTACCAGTTACTTCATATGTAGTTTCATCGATTTGTTTAATTTTAGCACCCAAAGCCTTCATGCAGCCAACAGTTGCTTCAATATCCTTTGAGTTTGTGACATTAGAAACAATACTTGTACCATCACTTAATGAGGCGCAAATTAAAGCTCTATGCGCCATAGATTTGGATGCAGGTATTTTTACATTTCCATGTACTTTACTTGGTGTTACTTTTACTTTCATTCAAAATCCCCCTGAAGTGGCTTAATGGCAAGCCTAGACATATATAAATCTAATAAACCAAACGCAACTACACTATCCACTACAATTCTTGCTCGGTGCAAGATGCATGGGTCGTGTCTTCCTTGAATTTTAAGATCCACGTTTTCTTTTGAAAGATAATCCACAGATTCTTGTGTTTTAAAAATCGATGGCGTTGGCTTAATGCAAGTATGGATCAAAATCGGCATACCATTTGTGATGCCACCATTGATTCCGGCATTATTATTGGTTTTTGTTTCAATTTTATCATTAAAACGGAAGGCATCATTGGCTTGTGAGCCTTTTAATTTCGCAAAGCCAAATCCTTCGCCAAAGGAAACACCTTTGACGGCTGGTACAGAGAAAATCAAGTGGGATAAAATGCTTTCTACAGAATCAAAGAAAGGTTCTCCTAGTCCTGCGGGAAGACCTATAACGGCGGTTTCTAAAACACCACCTAATGAATCACCTTCAGCAGCTGTTTTTTCGATTTTTTGAATCATTTGATCTTTGACTTGATTATCTAAAACCGCAAAATTTTTATCATTGACTTCTTGAATTTGTTTTTCTAGAACAGTGTAGTCTTTAGAGAAAGGAATATCCGAAAGGGTATATAAACTTTCAATGTGTGATCCAATTACTATGCCCTGTGATTTTAGAATTTGTCGACATATACTTCCAGCAGCTACAATGCATGCGGTAAGTCTTCCGGAAAAGTGTCCGCCACCACGATAGTCTTGGTAGCCATTGTATTTTTCAAAGGCTGTAAAATCAGCATGTCCAGGACGCAATCTTCCATGAAAAGCAGAATAGTCTTTTGATTTAGTGTTTTGATTCTCAATGATAATTGTAAGTGCAGTTCCTGTTGTATATCCGTTATACATTCCTGAAATAATATGTACTTCATCCGCTTCGTGTCTTTGGGTTGAAATTTTACCAGTTGCCTTACGCTTATCCATGTCCGATTTGATTTGTTCCATATCCACCTTAAAGCCTGCAGGAAGACCATCTAATGTGATACCGATGGCAGGACCGTGGCTTTCACCAAATAATGTCCAAGATATATTTGTACCGAAATTATTTTTCATAAGGTCCTCTTTCTAATACGTTTTGTATGTCTTCAAAAGAAAGTTCTTTGATGATATAAGAACCAGATTGTTTTACTAGAATTGTAGATACGGTATTATGACTGCTTTTCTTATCATGTGTTACATATTCTAATAGTGCGGCAGTATCATAGTCTGGTACTTGTGGCAAATCTAGTTTTTTATAGATGTTTAATACGCGTTGTTTTAATGTCTCATCTTCAATAAAGAATAACATACCCATCGCCACGCATTCTCCATGAAGATATGTATTTAATCCATATGCCGATTCAATGGCGTGTCCAATGGTATGTCCGAAGTTTAAAATCTTTCTAAGATTACTTTCTCTTTCATCTTGTTGAACTACATCTCGCTTTAATTCAATGGAACGCGTAATAATCGCATCGATATCTAATGTGTCTTGTTCAAATAAAGAAACTAAATGATCATCTAGAATTAGCCCCATTTTAAGTGCTTCACATAATCCATTGTGTTGTTGGCGAAAAGAAAGCGTAGATAATACGTTTGGATCGATAATAACAGTTTTAGGTTGCCAAAATGCCCCTACAATATTTTTGTAGGAACCCATATCAATAGCTACTTTACCACCTACGCTTGAATCAACTTGACTTAATACGGTTGTTGGAATGTTGTAGAAATCAATGCCGCGCATGTAGCTTGCAGCAACAAAACCTGCAAGATCACCGACAACACCACCGCCTACCGCAATAATGGCATCTTTTCTAGACATATTGTGTGAAATCATTTCTTCTAAAAGTTTTTTATATTGATCAAAACATTTGGATGGTTCACCTTGCGGTATGGTGCATATAAAAGAATCCGGGCATTGTTCTTTGACAATATTGACCCATTTTTCAGGCACACCTGTATCTGTGATGATCGCAATCTTTCTAGATACAGGAATATATTCATGTACTTTTTGAATTGCGTTTCTTTCAATATATATTGGGTATGAATGATTTTCTAAATCGACATTTAATTTCATAATAAAAAACTCCTTTCGTATATCATACCATGAACACAAATCTTTTTCAGAAATTTTCTGAAAGAAGTAGTTCGATGAATAAATGGAGTACTTAGTTAAGGCTCAAGACTATTTGAAATTGAAAATAAAGGATACATATCGTGTCGCAATTATTGGAAAGGAAATCGCAAAAAAAAGAAGGATTGAATGTAGAAGATTTAATGATTGCGTGTTTGTTGCATGATGTGAGTGATTTTGAGTGTTAAAAGTGCAATTAAAAATATCCACAGCCTTATAAGCTGTGGATAAATGTTTCTACACGATACATGATTTGTTTCAAATTCTCAATATCTGTTTGAATATTTCCTGTTTCTAAAGAATGATTCCCATCAACAATACTATGAAATTCAATAAGATGATGAATACAATAATGTTCAATCTTATCGAAGTTAGCCCATTGGTCTTGAGTTCCAGAATACACTAAATCTTTTTGTTGAAGATATTCCAAAGTAAAATCTAATGGCGTGAAATAGATATTGGCAGTTAACTTATATTCATGGGCAAGTTTAGCTGCGCAATAAGTACCTATACTTTTTGAGATAAAAAGAATGGAATCATAAGCTTTTAAATCGAATTTATGAATTTGGTCTTTGGCTTGTTTATACGCCTCATCTTTAGATTTATTTAAATCAAAGTCTAGGTTTTCAAAATGAATTTCTTTGATTTCATAATCCATATTTTTTAATATCTTCTTTGAATAATATAGTAATGGTTTATCCGTGTGATATCCAATTCCAGGAAATAATATAGCGAGTTTCATGCTTTTAGTATAGGATTATTCATCTAAATTATCAATCGCATATTGTGCTTCTTCAGCTGTGAATTTTTCTCCATATTCCGAAGTTAATTGATCATAGATGGCATCTTTTGACATGTTCATAGTTTCTTGATAGTTCTTTGCGGACTTTAAAGCTGCCTCTAAATAGTCTCCCTTAATATTGTCAATCGCATATTGTGCTTGCTCGGCAGTAAATTTTTCTCCGCTTTCAGAAGTTAATTGATCATAGATTCGAGCTTTTGACATATGCATCGTCTTTTTGTAGTTTTCTCCGCATTTTAATGCATTTTCATTATAATCCGCATTTAGATTATCAATCGCATATTGTGCAGCTTCTGCATCAAACTTTTCTCCATATTCTGAAGTCAATTGATCATAGATTCTTTGTTTGGACATGTGCATCATTTTACTGTAATTTTCAGCTTTATGCAGTGCATTACGATACTCTTTTGGAACACTTGTATCTTCCTTTGTTTCTACGACCTTTTCTTTTGTGTCTTTATTCTTTGTTTCTTCATCACTCGTTGTTGAACAAGCAACAGCCGATAAGACAATAGCGGCCCCTAAAAATACTTTTAAACCCTTTTTCATATATACTCCTTATTTCTTTTTCTTTAGTATAAGAAAAATATAAAAAGGTTTGGTATGCCATGAGCATACATTTAAATTAGGGAATCAATCCACATAAAAAACCATACGTCTAAACATAAAAATAGAAAGAAAATAATGGAATAAAGGATGGGCCATGGTACTTTAGACATGTGTTTATGGAATAGATTTTTATTATTGTAAAGGAATAATCCGAAATAAATAAACACAAAACAACTTAGTTTATTAATAAAACTATTTTTAATGGTTTCCCCTGGCTCCATATCGACCATAATCATAAGTGTAAATACAATCCAAGCTAAACTGATCATCTTAGATTTGAATGTGTCATTATTAAGTGGTGGAATAACAACTAGTTTTTGTTGAATGGCTAGATCCATTTCTTTCACAGAATTATAGCGATTCTTATAATCGAGTTGTGTTGCCTTTAAAATAATTTGTTTTAAATCAAAGGAAATATTGTTTTGATGTTCTAGTGAACCATTTAATAAGTAGTTCATTAATTTGCCCAAGGCATATATATCTGTTTGTGGATTGGATTGTTGAAAACCAAATTGTTCAGGTGCTGCATAGCCAACACTGCCTAAGATAAGGGTATCTTTACTTTTTTTGGAATCTAAAAATCGTGCAATGCCAAAATCAAGGAGTGTTACCTTATTATTGTGATAAATAATATTTTCTGGTTTGATATCACGATGAATAATTGGTGGATTTAACTTATGTAATGAATCTAAACACTCGCATAATTGATGCATGATGTCTTTAACTTGTACTTTTGAAAAGGATTGTTGATCCAACGTTTTACCTTCTATATATTCCTCAATTAGTATTAGATGGTTGTCATTTTCTTGTATCACAAAAATTTTAGGTAAGTAAGGATTCTTTATCTTTTGAATCGTTTGATAAAGAGTCTTATCATAATAATTCAATTCTTTCTGGATATATTTAGTGTGTGTTGTTTCATGTTCTACTAATGAAATTGTTTTATCTTGATCTTGTTTAATTATTTGTAAAGTCTTCATAAATTGCTCTTTCTTGTGTATATTATAAGTATTATGACAGAGACAAATCAATTATTAAAAACAATTCAAGAAACAAAGAGTGATGGTTTAAATACTTTAATGGAAAGTCTAGATGATTTAACTTTTTCACAGTATTTAAATCACATATTAGAAATTAAACATGTAACTAAGGCGCAAGTTTTATCGAAGACAACAATTCAAAGAAATTATGGGTATCAAATCTTTGATGGATCCAAGGTTCCTATGACAAACAACTTATTGTCATTATCGAATAATGGGATGTTGTATCCAAAAGTAAAAAGAGATGCATTATTGATTTATTGTATAGAAAATCATAAGAGTGTATATGAAACCAATGAGTGTTTAATGGAGTATCAGTTAGAATTATTGGATTAGTGATAGATGAATTTCTATCACTTTTTTTATTGACAAGGGGGAGTCAAGCTCCTATAATGCCTATAAAGTTACTAGGAATAATGAGTGGAGGTACTAATTATGAAACGATGTTGTAGCTCTTTAAATGAATAATATTGAATTTGTTTAATAGGAGGAAAAGAAAATGACAGTATATAAAGCAATTTCAGATTTAATTGGAAATACACCATTAGTAGAATTAACACATATTGAAGAAAAAGAAGGATTAGATGCTAGTGTAGTTGCGAAAGTAGAATTCTTTAATCCAGCTGGAAGTGTAAAGGATCGTATCGCAAAGAAAATGATTGAAGATGCTGAGAAAAAAGGGCTGATTAAGCCAGGAGCTACATTGATTGAGCCAACAAGTGGAAATACAGGTATTGGGATTGCATCTGTTGCAGCAGCTAAGGGGTATAAGGCTATTATGACAATGCCTGAAACAATGAGTGTAGAGCGTCGTAACTTATTGAAGGCGTATGGCGCAAAAGTTGTTTTAACAGATGGCAAAGCAGGTATGAAAGGCGCTATCGCAAAAGCTCAGGAATTGGCAGCTGCTACACCAAACAGTTTTATTCCAAGTCAATTTGAAAATCCATCAAACCCTCAGGCTCATTATGAATCGACTGGTCCAGAAATTTGGAAGGATACAGAGGGGAAAGTTGATATTTTTGTTGCCGGTGTTGGAACGGGTGGTACTGTAAGTGGTACAGGTAAATATTTGAAGGATCAAAATCCAAATGTGAAAGTGGTTGCGGTTGAACCTGCAACAAGTCCAGTATTGTCTGAAGGTCATGCAGGTCCTCATGGTATTCAAGGTATTGGTGCTGGTTTTGTTCCGAATACATTGGATACAAGTGTATATGATGAAGTCTTTACAGTCACAAATGAACAGGCTTATGAAACAGGTCGTTTAATTGCACATAATGAAGGTATGTTAGTGGGTATTTCAAGTGGTGCTGCTACATATGCCGCTATTCAAATCGCAAAACGTCCCGAAAACAAAGGGAAAACAATCGTCGTATTATTACCAGATACAGGTGAGCGTTATTTATCTACTCCAATGTTTGCGGAATAATAAAAAAATACGAAGTAAAAAATTACTTCGTAAAAGTCTTGGCATAGCCATGATCTTCTCTAGAACCCGTACCAATGGGTTCTTTTATTTTTCCAATTTCTTCAATTTCAAATGGCGTCAATTGATATACATAGTTTAGCCAGTTGCGATATAGAAGATTGGCATGGCTTCTCCATTTTAAGATTGGTTCTTTTTCTGGATTATCATCGGGAAAATAATTGAATGGAATATGGATGGGTTTATTGGCTTTTAAATCTCTAAAATACTCATCTTTTAATGTTTCTTTTCCATATTCTAAATGGCCAAGAATAAAGATTTGACGATAGTCCTTTGTGACAATGATGTTTGATCCAATTTCATCGTTTTTAGATAGTATGGATAAGCATTTCACTTTTTTGACGGCATCTTCATCAATTGCCGTATGTCTAGAATGAGGTGTATAGTGGATTTCATCAAAGCCATTCGTTAAAAAGTCATATTCATCGACTAATTGTTCTGGGAAGATGCCAAATACTTTTTCTGGCAAGATATGCTTTTGAACTCCATAATGATAATAAAGTCCAGCTTGTGCTCCCCAACAAATATGTAATGTAGAATAGACGTGAGTCTTAGACCATTCCATGATTTCTTCAAGTTCATTCCAGTAATCAACATCTTCGTATTCAAGATGTTCTACGGGAGCTCCTGTAATGATCATTCCATCGTAATAATTATTTTTTAATTTTTCAAAGTATGTGTAGAATTTAACTAAATGATCTTGGCTTGTATTTTTAGAAACATGATTTTTGACCATCATAAAATCAATATCAACTTGTAGTGCACTTTTTGAAATTAAACGTAAGATTTGTGTTTCCGTTTCTATTTTTTTGGGCATTAGATTTAAAATCACGATCTTTAATGGTCGAATTCTTTGTCTATGTGCACTTTTATCTTCAATCGCAAAGATTTTTTCACTTTCTAATATGTCTTTTGCGGGCAATGCATCGGGTATGTTGATTGGCATATATAAACAACTCCTTTTTTTGTATACACTTTATTATACTCGAAAAAAAACAGAATGGAAAATTCCATTCTGTAAAAGACTATGCTTTCATTGCGTCTAGTGCTTGTTGTAAATCGTTGATAATGTCTTGTGCATCTTCAAGACCTACAGAGAAACGAATTAAATCTGGAGCAACACCAGCTTCTTTTAATTGTTCTTCACTCATTTGACGGTGTGTGTGACTTGCTGGGTGTAATAGACAAGTTTTGGCGTCGGCAACATGGGTTACAATAGAAGCAAGTTTTAAGCTGTCCATGAATTTTTCAGTTTGATCACGATCGGCTTTTAATCCAAATGACAATACACCACAAGTTCCGTTTGGACAATATTTTTTAGCTAATTCATGATGAGGGTCACTTTCAAGATCTGCATATTTTACCCATGCAACATCTTCATTGGCTTCTAAGTATTTAGCTACAGCTAGTGCATTTGCACAATGTGCCTTCATACGAACGGCTAATGATTCTAATCCTAAGTTAAGATAGTATGCATTTTGAGGCGCTTGGATTGATCCTAAATCACGCATCAATTGACTTGTAGCTTTTGTGATATAAGCTAATTTACCAAATTTTTCAGCATAGACAATTCCATGATACGATTCATCGGGTGTAGTTAGTCCTGGATATTTATCGGCGTGTTCTAGCCAGTTGAAATTACCACTATCTACAATAGCTCCACCTACACAAGATGCATGTCCATCCATGTATTTTGTGGTAGAGTGAGTAACGATATCAGCTCCCCATTGGATTGGTTGACACATAATTGGAGTAGCAAATGTGTTATCAATAATTAATGGAACTCCATTCGCATGTGCAACTTTCGAAAATTTTTCAATATCAAAAATACGTACAGTTGGATTTGTGATGGTTTCTCCAAAGACACATTTTGTGTTTGGCTTGAATTCTTTTTGAAGATCTTCTTCACTGATTTCTGGGTCAACAAATGTACAATCAATACCCATTTTCTTCATTGTTACACCAAATAGGTTGTATGTTCCACCATAGATAGCACTTGAAGCAATTAGGTGATCTCCAGCTTCGCAGATGTTGAATACCGCAAAGAAGTTGGCAGCTTGTCCACTTGATGTAAGCATAGCAGCAATACCACCTTCTAATGCAGCAATTTTACTAGCGACAATATCATTTGTTGGGTTTTGAAGGCGTGAATAGAAATATCCACTGTCTTCTAAGTCAAATAATCTTCCCATTTGAAGACTTGAATCATATTTAAAAGTTGTACTTTGATAAATTGGAACTTCTCTTGGCTCACCATTTTTTGGCTCGTATCCGGCATGTAAACATTTTGTTTCAGTTTTCATAATAAATTTACCTCATTTCCTATCCATTATTGTAATATTATCTTTAAAAAAAGTAAAAGAAAAGCTTAGATTATATAATCAAAGCTTTGTTCGTGACTTAAAATGTCTTGGAGTGTGATTCCTTTTAAATAGGTTTTAATCACTTGATTTAATCCTTCATAAATATAAAGTGTTGCACAATCTTCTTTTCTAGGACATGTATTTACATCTGAATCTAGGCAGGCAACGCAAGATAAATTTCCTTCGGTTGCGACCAATACATCATATACACAGATTTGATCTGGACTTTTAGAAAGTTTGTATCCACCTTGAAAACCACGATTGGATTGAACCATTTGGCTCTTGGTAAGAATGGGTACAATTTGTTCCAAATATTTTTTGGAGATATTTTGTCTTGCGGCAATGTCTTTTAGTGTTATAAAACCTGAATCATTATGTTGAGCTAAATCTATAAGTAGGCGAAGGGCATAGCGTCCTTTAGTTGATATTTTCATTTTTATTCCCCTTTTCTTTCTATTATAATAATATATATTTAGTAGGTTTTCTAGCAAAGAGGTAAAAATGGTTAAAATTATTGCTTTTGATTTAGATGGAACTTTGTATGATAAGCATAAACATATTGATGAAGATACAATTCATAAAATAATTGATTTTGAACAAAAGGGTATTGTAGTTGGCATTGTGACTGGAAGGTTCTATGAAGAATTAGGTGAGGTTATCGAAAAAATAAAATTAAGAGAATACAATGGTTTTGTGGCTAGTTCAAACGGTTTAGAAATACATGATTTTTTAGATGGAGAGATAAGGCGTTTTTCACGTCTATCCAAGGATGAAGTAAAAGAAGCTAAGAAGCATCATTTAGTGAGCTATGTTTGGCAAAATGGTGGATATACAATGTTTGGTGTTTCTATTTTGGATGTAGTCAAAAAGATATTTTCACTTATTCCTTTGGATTTACATTATATAAAATCATTACAAAAAACGAAATTTGAAAAGGATGTTGTATTAAATGAAGCATTGTATGACAAGGTTTGTTTTGTGGGAATTCAAATTGATAAGTTAAAAAAACAACATCCAGAATATCGGTTTTATGATGTTGGAAAACTCGGAACTGAATTATGCAAGAAGGATGTAGGTAAGCTTGAAGCCATTCGATATATATGTAAGAAGAAGCAAGTATCCATTTCAAGTGTAATGGCTTTTGGGGACCATGGAAATGATGTGGATTTGTTGGCGTCTTGTGGATATGGAGTTGCGATGAAAAACGGGAGTGCACAGGCAAAAAAAGCCGCTAAATATATTAGCGACTATACAAATAATGAAAAGGGTGTACTTCGATTTATAAATTCGTTTTTTGTATAAAATATTGATCCAAAAAGATAAGGATTCCATTTAGTATAAGGAAAGATCCAGTTAAAGAGAAAATAAAGTCTAAAGATTGAATGGGTTTTATAAGTAATACAATTCCGACAACTAAGATAAAGATAGCTCCTGCAAGATTGACTTTCCATTGTTCAAATCCATTGTCTTTTAAGAGTAATACTTTTTGAAAATGGGATAGGGAATTAATAATCAATACAATTCCTACAAGCATAGGTAAAATACTGATAAATTTCTTAGGGTCTAAACTCATATATAAGCCTGCAGATAATAGGAATATACTTAATATAAGTGTTGTTAGTGTTGTACTATTTCTTTTCTTGAAATATGTATAAAGAAATAGAATCGCAATGACTAAAAAGATACATCCAATAACTCGCGTAATTGTTGTTAATATGGAGACGTTAAATATGCATAAGACTAAGCCAGATAAAATGCATAGAATTGCCGATGAGATGGCTTCTGTTTTTGTTTCTTTCATATAATCACAACCTTTCACAATTATTATAGTCTGTTGTATACTAAATCTAAAGAGGTGACGAACATGAAAGTAGCAGTGTTATTAGAAAATGGATTTGAAGAATTAGAAGCTATGGGTCCCATTGCCTTACTTAGACGTGGTGGACTTGATGTGGATATGATTGGTGTCAACAATGAAGAACAGGTTACAGGACGTTTTGGCGTAACCTATTCGAGTGTGTTTCCAATGAACACATATGACTTTAGCAATGTGGATTGTTTGGTTTTACCTGGTGGTCCACATTATCAAAAGTTAGAAAAAAATGAAGAAGTATTAAAATTAGCTCATGAGTTTGCCGAAAATAAGGTATTGGCAGCTATTTGTGCTTCTCCAACCATTTTAGGTCATGAGGGTATCTTAAAAGGTAAGAAATATACTTGCTTTAAAGATATGGATGAAGATTTTGGTGGTGAATATCAATATGCTTATGCCGTTACAGACGGAAACATCATTACGGGTGTAAGTGCAGCAGCAAGTATTGAGTTTGCGTTTGCGATTCTAGAAAAGCTTTGTGGTAAAGAGCATACAGAAAAAGTAAAAGCATCGATTTATTATGATGCAAGACATTAAAAAAATTGTCATCTTGGGATGACAATTTTTAGTTTACGCTTCTTCATTTAATAAATGGAATTTTTCAAAGATATAGAATAGTAAAGACATGATCATTCCTGTGATACAAGCAAGTACCATTCCTGATAAGGAAATATTTCCTAAGTGAATTGTGACTCCGCTAAGTCCAACAACGAATACAACGGATGTTAAGATCATGTTTACACTTTTTCCATAATCGACTTTTTGGTCGACTAGAATTCTTAATCCACTTGTACCAATCATACCGTATAGTAAGAAACTGATTCCACCGATAACTGGATTTGGGATTGTTTGAATCAATGCAGATAATGGACCAATGAATGAACAGATGATGGATAGGATGGCAGCTCCAGCAATAACTTGTACGCTGTATACGCCAGTAATCGCCATAACTCCAATGTTTTCTCCGTAAGTTGTAGTTGGAACAGATCCAATTAAACCTGAAATCATTGTTGAAAAGTTATCAGCAAATAAAGAGCGGTGTAGTCCTGGATCTTCAATTAAGTTTCTTCCTACAACTTCACCTGTAACGATTTGGTGACCAATGTGTTCTGATGCGATAACTAATAATACGGGAAGCATCATTAGAATGGCATCCATACTGAATTTTGGTGCTTGGAAGTTTGGAATTGAGATAAAGCTTGCCTGAAGGACTGGAGTAAAGTCAACAATACCTACCACAACAGCAGTTAAATATCCTGTAACTACGGCAATTAAGATTGGAATGACGCTTAAGAATTTTTTGAAGCATACACTTCCAATAACGGCCATACCAAGTGTAACCGCAAAAACAATCACGTTTTTAGGGTCAATGTTATCTCCTAGAATTCCAGCTGTATTTGCAGCCGATGAAGATAATTCTAGACCAATTAATGCAACAACGGGTCCCATTGCGGCGGATGGTAGTACGATATCAATCCATTTTGTTCCAAATTTCTTGATGATCATTGCCAATAAACATCCGCAAAAACCTACCGCAACAAATCCACCACATGCGTATGGATATCCAAATTTTGCGATAATGATGTTTGCGGGAGCAATGAAGGCGAAGCTACTTCCTAAATAGGCTGGTGCTTTTCCTTTTGTGATAAAAATAAACAACAATGTTCCGATACCATTCATGAATAGTACGATAGCTGGGTTAATACCGAATAAGAATGGTACTAATACACTGGCTCCAAACATTGCGAACATGTGTTGAATACTTAATGGTATCAGCAGATTTGCGGGTACTTTTTCTTCAACTTGAATAATTCGTTTTGCCATGAAAAATATTCTCCTCCTAAAATATACCTTAACTTTTATACCACATTTTAATGGATTATGAAACTAATTTAGGCTATAATTATTAGGTAGTGCGCCTGTAGCTCAACTGGATAGAGTATCAGATTCCGATTCTGGCGGTTGCAGGTTCGAGCCCTGTCAGGCGCGCCATTTAGGTGAAATATGGAAACAATACTTTTTGATTTAGATGATACATTAATTGAATCGATGCACGTATGGGAAGATGCCATCATTCGTTTATTTAAAAAGATGGATTTGTATATGAGTATGGAAGAGGCTCGTCAAATCTTTTTTACAATGAAATTTTCAGAGGTTTTAACATACATTAAAGAAAGATTTCATACTAAACAAGATGAGGCTTGGATGTTCAATGAAGTAAATGAAGATATCTTGAATCAATATGCGTATCATATTGAGGCAAAGAAGGGTGCTTTGGATTATATAAAGAAGTGTGCTTCAGAAAATAAAAAGATGGCTGTATTGACATCAAACACAAGAGCATTATCTGAAAAAGTATTAGATCGACTTGGTATGTTGGAATATATGGAAAATGTATATTCTGCAGATGAATTGAAGATGTCAAAAAGAGAAGTGGATATCTATGAGTATGTATTGAAAGATTTAAATACAACTGCAGAAAGTGCGATTGTATTTGAGGATTCGATGTATGCGATCAATACAGCTCGATCATTAAATATTGAGTGTATTGGTTTAGTAAATCCAAACAATCAAAAGGTGTTTGAAAAAAACCATGTAAAAACAATCGTTGATTTTACAGAATTGTGTTAAAATCATGATGTGTCCCAGTAGCTCAGTTGGATAGAGCATTCGCCTCCTAAGCAGGAGGTCATTTTCCTAAGCAAGAGGCAAAAACTTGTGGTATTATCTTTTATATATTTCGGTAGCTCAGCTGGATAGAGCATCCGCCTCCTAAGCGGAAGGTCGTGGGTCCGAATCCCATCCGGAATACCATTATAGCCTTTATTTAAGCGGTTTTTCCGCTTTTTTTGTTTTTTAATACACCTATTCATCACTGTTAAAATTCACATTTCAAACGGAAAAATAATTAAATTTTAAAGGTGTTCGGATGACCTATCTTTATCCGAACTTTTTTGTGCTATTTTTGGGGCCATCTAATGGATTTCTAATGGTCATCTAACGGCATCGAATAGAACCCTACGACACAGGACGTATCAAACGATACGTCACTAGCTAATATTGATCATTTAATCACCACTCAACGTGGCTATTAGAAGCTGCAATAAATCAGGATCTTGCTTGATTTTTTCAAGTACTTTATCTATGTCGACTTTCTTATTTGCCTGTGGAACATCAACATAGTTTTCTATATGTTGTTTGTAAAAACTGTCCTCAAATTTTTGTGCGTTTACTCTTCGGTCTTCATCTAAGATGTGACTATATAGATCCATGACCATATCTGCTTGAGAATGCCCAGTATCTCCTTGGGTTGCTTTTATATCGCCATTGTTTAATTTCAATTTATAGGTTGTACTAGTATGACGCAAAGAATGAAAGACAACGTGGGGAAGCCCAGCTTCTTTCTCTAATTTTGAAAGGCCTTTACGAATAATGCTTCCATCACATGGAATGCCATTTGGTTGACATATTACAAGATTATAATCATGATAGTCATCTCCATAGGCTTCCTTATACTTACTTTGATCCTCTTTCCATTGCTTCAAAAAAGAAGCTAATGTGTTTGGAAGCCATATTTTTCGAACACTACTATCTGTTTTAGGAGTTTTTAATATCAGTCTTGTCGCATTTTTCCTTTTTTCAAATTGAGGAAAGATGAATAGTACATCTTTGTTGTTCAATTTTTCAATGGCATCCATACGGGCACGTTCTAATTGTTGTTTTATATAAATGTGTGTATCACCACACGCAAAATCATCTTCATTGATATGCACATTATCCCAAGTCAGACCGAGCACTTCACCAATTCTTAAAGAACAAGCAAATGCGAGTTGAATGGCAATCGATAATTTTGGATCTTCGCAAACTTCAAGTGCTTTGGCAATTTGATTGGCTGTCCATATTTCTCGCTTTTCATAATCATGCTTGGGCGTATCCACTTTTAAAAATGGATTATTGGAAATGTATTCCCATTTTACCGCAACATTAAATGTACATCGTAAAACTCTATGAACTTCTGTGACAACACGAGTGGATACTTTTCCTGTTTTCTTTGTATTTTCACTTTCTTTTAGATTTGCATAATATTGCTCAATGGTTATTGGACGAATTTCATCTAGTTTGCAATGTCCTAAATATGGCGAAATATATGTTGTAAATAAGGCCGTATTCTTTTCCATAGTAGATATTGACCATTTATTGCATCCATATAGATCAACATATGTTGGCCAGAATTCATTTAAAGTCGTAGTACTTGGTGCAATAAAGGTTCTATTGGCTTGTTGTAATTCAACTTCTGCCTTACGTTTTCTAGCTTCCCGTAATGTTCTAAAGGACTCCCATTTTTGTTTTTGCTTTCCATATTTATCCGTATAATAATAAACTACATTGTATTTATCCTTTCGTTTTTGTATGGATGCCATTTTATTCACCACTTTCAATTTCTAATAGCTTCATCAATAATTTCTTACGAATATTTTTATCTTCACTAAGTTGTTTTACTAAATCCACAGCATCTTTTTTATCCTTATCAGGCAATTCTTTTTTCATGGATTTCGTAAATTCTTTGTTTATCTTTACAGCTTTTTCTTTTGCGGTTAATCCAATCTGGTTGAAAGAAATATCATTATGTTCATAATAATAAATGTCACGATAATGTCGTCCATCTGGAGAAGTTTTACTAGAAAAAAATTTTAATCCTGCTAAAGTGTGTCTAGGTAGTTTTAGATTTAATGTAGTTTGATCTAGATGTTTAAGTACGAGACGATCATCATATGGATTAATTCCATAAGTAGTAAACATTAATGAATTAGGATTTATATCAAAATGGTAGATTTCTTTCGATCTCTTTTTCCAATTTTGTAATAATTCATATAAGGCACATGGAATAGAGTAGATATTTTCTTTATCTACATAATGATGAACAACTTGTGTTTTTAATTTTATTTTCTTATCATGAACATATTTTTGGATAACATAATCTTTAGGAAGAAATTGCAATTCTTTTTCATACATGCGCTCCATTACTTTATTTGTTCGAATATAGTATTTATCTTTTTCATGATAAAAATCGCTCCAAACTAGACCAAGAACATCTGTTACATTCATTCCGGTTGCAAATACGATCTGCATAATAACGTAAAGCTTTTCTTCTTTGCATGCATCAAAAATTTGAATCATCGTTTCATATGTCCAATCTGCATATTTCTTTGGCCTCTTTTTAAAATCATGTGGATCAGAAATGTGTATTTCATTGAATGGATTTTCATCCATGATTCCCATCTTAATTGCATGATTGCAAGTACTGATAAGTAGTAACTTGCATGCACGGATTGTTTTAACAGATAATGCACTATTTCTTCCTATGCTTTTTGTAGCACATAGTTGGTTAATAATAGAATTTGCTAAATTGGAGTCGACTTCTTTCACTTTTTTCGTTTGAATCATATTACGAAGATACGCATCATAGTTTTTTTGAGCTTCGTGATATTTTTTTAAATGATCTCTGAAATATGGATCAGCAAGCCAGTCTTCCATGACATCCACAAACAAACTTTCTGGTGAAAACATACAAACTTCACCATCCAATAATTCTTTTCGTTTAGCTGCATCTTCATAATTATCGAATATTTCTTTGATTGACTTTATTTCCTTTGTAGGTGTGACTACTTCGTAAGTAATTTGATATTTCTTTCCCAATTTTAAAATTACAGCCATCCCTCATTCCTCCTTTATTGTTGACTATCAAACCATTGATCAAAGGATTCCTTGTTAATACGAAGTAATTTACCAATACGAATCACTTTAAACAAGCCTTTTCTTGTTAAGTCATAGGCTGCTGTTCTTCCAATACCAAGTATTTCCATGATTTCAGCAACGGTATACGTCTTCTTTTCGCATATAACAGGTTGTTTCATCGCTTTGTTCCTCCTCACTATAAAATTTTTAAAGCAGAAATTCTCACCTACAAAATAAAAGGAAGCAACTAGGAAAGGACTGCTTCCAAAAGGAAAGGGAACATAACCAATGCTACTTTCTTTGGCTATGTAAATGTAGATCCAAACTGATTTTGATTTTACGATCAATTGCCAACATATCCAGTCTACTCACAGTAGCAATTTTCTTTTGCAAACGATTTTTATCAATGACACGAATCTGTTCACACATGACCATAGATTTATATTTCAATCCAATACCCTCCGGTAAAAGATGATGTGTTGGTAAATGATGTTTTGTATAAATCTTGGAAGATAAACAAGCCACAATAGTTGTTGGGCTATATTTATTACCCCGATTATTTTGAATAATTACAACAGGTCGTACTTTACCTTGTTCTGATCCAGATGCATCACTTAAATCTGCTAAATAAACTTCTCCTCTTTTGACTTTCATTTTGATTCACTCCTTATGTAAAACCGGGAGCAAGTCCCGGTTGATGTTTAAAAAATAAAATATTTATCGTGTTTTCTATTTATCACCTGATTACCCGAAAACAAAGGAATCCTATTAGACAAGATAGTTGCTAATTATCTTTCATTGGCGTCGCACCAACCCATATCACGCTTGAGCCTGTCGCTAGAAGTATCATTATCTTATATATTGTCATGGCACAATCAGCAAAATTGTTTATCAATCTAAAGTATCATCGCTCGTTAAAAACATCATCGCGCAATAGTGAAATAGCTCGAATATATAAGTGTTGTATCTAATAGTTGTTATGCTGTTTTCAAAGAGCTACTAGGAAGATATGTATATCCCCCTTCACTAGATAGTCCTTGAAATTGCCAATTATTAGCCTCTCTTTTTACATTTTTTTGAAATCTAACAGTCAACAATTCTGTTGATGCTGAAATCGATTAATATTGAGTTTTTCGCTTATATTGAATATTGCTTAGCACTAAATGTCGCAAAATCCTGTTCATCTTAGGCCATGTCTCCGTATTACCTTTCACTCTGAAGAGATAGACAAACCAATTTAGATACGACTGTAGATTATTCATTCTCATACCAATGAAACGATAGATATATCTCTTTAGCCAAGAACACATGTTATTAATCAGTGCCATATTCTCCAGATAATTCTTGTCCTTCTCATTTGCAATGTATGATTCGCTATGAAGATGCAGCTTCTCTATGAGAAGATTATGCGCCTTTTCACCATCATGAACTAACACTGATCCTGGAACAATATGAGCCTTAAGAGCATGATAGATTCTTGTGTTTGTGGGCTTCCCATGCCCACAGACTACTGCATATGTATTCTTGTGAATATCAATGGCTACAACAATACATATTAAATTCTTAGAAAGACCACGTTTGTTCTTAAATGAATCATCATGAAGTAATGTACTGTCAAAAATATAGGTTTCATCTATCCACACACGATCTTTTAAGTAGATATGGGCTTGATACCCATCAACTGTCGCAAACACCTTCTGGCGCCATAGCATCGCTGTAGGATGAGAAATATTGCAGATTTCCTCAGACATCTCCAATGGTACATTGAAAGACATCAACGTGAGGTATGAAATCCATGTATCAATACTTTTGTTGGTTGAATGAAGATGGAATTGCTTAACAGGCTGAACTTCCTGCCGCAACTTGCGCACTTATATCGAGGCAATCCATCAGGTGTAAAACCGAAAGACACATATTCATCGCTACCACAATACGGACAGGTCGGAACTCTTCCGTAAAGCTTTGCAAGTCCTAAGAAGTTAGTAACACCATAGTGCTCTTTATCTCTACGAAGCGCTACAGCATCTTGAAGAAGCTGAAAATCCTTGTTTGACAAGCTGAAAACAAGGTCAGTAAACGAATTCTTTTCTGACATAACGACATCTCCGCTTACTTAAGCAGCCATCTGACGGGGATGTCGCCAAACATTGAGCCAAATGGCTGCTTAAGTAATTCAATATTTGGCTATGTCATTATATCATTCAGTAATAATATGTGCTCCATCAACAGAATTGTTTACTGTTAGATTTTGAAAATTTTTCGATTCTTTTATAAACAGCGTTAGTCGTCATATGTAGATCTTCAGCAATTTCCCATACACAATACTTGTTTTTCAACATTACAATGATTTTCTGCATGACAGGATCACACTTTTTCAAATGCTTATAAACAACGGCATCGTTTACTCCATTTAGTACATCTTCCCATGTATATTCACTTATACAATCTTCAGAAGGTTCATTTAGAAAAAATTTTACTTCAGTCGGTGATTCGTTACGGTGAAAACTGCGATTTTTGTTGAAATCAAAATCATCTAGTTCTCGAAGGTACTGAATCTTCCGTTCAGGAAATCCTAATAACCGTAGTAAGTTTTCTTCTTTTTCTTTTTCTTCTAAATACTTTTTCTTTTCGTAACCATAGTTATACATTTAATTATTCCTCCTTTTGTGAAGGAGAAACAATTTCCCCTTCACTTGAAAGTCCACAAAAAAGGCTTTTTTTAGCCTTGAAAGGGATAAAAAAAACAGATCAACTGTCTGAAACAGAGATCTGTACTGCAAAATTATATGTAAATTTTAAATTAAAACAAACCATTGTGTGTAACAAAACT
>OGQP01000692.1_pt1 | contig 22221 bp, 13 predicted proteins | sample 1553251 | NCBI WGS metagenome assembly OGQP01 (sample SAMEA2580016, study PRJEB22360) | human gut metagenome | biome: human gut; feature: human-associated habitat; material: faeces | place: Denmark | collected 2008/2010 | reverse complement strand
CCCTTGAAGTTCGTCATACCCACAAATGGCTTCTCGTTGTCCACACGATTGTATATCACTTCTGCTGCAGTATTCTCATGAACCGCATAATGCAGTTTGTTTTGTACAGTGGCGAAGAACATCTTTGTCATATTGTCACGTGGGTCATAATCCGTAGCCGTAGCATAAATATCGGTGACTTGCTGATAGAAGTTGCGTTCGCTACTACGAATATCCCTAATGCGTTGCAGCAACTCACGGAAATACCGATTACCTCCTTGCTTCAACCGCTCATCATCCATCGCAAATCCCTTTTGGATATACTCATGAAGCCGCTGAGTAGCCCAGCGACGGAAACGGGTAGCCACTTGCGACTGCACACGATAGCCCAAGGCGATAACCATATCAAGATTATAGTGCAAAACACTGCGCTGCACTTGGCGTTTACCTTCTTGCCGAACTGTCAAGAAATCCTTTACAGTTCGATTTGCGTCTAACTCACCATCATTTAAGATGTTGTCTATGTGCTGACTGATATTCTGCTTCGTTGTACTGTATATTTCTGCCAACTGATTTTGTGTCAACCACAAATCCTCATCGGCAAAACGCACAGACACACGAGTTATCTCGTTATCATCCTGATAGAGTATTATCTTGTTTTCGTCGTTCATTGGCTTGTTTTCCTTCTCTTTTGAGTGCAAATATAGCTAATATACTTGGTTTTATGGGCGTTTATGCTACTTTTTGAGTCTCAATGTGGCGTTTCCGAGTATTATCACTATATTTGCGTTACAAATCAAAGTATTGTAATTTGTAAGCAAATAAAAACGTATGGAATCGCAAAAGATAAATAGGCTAAAAGTTGTGTTAGTTGAGAACGGCAAGACCGGGAAATGGTTGGCTGAACAGGTAGGAAAGAACGAAGCAACCGTTTCACGGTGGTGTTCCAACAAGATGCAACCCTCCCTTGATATGCTTGTAAAGATTGCAAGTTTACTTAATGTTGACCCTCGCCAACTTATCAATGGCGGTAATAACGATTGATTATGGCAAAGAAAGCAACAAAGAAAAAAGAGGAGAACATCCTCAATCTTGAATCTATATTATTTAACTGTCGCGACTATCTGCGCGGCAGCGCATCACTCAATGAGAAACGCGATGTGGTACTTACGCTTGTGTTCCTACGGTTTATCGGCGAGAAGTTCGATGATGCACAAGCCGAGATGCGCCAGCAGTGTATCGACCATGGAATTACTGACGAGGAAAAAATTGCGAGGTTCCTCGATTCTCCATCCCGTTATAAGAATATTGTGTATGTACCGGAAGCGGCACGCTGGTCTATGCTAATCAATGTGCCGACTTCTGACCTTGTTGCTGCGCTTGATGACGCTTTACAGGCAATCGAAGACGGTGGAGACACGCTTAAAGGTTGTGTAAAACTCGGATTATTCACCGCTGTAAAGATTCAGTCCAACGAACTTAAAAAGGTCGTTGACGAAGTGAACAAGATTTCCCACAAGGTATTTGGTGAGGAAAAGGACTTGATAGGTCGTGTTTATGAGTACTTTCTGAAGTCCTTTGCCGTAAATGCAACCAAAGAGGATGGCGAGTTTTACACTCCACACGATATTGTGGAACTTATTGCCGCATTTATTGAACCTTTCGATGGTACACTGTATGACCCATGCTGTGGTTCCGGCGGTATGTTTATTCAATGTGCAAAATATGTAGAAGCAAAGCAAGGTGACATTACGGCCGTAAATGTTTTCGGTCAGGAGAAAGATGACGCCACTTTCCGCCTTGCCAAAATGAATTTGGCGATGCGTGGCATATCCCACCATTTGGGCGATGGTCCTATTTCAACTTTTGACAAGGACTGGCATGTCGGACTTGCCTTTGACTATATTATGGCAAATCCTCCTTTCAATCTCAAGCATTGGTTTACCAAAGACGTTACTCAACAGGGTGTGAACTGGGCGGATTATGGAACTCCACCCGAGAGCAATGCCAATTATGCATGGATTCTCCATATACTCTCCAAACTCAAGGCCGACAAGGGTATTGCCGGCTTCCTGCTTGCCAATGGTGCGCTCGGCGACGACGATACCGTTGCCATTCGCCAGAAGCTCATTGAGAACGACAAGGTGGAGGCGATTGTCGTTCTGCCTCGTGAATTGTTTTATACCACCGACATATCTGTTACGCTTTGGATTCTTAACCAGAACAAGCGCGGAGGTATGCACCACGGGCGGATGTTGCGCGACCGTCATGGCGAAATTCTTTTTATGGATTTGCGTTCTTGGACAGAGAATCCCGTCAAAGGTGAGCAGAAAAAGAAAGTGGAACTAAAAGCCGACCAAGTGAAGCGAGCCACCGACATATTCTTCCGTTGGCAAGCGGTCGGTACTGATGGTTCTTCTTATGCAAAGCCCGAATTTTACCGCTCTGTCGGCATAGAAGAACTGAAGAAAAATAACTTTTCTCTTGTTCCCAGCCGCTACATTGAGTTCGTTGACCGCGACACAAACATCGAATACGACAGGGTGCTTTCAGAAACCGCCTCTGCCGTTTCTGAGCTTTTGTCGTTGCAACGTGAGAATGATGCAACGCTACGTAACGTATTAAAACAGTTGGGGTATGAGTGCGAGTAAAACTAAATGGGTGCGGCTTGGCGATTATATTGAGCGGAGTATGGCTAATAACTTTGATCTCAAATATGGTTCTGAACATATAGAGGGGGTCACAAGTAAAGGCGAATTTGCACCTACTAAAGCACAGACAATAGATATCAACCTAAAGCCCTACAAATTGGTAAATAATGGAGACTTTGTTTACAATCCATCTCGATTTAATATTGGCTCTATTGCCTATCGAAAACAAGGATTTTGCATTGTCTCTCACCTTTATGTCGTGTTTAGGCTCACTGAGTATGGGAAAAAGCACTTTCATCCGGAGTTCCTTTATATGTATATATATCGGGAGGAGTTTTTCAGAATGATTGATTATTTGAATTTCGGTAGCCAGCGTCCAGAATTCAATTTCTTTGAACTAAGCGATATTATGGTGCCTCTTCCTTCCATTGAGATGCAACGTGAATTGGTTGATACCTACAACGGTTTGAAGTCCCTTGCCGAGCAAAACGAGGCTCTGATACCTAGACTTTCTGCCGTCTGTCAAGCATATATCGTGGATTGCCGTGCTAAATATCCGTCTGTTCCGCTTGGCAAGTATATTGAACAATCTGATGAACGTAATAGTGAAGAAATGTATTTGCTTGAAGACGTTACAGGTATTAGCAATGAGAAATCTGTAATTCCAACAAAAGCGGACATGAAATATGTATCTTTAACTCCCTATAAAATATTTAAGCCAAATGAGTTTTGTTATGTAACTGTTACATCTCGAAATGGCGGCAAAATATCGTTGGCATTAAACAATACCGGTCAAGCTAAAATCGTTTCTTCCTCTTATGTCGTATTCCGCAGTATCGATAAGGGTATCTTACTCCCTGAGTATCTGTTCCTGTTGTTTAACCGCCCGGAATTTGACCGCTATACTCGTTTTAATTCTTGGGGTAGCGCAAGAGAAACGTTCGATTGGAATGAAATGTGCCGTGTTCAAATCCCACTGCCACCCATAGATGTGCAGCAAGCCATTGTAGATGTTTACCATTGCATGGAACGTGCCAAACAAATAGCCACAACTGCACGCGAAAAATTAAAAACACTTTGTCCAGCCTTAGTGCAGCGGGCTGCTCACTCCTAATACGCCAATGTCATGAGAGGAAAATTCTACGAAAGTGAATATGAAGAAGCCCTGATTGACCTGCTGCAAGACGAGGGCTGGCAATATACCAATGGCGGAAACATCCACCGCCAACTGCGTGAACCGTTGCTTATCGAAGATCCCAATGTCAATGATTTGCAAGTGTACTTGCAGCATCGTTATCCCGACCTCACCAGCAGCGATGTCAATGAGGTGGTCAACTATCTGCGCCACGTTCCCGGACAGACCCACTTTGAACGTCTGCGCAACACATTTCAGCTTGTCCGTGACGGCTATCGCTATACCCGCCATGGTGATGGAGTGAACTTTGATATTCGTTTTATCGATTTTGAGAGTCCCGACTGTAAAAAATATAATATCTTCCGAGCGGTTAATCAGTTCGAGGTTGCCTACGGCATGAAAGATGAGGTGCGTATCCCCGATGTGTTGCTCTTCGTCAATGGCATACCGCTCTGTATCTTTGAGTTGAAAAATCCCACAAAGCTCGATTCCGACATAGCACAGGCTTACGAACAGATACACATCCGCTATATGCGCGACATCCCCCATCTGTTGCGTTATTGCCCGCTGTCGTGCATCAGCGATGCCACCGACAACAACACACGACTTGGCACTACCTACACCCCATACGAACACTACTATGCGTGGTAGAAGGTAAACAACGAAGACCCGTCAGCGCAAAAGGGTATAGACCAAGTACGAACCATTGTCAAAGGCGTGTATGAGCCATCGAGATTTTTGGAAATACTGCGCGACTACGTCTATTTCCCCGATGAGAAGAGCGGCAAGGAGGAAGAAATCGTGTGCCGCTATCCTCAGTTCTTTGCCACTCGAATGATGAGTGATAGCATACGCCGTGCCTTTAAAGAACAGACATCAAAAGGTGGCACATATTTCGGAGCCACTGGCTGTGGCAAAACATATACAATGATGTTCATTGCTCGGCAACTCGCGCTGCGTTGCAAGGAACTCGGCTCGCCCACTGTCATTATGATTGTTGACCGCGACGACTTACAGACACAGGCGGGAAAACTCTTTCTGCGCTCACAAGACTTCCTGCAACTTGGAACAGTAAAGGTTATTGCCGATCGTGAAGAACTGAAAACCGAACTTTCGCTTCGTGACAGTGGAGGCTTCTTCATCTGCACCATCCAGAAGTTCTGCGAGGCAATTGGAGAATTGAATACTCGTCGCAATATCATTTGCTTCTCTGACGAGGCTCATCGTACCCAAATCCGGTTGAGCAACAAAATAAAAGTTGTAGAACTAAAGGATATCGAAGCCAAGGTGGAACAGACTTCAGGTGGTGAGCTCGCCGTAAGGATGATTGACGAGAGTAAAATCGGTGCTTTCGTCACCAAGCCCTACGCAGAACAACTCCGCACAGCATTTCCAAACGCCACATTTGTAGGATTTACTGGTACACCTATTGCTGAAACCATACAAGTGTTCGGTGATATTGTAGACCGCTACACGATGCAGCAGGCTGTGGATGATGACATTACCAAAGATATTAAGTATATTCCACGCATTGCCAAGGTTACACTCGACTCACAAAAAGTCAAGGAAATAGAGGACTATTATACCAAATGTGCAGAGGAAGGCGCAACCGAAACTGACATCGCTGCAAGCAAAAAGGCGATGAGCGCGATGGAACAGATATTGGGCGATGAAGAACGGCTTGAACGCCTTGCAGCTGACATTATAGTGCACTATACCGCTTCTTGTGAAAACAAGCCCGGTGTGGTGCAAAAGGCTATGGTGGTATGTAGCAAGCGAGAAATAGGATATGCACTGTTGCAGAAATTCCGCAAACTCCAACCAGACTGGTTCGAGGAACGCAAAGCCCCGGAGGACTATGTAGTACCGGAAAAGGAGATGAAGGAGTTGGTGCCGATGCCGACCATAGCCATGGTTGCCACCCGTGGGAAAAATGATGTCAAGGACATGTATGACTACCTTAGCGACAAGAAGCGCACGAAGGCACTCGAAAATGCCTTCAAACAGGAATACTCAAACTTCCGCATTGTCATTGTCGTGGATATGTGGATTACAGGCTTCGATGTGCCGTGCCTCACCTATCTATACAACGATAAGCCGCTGCAAAAGCATACATTGGTGCAGACCGTCAGCCGTGTGAACCGTAAATATCCAGGTAAGGATTTCGGTTATATCATTGACTATATCGGTATTCGCAATAATATGATGGAGGCTATGAAGAAGTATGGCGGAGAGACTTTCGGACCGAGTGAGGATGATGTGCAGCAGGCGTTGGGCGCACTGCTGGTAGAACTTGAGCTTATCAACCAACTCTTTGTAGGATTCAATCTAAAGCCATTCATAGACAAGAACTCAAAGCCGCTTGACCGGTTGGAATGTCTGGGCAAGGCATCAGAGCATGTCTTGACTTTAAGTAAGATGTATAATGTCGCGAAAGAAGGGAAGAAACCTAAAAAAGTAGATGCCAAGACATTCTTTTTAGCACATATCAAGCGTCTGAAAACAGCCTATGACATCTGCCAACCTTCAAACGTACTGAACCACGAACAGTTGTCGTTGTCACAGTGCTATATGTGTGTTGCCACATATATCCGCAAAGCATCGGGCGAAAAACACGATACGGAAAGTATGAACCGTGTGGTACAACGCATGGTTGCCGAAGCATTGCAGTGCAACAGCGTGGTAAGCATACTTGACACCGACGTAGAGGAAAGCATTTTCAGTCCCGGCTTTATAGAACAACTCAATGGGGTTAAGTTGCCAGCCACTCGCCTTGAAGTACTCGTTAAGATGTTGCGGAAAAGCATTGCTCAATATAAGAATACAAATAAGTTCGCTGCAGAAAAGTTTGAAGATTTGCTGAAAAAGACACTGGAGGAATATCACAACCGCCGTGCAGCACTTTCTTCGGTCGAGGCAACCCAGACGCAGAAAGATACGGTGGACGAAATTATCCGTAATGCCACCCAGCAGGCACTCGATATACTTGGCAAACTTGGCGAAGATAAGGAAAGCTTCCGTAAACTTGGGCTTACATTTGAGGAGAAAGCCTTTTATGACATCCTGATGCACATGCGCGATGCCCATAATTTTGAATATGGTACAGACCGCAAGGTTGGTTCGCTAATCATCAACGACAAGTGTAAGGCTCTTGCCAAGAAAGTAAAAGAATTGATTGACACTAAATCATGCTTTGCCGATTGGTTGTCAAATACAAATGTTCGTGCCGAACTCAACCAGGGACTATGGTTCTTGCTGGATGAAAATGGTTATCCGCCAGAATGGAGCGATGATGTTTTTGATCAGGTTCTTGACCAAGTAGAAAACTATAAGGAGCATCAATCTGCTCCACGTTTATATAGTGTTAATTCTGACTATTATTCATCTATGGTTGCAGAACCATAATTTTTTCTACAGAGAGTTATGTTTGAAAATTTCAAAACAATTAAGATAAAAGGAGGCTGTTTTGATAGTGAAACAGAGTTAGAGCTTTTTAAAAAAGATGCTCTAAGTGTTATATATGGTCGTAATGGTAGTGGAAAGACAACAATTGCTCATTGCATTGAAGAACTCGTAAAACCTGAAGAAGAGAAAAGCATTGACTTAACAGTAACCTCGACCACAACTATAACAAGTGACAAGAAAGATTCTGTTTTTGTCTTTAATGAAGACTTTGTACGAGAGCAAGTAAGAGTTGAAAAAGATGGCATTAATACAATTGTTATGTTAGGCGAGCAAATTGAATTAGATGAGTTAATAGCGCAAAAAAAGACTTTGTTAGTAAAACTTACAAATGAATTTGAAAAACTGGATGAGGAACAAAAAAAATATGAAAATGCAAAAGAAAACATATCGCCATTATATTATTTTAATCAAATAAGAGATGCGCTTCGTACAGATGGAGGATGGGCAGACATTGATCGTGATGTAAAAAGTAATGCAGTTAAAAGCCGAATTTCTGAAGATGTAATTAATACATTGTTACAATTAGAAGAACCAGCGGAAAGTTATGACATATTACACAAAAAAGTAATAGACAATTTGAATCTGTATAGAGAATCTGAAAACGCACAAGAATTAATGTGGGTTAAAGAAGCGCTATCGCTTCCTAACAAATTAGATTCACTTATTAAATTGTTAATTAGGCCATTGGATACGCCAAAATTGACGGATCGTGAGCATCGGCTTTTAGCACTATTATCACAACATCCGCGGCACTCTACTGAAGAAACAAAGCAAATGTTGGTAGAAGATTGGCCTTTCTGTCCAGTGTGCTTGCGTGAGATAACAGAGCAAGATAAGGTTGATATCTCTCAAACATTAACACACATATTAAACGAAGAAGCAGATAAATATGAGACTTTATTATGTGGTGAGTTGAAAACATTTGAGACATTGGAAGCATCACTTCCAGAATTTGGAGGAAACTTGAACAAACAGGAACTTAATGCTGCTAGGGTGGCTTTAACAAAATTAAATGGCATATTACACAAAATTCAGCAAAAAATAAATCAACGAAAAAGTGATATATATAAGGTTTTAGCAGATCCCTTTTCGGAAGAAGACAGTTTGGCATACGAGGATGCAATCATTGCTTGGAGAAAAGCATTAGATGTATTAGAAGAATGTGTGGCGCGATTCAATATTTCAGTAAATAAACGCAAACAGCTCTACCAACAAATACGATTAGAGAATAATCTGTTAGCAAGAAAACTGCATTCTGCATTGTTGCAAAACTATAAGCAATCTATTGAGAATAGTGAAAAAAATAGAGCATCTTTAGATGCTAAAAACAAGGAGTGTGAAAATACTCGTAATGAAATAAAATCTCTAAAAGCCCAAAAAGAACGCACTGACATCGCTTTAGATTATATTAATCAAGAGTTGCAGTATGTTTTCTATAGTAAACGTAAAGTCGCTTTGGAGCCAGGAGATGGCTGTTACAAACTTAAAATCAATGGAAAATCAGTTAAGCCAAAGAAAATTAGTGTCGGTGAACGAAATGTACTTGGACTATGCTATTTCTTTGCTAAATTGTTTGGCGGTAAAACTGAAGCAACTAAATATTCTTCCGAATATCTAATTGTAATTGACGATCCTGTGTCGAGTTTTGACTATGGTAATCGTGTAGGAGTTATGTCTTTACTAAGATTCCAGTTTGGAAATATTCTAAAAGGAAATACTAATAGTCGAATCTTGGTGTTGTCTCATGATTTACACTCAATTTTTGATTTATTAAAAATACGAAATGAGGTAATTAAAGGTAAAACTGGAGACCGTTCATTTATGGAACTCTCAAAAAATAAACTTGAGGTCAAGTATTTGAATAACGAGTATAAAAAATTGATAGACTGTGTGTATTCATATGCGATTGACACAAACAAGGATGATCCTGATGAGATACTAGAGATAAGTATAGGTAATATTATGCGTAGAATGTTGGAGGCATTCTCTAGTTTCTGTTATAATGATTCTTTTGAGAATATGCTCAGAAAAGAAGATATACTATTGAATATTCCTGAAAATAAACGAAGTTATTACGGGAATTTCATGTATCGATTAACATTGAATACAGAAAGTCATATGGCAGAGAGTGTATATACCTTGAATAGTATTACATCATGTTTTACTCGGGAGGAAAAAGTACAAACAGCAAAGAGTGTCCTCCTATTTCTACTATATATTAACAAATCTCACCTAAGGGCATATTTAAAGGATGGGCAATTAGCACAGATTGAGGGATGGAAAACAGATGAGGACGTATGGATTAAGTAGTAATCACCATTACCAACAAGATTCGCTTTTATGATTATGACTATTTACGATATAAAGAAACTAATAGCATCCGATGAGTCGCGGACTTTGGAGCAGAAGAAAACAACCGGTGAGTTGAAGGACGGTATGCATTCGGCATGCGCCTTCTTGAACACCGAAGGCGGTCGGTTGATTTTTGGCGTAGCTCCAAGGTCATTGAAGATAATCGGGCAAGAAGTAACAGACAAGACGTAGCAGGAGATTGGGGTCAGTAGAAATTTATCCCAACTAAATTTCTACTGAGCCAAGATTCGGGCGATGAAGAGTCGGAGTGCATGCCTATGTCAGCGGCGGCGCTCTGTCGGCGCATGCCGTGCTATCGCTACGCCACCGCTGAGTCAAAAAAAGAGAGCATCACTTTCGTGATACTCTCTTTTGCGTGGTGCCACCAGGAATCGAACCGGGGACACAAGGATTTTCAGTCCTTTGCTCTACCAACTGAGCTATGGCACCTTGCGTTTGTTTGCGAGTGCAAAGGTATTGCAAATTTTATTACTGTGCAAATTTTTTTGATAAAATTTTTGCGCATAAATGAATGGGAGATAGCAAAAAAGGCTGCATCTCGTTGAGATACAGCCTTTTCTTTGATGTTCGGTGGATTTTATTTTTTCAAAATCACTTTGGTTGTCGTCACGTTTTCACCAGAAACGACGCGCACGATGTATACGCCTTCAGGATTTCCTGCGATGTCGATTGTGCTGTCGTTGCCGAAGCGAGCCACAACGGCGCCAGCCACATTGAGCACGTCAACACGGTCGTAGGCACCGTCGATGTTGAGGATGCCTGTCGTCGGGTTCGGGTACACGCGGTTTGAGCCGTTTGCCACAACGCTTACCGCAGAGCCGTCGGTTACGACAAACTCCGTTTCAACCAGCGGAGAAGCCTCCGTGTGGAACAACGCTTTCACACCGGCGCGGTGTGTGCCGTTCTGCAGCTTGTCGAATGTAAATGAGCGTTCAGCCTGTTCCGCCACCTTGTTGCCGTCGAGGTAAACCTCAAATTTGAGGTCGCCACGGATGTTGTCGGGGTCAACGCCGTCAGGCAGCTCGTAGCCGACAAACACATCGTCGACCATCATGAACAGCAGATAGTCGGAAACGCAGTTGATAGCCACATATTTTGCTTCGGCAGGCACAGTGTAGCGATACTCTGTCCATTCGCCCATCGGGAGCTCCACAGGGTTCTCGCCGTTGAGCCATGTGAAATTGTCGGCGGCTTTGCCTGTTGTCGAGTATCCTGCGTTCATCTTCTCGCGGCCGTAGTCTTCGTTGAAGCTCTTTGCGAAGAATTTGAATGTGAAATCCTTTGCAAACGACAATTCGGGGGAAATGATGAAGTCGTTGTTGTAGACGCTGCTGTTTTCCTTTGCAAACGAAGCGAGGAACTGCTTTCCGCTGTGCGGACGGATGCCCTCGTTGATTACTCCGAGCACAGGGTCGGTTTCATACGGGTTGAACACCTGGAATGCCATCTCCGCGCCGGCGTTAGGATAATTCACGCCGTCGATAGGAATTGTGGCTGTGTGGCTGTCGTCGATATATGTCCAGCCGATGGTTCCCGGCGAGTTGACGGCGAATGCCTCATGGCCTTCAAAGTCGTCAAACAGATAGTTCGGCGTGTTCCATACAAACTTGCGCTGACCCGCAGTGCTTGTCTTCGACACCTCGAGTCCGAACGGATCCACGCGGTATTCGTCAAGAACGGCGTTGACGGTCGCTGTCTCGCCCTTTGTGGCGTCGTGCTCGGCGGCAAATGTCGTAAATCCGGGCTTGCTTACCGTCACGTTGTACACGTCGCGCCAAATCTCGCCAAGCGACAGTTTGCCGTCGGCGCCCACGGTTCCGGTATACTCGTTTCCAAACGTCTGACCCTTCAGAGCCACAGCGGCGCCGTCAGCCTCGTTTGTAGGAGTGGATGTGCTTACGGCAACGTTGAGCGGCAACGTCATGTTGCAGTATTCCACAGCCGACAGACGCGCGTCGGAGGCGTCGTTGTCGCCATACACGGCCTTTACGGCATAGCGGTAGCCACCATAAGGGAGCGTAGCCCATTGCGCGTCGGCAAGAGTTCGTTCAGCCAATGGCGCGTCGGAGAGTTTTGTCCATTTTGTCTGGTCGTCGGCGTCGGTGTCGGCAAGGCGGTACACCTCATATTTCGGAGCAGCCACCTGTGGCAGCCCGGCGTCGGCTACAGCCACGCCGGTGGCGCGGATCATGAGCGGACGGTTGATGTTGTGCTCCTCGACATAGGTGAATACACCAGTCTTATAGTCGTCGCTGAAGCAGCTTTCGCGCTCTGCGAACGGATATTCATCGGTAGCCTCGGCGATGCCCAGTCCGGCATGTCCCTCGGCGCTTATTGCAAGCATATATCCGCGCGGTGCCGTCAGCTCGGTCGGGAACACAAACGTGTTCCACTCATTGTCGACGTTGGCAACGTTCTCGCGGCTGAACAGCACGGTTGAGGTGGGGTTGCCGTCGGTGTCGAGGTCGAACACAAAGATGTTGACAGACTTATGCTCCTGCAGGTATTTGTCGGTAAACCACGACATCGACGACAGAATTGCCGGAGTGCGGTAAACGGCTCCATAAACGCTGTTTTTCGTGCCGTTGATGTTGCCGAGACGACCGTCGTAGATGCCGCTGTCGTGGCGATATTCAGTGAAGTCGGCAGGCGTTTCCCAAGCCACGTTTGCAACGCTCTTGGTCGACGTTACAGTGACTTTCGCAGGCGACAGGCGTTTTGCTGTCATAGCCACATCGCCGAGAGCGACGGTGTTTGACTCTGTCAAGACGATTTCTTTCTCTGCGTCGTCCATCATGTAGCGGTGGATGCTGACTGTCACTTTGTCGATGGCTGCCAGCTGCTGGAATGAGAATGTGCCGTCGGCGGCAGAAACCGTTGTGACGGTAGAGTAGCCCTTGGCGGTGACGGAGCCTCCCTCAATCGGGTTGCCGTCCTCGCTCACGAGGCGTCCGCTGATGTCCACGTTGCGCAATTTCTGAATCTCAACCGGCAGGGTGGTTGTCTTGCCCGCCTCAATATTAACCTTTATAGTTTTTGAGGCATAGCCGTCGGCTTCAATGAGGATGTCATATTCGCCGGCTTCGATTTCGCCGAAGTCAAACGAGCCGTCGGCTTCGGTGATGCTTGAAATCTTAAGACTCTCGATATACACCACCGCATTCCCGATAGGGTTGGTGCCGTCGGTCACCGTGCCCTTCAGCACACCGTTTGTCACTGCCGTGAGCTCCACGTCGGTGACATAGAGAATATATCCGTTGGGAGCCTGCGAATGGCAGTAGAAACCGATGTTGTAGTTGCCGTCGGCGGCAATTGCCGGGAATGTCACCTCATACTGCTGCATGTCGTAGGTTGCCACCTCGAAGTCGCCGAGTTTTGTTGTCATAGCCTCCACTGTCTTGCCCTGACCGAGATACACTGCCACGTGTTCGGGGTATGACTCGTCGTAGGATTTTGCGTTGAAGCGCAGACGATACTGCACTCCGGCGTTCAAGGCGATTGGCGAAGAAATCAACCAGTCGTCGGCAGATGTCTCATAATCCTCGTTGGCATAATATTTGGCGGCGGCAAGCGTAGTCTCGCGCTCCCAAGTGTAGTAGTCGTTGTTGGCGTCGATCACCGTCCACAATCCGAAATCGCCGTCGGTCTTGAACGAGCAGGTGTAGGGCACGGTGATTGCCGGACCGGCTGCCACCCCGTCGGTTTTCGCCTTTCCGCCATTGCCGTCGGCAGTGTAAGCCTCGATTTCGTAAGAATAAGTGTCCAGTTTATCAACGGTGTCGGTGCATGACGTAGCCGTCAGATTTTCAGCGACCATAGAGCCGTCGGTCAGTCGCTTCACGCGGTAGCGCAGCGACGCCTGGTCAATCCATCCGCCGTTTTGTCCGGCAGTCGGCGCCGTCCATTCCACTTTAAGCGTAGTGTCGTCAATCTTCGACACGGTTGCCCCTGTAGGAGCCACCGGCGTGTCGTGTCCGATGTATGCGGTCTGTTCCGCAGGCTCGCCGTTGCCCTCGGCATTTACGGCAAACACTTTGTATTCGTGGCGGCCGCTTGTAGGCACATTCGCGTCGGTCCATGACGACTGCGCGCCAGGAGCGGCGTCGGTCACGGAGCCCGCCAAAGAGTTGTCGCGGAAGATGTCGACGCGGGTTATCGTAGTGTTGCCCTTCTTGTCGTAAGTCTGAGTGGGGTTTGTCCACGAAAGCGTTGCGCTCAGCACGCCCTCGGCAGCCGGAGTGACAGTCAGACCCTCGATGGCGGCAGGAGCCTTGTCGGCTGTGCGCACAAACGGGATGTGGAGACCCACCACCTGCGCGTTTTCGCTGATTGTGCCGGTGCGTTCAGAGTTGCCGTTGGCAATGTTCACAACCGTCAGGAATCCCTCCTCGTAGATTGTGTTGGCTGCCCAATACAGCGTTTCGGTGCTGTGGTCGAACTCCATTGACTGGAAGTATTCCGCCGGCTCCTCAAAAGTGTAGCCAATCGACTCGAGGTCGCCGTTTGTCTTGTTTATCTTGTAGAGATATCCGTCGTCGCCCTTTATGGCATACAGCTGTCCGTCGTAGGAGCATGCAAGAGCCACAAACTTCTCGGCGAGCGTTGCCACATTCTTCACGTCGCCGTTTGTGAGGTTTACGGTTACAAGCGTCGACACCGTAGACGAGCCCACGTTTGCAAGGGCATACATGGTCTGGGTCGAATAGTCGAACGTCATGTCGGCAAACAATGCGTTCAGGCTGCTGTAGTCGGCGATTCGGGTAAACGCTCCGGTTGTCAGGTTCACCGTGCCGAAATCAACAGGCGCGGCATAGTCGCCCGGAGTGTAGCGGTAAACGTAGTAGACACCGTTTGCTGCCGCACCGGCGCATGCTTGATGCTCTGCGTCAAACGGAAACAGCACGTCGACCGTCGATGGGTCGCCGGCATTGAAGCGGCAAACACCATACTGCTGGTCGCTCGGCGCATGCTCCACATAGCGCAGCCATCCGTAGACCGTCGGCGACTTGTCGGCGTCGGCTTTGGCAACCTGACGGGCAGGCGCAGTGCGCTCTTTCTTGATGCTTTTGCCTGTGCGTTCTATCACAGATGAAGTGGCGGCCGTTGCCCCCACAGCAAGTGTCAGCACGGCGAAAAGCACGAATAACAATTTCTTTTTCATTGAAATCTTTGTTGATTGTTGCTGATTAGAAAAAACTCGGACACTGCCCTGAAACAGATTTCATGGTCAGCGTCCGATTTTATAGTATCTGATTGATTGATACCTATATTACACTGTGAGGATTTCCTTTTCCTTTGCAGCGAAAACCTCGTCGATTTTCTTCATATAGTTGTCGTGGATTTTCTGCACTTTTGCCTCTGCGTCTTTCTCGACATCTTCAGGCATACCGTTTTTCACGGCTTTCTTCAGACCGTCGATTGCGTCGCGGCGGGCGTTGCGCACAGAAATCTTGGCTTGCTCGGCCTCTCCCTTCGACTGCTTTACAAGAGCCTTGCGGCGCTCTTCGGTCAATGGAGGAATCGACAGGCGTATCACCTCACCGTTGTTTTCCGGAGTGATTCCTATCTCAGAATTGATGATGGCTTTCTCAATCTCCTTAAACATTGATTTCTCCCACGGGGTAATCACGATTGTGCGTGCGTCGGGCACTGAGATGTTTGCCACATTGGAAACCGGCGCAGCGCTTCCGTAATAATCCACTTTGACAGCGTCGAGAATTTTTGGGTTGGCCTTGCCGGCACGGATGTGGGCGAGTGTCTCGTCGAGATACTCAACCGCCATCTCCATCTTTTCCTCAGCAGGCTTGATGTAAGTGTTGACGTCGTTCATTTTTGATTGTTGTTTTATTGTTTTTAAATTTTTATTTCTGATAAACCAATGTGCCGATAGGCTCTCCCTCAATCACTTTCTTGAGGTTGCCTTTGGTGTCCATGTCAAACACCACGATCGGCAGATTGTTCTCCTTGCACATCACGGTTGCCGTGAGGTCCATCACCTTCAAGCCGCGCTCGTAGATCTCATCGTAGGTGATTTCGGTAAACTTCTTGGCTGAAGGGTCTTTTTCAGGGTCGGCGGTGTAGATGCCGTCCACACGCGTGCCTTTGAGCATCACGTCGGCTTCCACCTCGATGCCTCGCAGAGCCGAGCCTGTGTCGGTGGTGAAGAACGGGTTGCCCGTGCCGCACGAAATTATCGACACCTTGCCTGCCTTCATAGCGTCTATGGCTTTCCACTTGCTGTAGTGTTCGCCGATCGGGAACATATTCACGGCGGTGAACACCTGTGCCGGCTGTCCTATCTTTTCAAGGGCGGAGCATAGGGCGAGAGAGTTGATCACAGTGGCAAGCATACCCATCTGGTCGCCTTTCACGCGGTCAACGCCTTTGGCTGCGCCTGCCAGTCCGCGGAAGATGTTGCCTCCTCCAATCACGATGGCAATCTCAACTCCGGCTTGCGCCAACTCCTTGATCTGCTCGGCATAATCGCCCACGCGCACGGGGTCGATGCCATAGCCTTGAGCGCCCATCAGCGACTCTCCGCTAAGTTTCAGCAGGATTCTCTTATAACTTGTTCTCATTTATTTTGATTCTTTATTTTGTTCTTCTTCACAAATTTAGTTACTTTGTCGTTAACAACAAATTTTTGGCAACGATTATTGCTATGGACAACAAATTTTTTAGATTTTTACTCGCCGTTGTTTGCGTGATTGCCTTCTCGATGCCGGCGGCGGCAGAGGTGAGTTTGTCGACAATCCGGGAAAAGGCCGACCGATTCTATCAGCATGAGGAATGGGCGAACGCTCTCGCTATGTTTCGCGCCATTCTGGAGCGCGAGCCTACCGACATGCAGGCCTACGGACGCTCGGTGACTGTCTATGGCGCAATCAGCAATCCCGAAGAGCAGATGGAGCTGCTCGAGGCAACGCAAAGATACGCGCTGCCGCTCGACAGCCTGTTTGATGAGGTGAAAATATCGGCGTTTGAAATCGGACGCCCAGTCATCCTTGAGGATTTCATGATTCTCGTAAAGGAAAAACAGCCGTGGCTGAAACGCAACATCAACATCCGGCTGGCGCGGCTGTATGATTCGCGCAACAATGCCGAGAAAATGATTGAGATGAGCGACACGCTGCTTGCCGTCAATCCCGACGATCCGTCGATGCTCCGCATCAAGGCGCGCGGATACATGCTGCTCGACCGCTACGATGAGGCGGTGGCTGTCTACAAGCGCATAATCGGTCTCAATCCGAAGGATGTCGACGCGATGCTCAACATCGGGGTCTACTATTTCTCGGAATTTGACACACGCAAGCTTGCGCATTCTTCACCGGAGGCCGACGAAGCCCGGAAATATCTCGGCATGGCATACCGTCTGAATCCAACCGAGCATCTCCGCTCGATGCTCTACCGTCTGAACGGAGGAAAGTGACGACGCTGCGGGTGTACCCGATGCGTGGATTGTAGTAACCTTTTTACGGATTCTTCCGCGTCCGTCTTGACGCAGAAGGCAAATATGTTTATTTTTGCAGCAACAAAAAAACAGTCTGCCTTATGGATACGGAAATCCTTCAAATCAACACGATAGACAGTTACAACAGTTTGTTCGGACTGGAAACACGCCATCCGTTGGTGGCTGTTGTCGACCTTGCCGACGCCACACGTTTTCCCTCCCATTTCACAATGAATTACGGCATATATGCCTTGTTTCTGAAACAGACGCGCTGTGGCGACATCCGCTACGGGCGCCAGACCTACGACTATCAGGAAGGCACGGTCACAAGTTTCGCTCCGGGACAGGTGGTCGAAGTCAATATGGAGCCGGGATTCAAGCCGAAAGCTCGCGGACTGCTTTTTCATCCCGACCTTATACGGGGCACGTCGTTGGGGCAGGGCATCAAGAACTATTCGTTTTTCGACTACTCTTCGGCTGAGGCGCTGCATCTCAGTGACGAGGAGAAGGTGCTGTTCAGCAACTGTCTTGACCAGATAGCGACGGAAATCGAGCGGCCCATCGACAAGTTCAGCCGTCGCCTGATTGCGCGCAACATCGAGTTGCTGCTCGACTACTGCATGCGTTTCTATGCCCGGCAGTTTGAGACTCGTTCCGTTGTCAACCACGGAGTCCTTGCGCAGTTTGAAACGCTTCTCGACGAATATTTCGCAAGCGGACGCACGCAGTCGGAGGGGCTGCCGTCGGTGAAGTTTTTTGCCGACAAGGTGTGTCTGTCGCCAAACTACTTCGGCGATTTGATTAAGAAGGAGACAGGAAAGACGGCGCAGGAATACATACAGGACAAAATAATTGCGCTCGCAAAGGAGCTGCTGCTCGGTTCAGAAAAGACCATCAGCGAGATTTCGTATGAATTGGGTTATCAGTATTCCCAGCATTTCAACCGCATTTTCAAGAAAAATGTCGGGCAGACACCGAATGAATATCGTAAACTGCAGGCATAAAATGACAGTCGTACAGCACAACAGCACCGCCGCCGCGACATCGGCTGCCGACGCCCCGTCGCGCCTTTGCCACTATGCCGTGGCGATGGAAATCCGTGGCGATTTCGCATGCCGATGCTGCGACTACGCCGACGCGCGGATGTCGTTTTTTCCGCTGGGCGAGGCGATGCCGGTGGCTGCCGACGCACGGGTGCTGTCGTTCCACAAATCGCTGTCGCTGCAACCGCCGCTGCGTGGCGTATTCTCCGACTACGCATTTTTCGGCTACCGCTATCCGAGAGAGTCGCTTCACATCTCGCTGCGCGAGAAAAGCGTGGTAGACCGACTGTTTGATGCCGTGGCTGGGATTCTCTCTGACAACACTGGCGATTCCAAAGATTCATTGCTTGCTGAAAAAATCAACTTGTTGCTTGCCAACTGCCGGCGCTTTTATCAGCGGCAGTTTATCCTGCATGAGGATTATTGCGCGATGTATGTGGCAGAAACCGAAAAGACGGTTGACCGGTTCTATGCCGAAGGCCACGGGTGCGACGTGCCGCCGATAGGGTTGCCGGCACGGGCGCTCGGTGTTTCCGAGACATATTTGGCAAGTGTTGTGCGCTTTTCCACGGGTAGGACGTTCCGTGAATTTGCGCAGCTGCGTCAGTTGCGCGTCGCCAAGATGCTTCTTGTCGACACCGACCGCCCCGTGGCCGACATCGCCCGGTCGCTCGGCTTCCCGTCGGCAGAGTGCTTTGAGAAGTTTTTCCGCCTCGTTGCAGGCTCTTCAGCTTCCGATTTCCGCCGCTTCCGCTGCTGATTGTCAGTGCAATGTTTTATTTTGAGATTTTTTCTCAAAATAAAATACAAAGGAAGGAATTATATTTGTATCTTTGCATAAGATAGGCAGCATCTTGGCATAACATTGTCAAGCAAGCTTGAATGTTCTGCTCTCGATTTGCACTATCTTTGCCACAGATAAGCTGAATTTCGGCATAATGACAAATTCAAAAAACTAAAAGCGACAGATATATGCTAATTGAATTTACTGTTGAGAATTATAGGTCGTTCTACTCTAAGAAAACTTTGGTGATGGAAGCGGACAAAGCCATAAAGGAATGTTCGGATTCCAATTTGTTTAATTGCAACAAATACACACTGCTTCGTTCTCTTGCGTTGTATGGCGCTAATTCTAGTGGAAAGTCCAATATGGTTAGCGCTATGCATACAATGACAGGGTGTGTTTTGTTGTCAGTAAAGCTTAACGACAATGACGAGTTGGAATACGACCCGTTTCTTCTTTTGAAGGACAATTGCCGGCCAACGATGTTTGAGGTCGTATTCCTAAAAGAAGGGTATTGCTACAGGTATGGATTCAGATATAATAGGGAACGTATCGTTAATGAATGGCTGTTTCGTAAAACAACGCCAAGGTCGAAAGAGCAGATGCTGTTTGTAAGAAATGAAGACGGCATTTGTGTTGAGGAAAATAATTTTCCTGAAGGCGTCGGGTATGAGGAAAAAACCAACGACAATCGGTTGTTTCTGTCATTATGCCAGCAGTTGGGCGGCGAAATCTCCCGTCAGGTGATATCCTGGTTTCAATCGGATTTCAACGTCATTTCTGGATTGAACAATCAGCAATATCGGTCATATTCAAAACTGTTCTTTCATAAAAAAGAGAGTCTAAGTGCTGATGCTCTTGAGTTTTTTAGAAAGTTAAGGCTTGGATTCAACGGCATACAGACTCACGAGGAAGACCCGAATATTCCTCAAGATTTGCCGTCGGAATTGAGGTCTATATTTCAAAGGGAAACGCAGGGCAAAAAAAGCATAGAGTTGGATTCTGTACATAATGTATATTCAGCGTCTGGAAAGGTTGTTGGCTCGGTGAATTTCTCTTTTGACGATAGGGAGTCGTCGGGCACAAATAAATTGTTTGATTTGTCGGGACCTATATTTGAAACTCTTTATGCTGGCTCTGTCCTTGTTGTCGATGAATTGGATGCAAAGATGCATCCACTCATTTCGCAGTATATCATAGAGCTGTTCAATAGCCCGGAAACGAATCCGAAGAATGCACAGTTGATATTTACCACGCACGACACGCATCTGCTTTCTCAGAAAATTATCAGACGTGACCAAATTTGGTTTACGGAAAAAGATTCAAAGGAGCAGACAGATTTGTATAGTTTGATGGACATAGTTCTTCCCGACGGAACAAAACCTCGCAACGACGCGAACTATGAGAAGAACTATATAGCCGGACGTTATGGCGCTATTCCTTATATTCTTAACGATTAATAGTAGAAGCTATGGCGGCAAAGAAAATCAAGATAGACAATGCCTCGTCGAAATTCAGAAGGCAGTCGCAAAGAAGGGGGCAAAAGGTTGTGCGTTGTTCGATTCTGATTGTTTGCGAAGGTACGAAGACCGAACCTAATTATTTTGAAGCTTTCGCAAAGAGGCAGCAGGGAATAATTGTGTACGATATTGAAGTGAAGGGACTCGGTCGTGGAACAATGGATGTCGTGGAGAAAGCAATCAGTCTTAAGAATAAAAACAATTACGACCGCGTTTGGGCGGTGTTTGACAAAGACGAATTTCCGGCGAAAGATTTCAATGAGGCCATTGTGATGGGGCAAAGGAATGGCATTGAAGCGGCATGGAGCAATGAGGCTTTTGAATTATGGTATCTGTACCACTTCCAGAATGTGACAACCGGAGTGTCGAGAAAGGATTATGAGGCAAAGATTTCAGCAGCAGTCAATGCGTCTCCAAAATATAAATCAAAAGGAAAATATAAGTATGCGAAGAGGGATTCAAACAATTATGAAACAATGACAACGTATGGCTCGATGGAGTCGGCTTTGCAGTATGCGGAAGCGAAACATTTGGAATATAAGGACGCTCGCTATGCCAGTCAGAACCCCTGCACAACAGTTTATAGGCTTGTACGGCAGCTGTTGGGAAGGGATGTGGAGCTTATGGCGGAGCTGACGGAAAAAATAGATGGGTAGTTTCAGCGATTATAGTGCATTAGTTTGACCCTAAAAAAAACATACCGTCCCGGCAACTTTGACGCTGCCGGGACGGTTGAATTTGTAGTATGGTTGCCGATGCTATCTGACAATCACCTTTTCAGTCGCTGTTGCCGAACGCACAATGTAGCAGCCTGGAGCGAGCGTAGACACGTCGCTGCGCTGCATCCGCTCGGCGACACGTGCTCCGCTGAGGTTGTAGACGGTCACCAATGCATTGTCGGCGATTTCCACGGCGCTCACACCGCTTTGCTCGGTCGACACTGCGATGCGGTCCACGTGGATGTTGTAGCCGTAGTCGGAATAGCCTTTCAGCGCCACGCAAACTACGTTGCCGCTGAGGGGATATGAGTATTCCTTCCATCCGGTTGTGCCGTTGTCGCGCATAATCGGGTCGCCGAGGGCCTGTACGCTGCCGTCGGCGGCGATGGCGCAAGGTGTCAGCGAGTCTTCGGTTGCGAACGTGCCGCTATAGTGATAAACCGAGAAGTTGAAATATGCCTGCTGTCCGCCCACGGCTATCGCCGGAGAGACGATTGTCGACACTGTGCCTTTGGCCACGTTGGTGGAGTAGCAGCAGAACGAGATGAGACCGCCTGTTCCGTCGGCATCCTGTGTCTTCGGATCGCTGCCTGCGGTGAATGTGGCCCATGCCGCGCCCACACACCATGTGTGCTGGCACGTTCCTCCGTCAAACGATTCTTTGAACGGCATTGCCAATGCGTCGCCGAGAATCACGCTGTTGCTTGTCGCCGCGGAGGCAGCGCCGCTCTCGTTGGCGGCGGTGACCTTATATTCAGTCAATGAATATTTGCCTTTCTGCAATCCTGTCAGCGACGTTTCTGTTGTCGCCTCGGCAACAACCACTCCGTCGTTGCGCTCCACGCGGTAGGTGAGGTTGCCCACGTAGCCGCCGTTCTTGCCCGCTGTCGGTGCTGTCCACGACAATGTGGCTTCTCCTCCGTCGACACGCAGCGACACATTTTCTGCCGGCATCGGTTGGTCGACGCCCACCTGTGTCTTCACGCGCGACTGAAGTCCGTAGCCTTTCGCGTTGTCTGCCGTCACAACGATGCGCGCCGTGCCGTCGGGCAGTGTCAGCGGTAGGCTGACGAGTTCTCCAGGATTTTTGCCGCTTATTGTC
>OGQP01000691.1_pt1 | contig 22252 bp, 19 predicted proteins | sample 1553251 | NCBI WGS metagenome assembly OGQP01 (sample SAMEA2580016, study PRJEB22360) | human gut metagenome | biome: human gut; feature: human-associated habitat; material: faeces | place: Denmark | collected 2008/2010 | reverse complement strand
TCCAGAATAGGGGATTTTCATTATGGTGCATATAAGATTATATCTGAAAATCTTGAGGAATATTATATTGATGAAGATGATTTATCAAAAGGCATAAAAAAAGGAATTAATCTTCCACTTGAACTTGATGGCGGAATAGTAGGAGTGATAGGAATGACAGGTGGATATGAAGAGGTTATAACGTCTGGAAAACTGTTAAAAAAGATGACGGAAATTCTTTTGATGGAGAGTCGTGCAAACTATAGACAGCTTATGAATAAGCGTGTAAGGAATGCTTTCTATGAAGAATGGCTTATAAATGGAGGATATAAGAATGCTGATTTAGAAGACCGTGGAATGGCTTTGGGAATAGATATTAATAAGCCAAGAAGAGTGTTTATTGCCAGCATAGATGAGTTGGACAACCTTAAAGATTCACAGCAGGGACAGTCTCAGATTGCAAAATTTGAAAATGATGTTGATGCATTTTTAAAGAGAAATAATTATAAAATGCATTTCAGGAATGCTTCAAGACAGATAATAATCATAGATAATATGGATACGGAAAATGTGGTTAAATTTGCAGGAGAGCTGGCAGGATATGTGTGGGAAAAAGATAAGTTTGAGCTGAATATTGGTATAGATTCAGCCCAAAGCTATGATATGCATGAAGCTTATGTTGAAGCACATAGGGCATGGACGGCTGCAGCTGAAAAACATGAACAGATTATATGCTATGAGGATATTAGCCTTGAACTTTTAATAAGCAATGTACCAACAGAGATTAAGCTTGAATATTTAAAGAAGGTATTCAAAGATATGGATTATAATGATGTATGTGAGAATATTGCGTTGCTGAAAGCGTATTTTAATGCACAGGGATCAATACAGAAAGCAGCAGACAATCTGTATATTCATAAGAATACATTACAATACAGAATATCAAAACTGAAAGAAATAACAGGACTTGATGTCAGGAAACCAACAGAAAGTCCAGCGTTGTATCTGGCATACATAATTACTGATGAATTAATTAATGAAAAATATGATTTACCATTATTGTTACATAATACAAAATAAAAATGATATTATGTGCTGTGTAACATTTTGCTATTGAACTTTACATGCTATTATTGTGTCATACAAAGCACAAAGGTTTGTGCAAACCGTACAACAATAAAATAGAAATGAGGTGTTTTTATGACAGGAGTAGCATTGATAATTGCATTTGTCTTGGCTATCATTGTGATGATAGTTGCAATTTCTAAGTTTAAGGTTCATCCTTTCTTAGCAATTATGGCGGTATCACTTATTCTTGCAATGTTGGCAGGGATTCCATTTGTTGATACTGTAAAACCAGACGGAACGAAGGTGTCTGGAATTCCAACAGTTATAGGAGCTGGATTCTCAGGTACATTCAGCAGCATCGGTATTGTTATTATATTAGGTGCATTGATTGGATCGGTACTTGAAAAAACAGGAGCAGCATTGAAGCTGGCAGATATGGTAATTAAGGTAGTAGGAAAGAAAAGACCAGAACTTGCAATAGAGCTTATGGGCTGGGTTGTTTCAATTCCTGTGTTCTGTGACAGTGGTTTTGTAATTCTTAATCCAATAAGAAAAGCACTTGTAAAAAGAACAGCAGTTTCAAGTAACATATAATTCCTATATACAAAGTAGGAATATAACCAAGGAGGAACATTATGAAAAAACGAGCACTTACCCTGTTACTGACGGTAGCACTTTCAGCAGGACTTTATATTTCTCATGTGTTTATTCCACCAACACCAGGTCCGATAGCAGCTGCTAATACACTTGGAGTTGGAGATAATCTTTTACTTGTAATGGGACTTGGTGTTGTATGTTCAATATTTCCTCTTATTGCAGGTCTTGTATATGCTAAGTTTATTGGAAAGAGAGTAAAGAGTGCTGATGAAGTAACAGACAATGGAGAGGTTACTAAGACATATGAAGAATTAGTTGCAGAGTATGGAAAGCTTCCTAATGGATTTAATGCATTAGCTCCAATTCTTGTACCAATCATTCTTATGGCACTTGGTTCAATTTCATCAATGGCTGGCTGGACCGGCGCACTTGACATAGCATGCCAGTTCCTTGGTAAACCAATAATTGCTCTTGCTGTTGGTACAATATTTGCAGTAATCCAGCTTGCAACGGCACATAAGATGTCCGATTTTTACAATATTACCAATGAGACATTAAAAACAGTTGGCCCTATACTTTTTGTAACAGCAGCCGGTGGTGTGTTAGGTAAGGTTATATCTTCAAGCTCAATGGTTGCATTTATTACACAGCATGCAGAAGTGCTTTCAGCAGTTGGAATATTCTTCCCATTCCTTCTTGCAGCAATATTAAAGACAGCACAGGGTTCTTCGACGGTTGCAATTACAACTACAGCAGGTATCATTGCTCCACTGCTTGGAGCTCTTGGACTTGCTTCACCTGTTAAGACAGTGCTTTGTGTAATGGCTATAGGCGCTGGTGCCATGACAGTATCACATGCTAACGACTCATACTTCTGGGTAGTTACTAATTTTGGTGACATGGATCCTGAACAGGGATATAAGACACAGACAGTGTGCACATTAATAATGGGTATTGCAGCAATGGTTGAAATATTTATTCTTTCATTAATTTTATAATATAAATGTTACATAATGCGGCTATACTTATGAGAACTATATGGACTTATCAGTATGGCCGCATTATTATATAAAAGAAAGGTTATAATAACAATACATTTAGAACAATATCAGGAGGATTATATATGGTTATAGGCTTTGTTGGATTGGGAATAATGGGAAAACCGATGGCAAAGAATCTTTGCAGAGCTGGATACACATTGATTGTTAATGACCATCATAAGGAAAATGTCGATGAACTTGTACAGGCAGGGGCGAGAAGTGGGGATTTAAAACAGATTGGCATGGAAAGTGATGTAGTTATAACAATGCTTCCAAACAGTCCTCAGGTAAAGGATGTAATGCTTGGGGAAAATGGTATTGCGGGTTATATGAAAAAAGGAACATGTTTTATAGATATGAGTTCAATTAATCCTGTCGACAGCAGATATATTGGTGATGTATTAAAAGAAAAAGGAATTGATATGCTTGATGCACCTGTGTCAGGAGGAGAACCTAAAGCAATAGATGGAACAGTTGCATTTATGGTTGGTGGAGATGAGAAAACATTTGATAAGTATAAACAGATTCTTACACATATGGGTTCATCAGTTACAAGATGTGGTGAACTTGGAGCTGGAAATACAACAAAACTTGCCAATCAGATAATTGTTGCATGTAATATCCAGGCAGTTTCTGAAAGCTTCATTCTGGCAAAAAAAGCCGGAGTAGACCCTGAATGTGTATTTGAGGCAATAAAAGGCGGACTAGCAGGGTCTACTGTTATGAATGCCAAAGTTCCAATGATGATAGAGGATAATGTTGAACCAGGATTCAGAGTAGATTTACATATTAAAGATTTGAATAATGCACTTGAGTGTGCTCATAGTGTTGGAGCTCCAGTACCGATGACGGCACAGGTTCAGGAAATAATGCAGTATCTGCATAATAATGGAGATGGAAGCAGCGACCACAGTGCAATTATACATTATTATGAAAAACTGGCAGACACAAAATTATAAATGTTGTTGACAGGTTATTATAATGTCAGGAAGGAGAATCTTATGAATAAAGAATTAAGAGCGGTTGCAGACAATATAATTGATGCGGCAATTAAAGCAGTTCTTCCGGATGAAGCAGTTAAGAAAACACTTAAAGACAGGAAATTTGATGGAAAAGTTATTCTTGTAGCAGTAGGAAAAGCCGCATGGCAGATGGCAAAGGCGGCAAGTGACTGTCTGGGAGACAGAATAAATGAAGGAATTGTAATAACGAAGTATGGACATGTAAAAGAGCCGATTGAAAGAATAGAATGTTTTGAGGCAGGCCACCCTGTTCCAGATGAGAATTCATTTAAAGCAACACAGGCAGCTATTGAGATGGTAAGCGGACTCAATAAGAATGATACAGTGCTTTTTCTTCTTTCAGGTGGAGGAAGTGCTTTATTTGAGAAGCCGAAGATTACAGGAGAAGAATTGCAGGATATAACTAATCAGTTACTTGCATGCGGCGCAGATATTGTTGAGATTAATACGATAAGAAAACGCTTATCAGAAGTAAAGGGCGGACGGTTTGCAAAATTATGTGAACCGGCGCATGTATTATCAATAGTATTATCAGATATACTTGGTGACCCACTGGATATGATTGCTTCAGGTCCGGCATGTGCAGATACAACAACATGTGAAGAAGCATGGCACATTGTAGAAAAATATAATCTTAATATAAGTGAAGATGTAAAAAAACTGATGGATATTGAGACACCGAAGAAACTGGATAATGTAACAACTTTTATTAATGGAAGTGTGCGTGAATTATGCAGTGCAGTATCAAGGGAATGTTCAAAGTATGGATATGAACCAGTAATGCTTACGGACCAGTTATGCTGTCAGGCAAAAGAAGCTGGAAGTTTTCTTGCATCTATAGCAAAGACACATTGTAAGTCAGGAAAGAAACTGGCATACATAGCAGGCGGAGAAACTGTTGTTAATATTACCGGACATGGTAAAGGCGGAAGAAATCAGGAGATTGCATTATCAGCAGCAGAAGGTATTAAGGGAATGTCAAATGCAGCAGTATTCAGTATAGGCAGCGATGGAACAGACGGACCTACGGATGCGGCAGGTGGATATAGCGATGGTGATACAGCAGGAGTCTTAAAGAATAAAGGAATAGATATATTTGAAGTGCTTAAGAATAATGATGCTTATAATGCTTTGAAACTAACAGAGGGGCTTATTATAACAGGTCCTACGGGAACAAATGTTAATGATGTTTCTGTGCTGCTTATATCAGATTGATAAGGTACATAAAGCGATAAAAATATATAATTTAATTATTTATTATAGTGTAAAGCCAGTATTTTGCTGGCTTTATATTTTTTTAATAAATTCATTAGCACTCACCTCTTGACAGTGCTAACAATGAGATGTATAACATCAATTGTAAGAGGAAAACAATAGATAAACAGTGAAGTTAAGCATTCATTGTAATAGAAGGAGGTAATCGTATGAACATTAATAAGTTTACACAGAAGTCTATTGAGGCTGTTAACCAGTGCGAGAAGATTGCCTACGATTATGGTAATCAGGAGATTGATCAGGAACATTTTCTGTACAGTCTCTTAACTATAGAAGATAGTCTTATCGCGAGCCTGATAGAGAAGATGGGAATTGATAAGGATACATTTATTAAAAATATTGAGACTTTACTTAGCCAGAAGAATAAGGTTTCAGGAAATGTACAGCTTTATGTAAGCAATGATCTTAATAAGGTTTTAGTAAATGCAGAAGATGAAGCAAAGAGAATGGGTGATGCATATGTTTCTGTTGAACATCTTATGCTTGCGATGATTGCAGCACCTAACAAGGGCATAAAGCAGCTTTTTAAGACATATGGAATTAACAGGGAATCATTCCTGTCAGCCCTTGCTACAGTAAGAGGCAACCAGAGTGTTACCTCGGATAATCCGGAGGCAACTTATGATACTCTTAGCAAATATGCTACTGACCTTGTAGAGAGAGCTAAGGACGGAAAGCTTGACCCGGTTATCGGCAGGGATAATGAAATCAGAAATGTAATAAGAATCCTTTCCCGTAAGACGAAGAATAATCCCGTTCTTATTGGTGAACCTGGTGTTGGTAAAACAGCAGTTGTTGAAGGACTTGCACAGAGAATTGTAAGGGGAGATGTTCCAGAAGGCTTAAAGGATAAGAAGCTTTTTGCACTGGATATGGGCGCGCTTGTTGCAGGTGCAAAGTATCGTGGTGAATTCGAGGAAAGACTTAAGGCTGTACTTGACGAGGTTAAGAAGTCTGAAGGTCAGATAATCCTGTTTATTGATGAAATTCACACTATTGTCGGTGCAGGTAAAACAGAAGGTGCTATGGACGCAGGTAATATGTTAAAGCCAATGCTTGCCCGTGGTGAACTTCATTGTATAGGTGCTACAACTCTTGATGAGCACAGAGAGTATATTGAGAAAGACCCGGCACTTGAAAGACGATTCCAGCCGGTTATGGTTGATGAGCCTACAGTTGAGGATACTATCTCAATCCTTAGAGGTCTTAAGGACAGATATGAAGTGTTCCATGGAGTTAAGATTACAGATGGCGCACTTGTAAGTGCAGCTACTTTGTCAGACAGATACATTTCAGACAGATTCCTGCCAGATAAGGCTATTGACCTTGTAGATGAGGCATGTGCAATGATTAAGACTGAACTTGATTCAATGCCTGCAGAACTTGATGAGAAGAGAAGAAAGATTATGCAGCTTGAGATTGAGGAGGCTGCACTTAAGAAAGAGACAGATAACCTCAGTAAGGAAAGACTTGATGCATTACAGAAGGAATTGTCTGAATTAAGGTCTGATTTCAATATCCAGAAAGCTAAATGGGACAGCGAGAAATCTTCTGTTGACCAGGTAAGCAAGTTAAAGGAAGAGATTGACCAGATTAATACCCAGATAGCACAGGCTAAGAGAGAATATGATCTTAATAAGGCAGCAGAACTTCAGTATGGTAAACTTCCACAGGCACAGAAGGCTTTGGAAGAAGCAGAGAAGAAGTCAAGTAACAGAGATATGAGCCTTGTTCATGAAAGTGTTACTGAGGAAGAGATTGCTAAGATTATATCAAGATGGACTGGTATTCCGGTTAGCAAGTTAAGTGAGTCTGAAAGACAGAAAACTCTTAATCTTGATGAACAGCTCCACAAGAGAGTTATCGGTCAGGATGAAGGTGTTACTAAGGTAACAGAGGCAATCATAAGGTCTAAGGCTGGTATTAAAGACCCGACTAAGCCAATCGGTTCATTCCTGTTCTTAGGACCTACAGGTGTAGGTAAGACAGAGCTTGCAAAGGCACTGGCTGAGAGTCTGTTTGATGATGAATCTAATATAGTAAGACTTGATATGTCCGAGTATATGGAGAAGTATTCAGTATCCAGACTTATCGGAGCGCCTCCAGGATATGTAGGTTATGATGAAGGTGGACAGCTTACAGAAGCTGTAAGAAGAAAACCATATTCAGTTGTTCTTTTTGATGAAGTTGAGAAGGCACATCCAGATGTATTTAATGTCCTCTTACAGGTACTTGATGATGGTCGTATCACTGATTCACAGGGAAGAACTGTGGATTTTAAGAACACTATAATCATAATGACAAGTAACATTGGTTCTTCATATCTGCTTGAAGGCATCAATCCTGATGGCTCAATTAAGCCAGAGGCAGAGGAAGCTGTTATGGGTGATTTAAAGAATCATTTCAGACCTGAATTCCTTAACCGTCTTGATGAGATAATTATGTTCAAGCCTCTTACTAAGGATAATATCAGCAATATTATCAATCTTCTTGTTGCAGATGTTAACAAGAGACTTGCAGATAAAGAGCTTGAGATTGTTCTTACAGATGCAGCCAAGGATTTCATAGTTGAAAACGGATTTGACCCAATGTATGGTGCAAGACCGCTTAAGAGATATGTCCAGAAGACAGTTGAGACACTGGCAGCCAAGTTAATACTTGCAGGCAATATCAATACAGGTGATGATATTGTTATTGACCTTGTAGATGGAAAGCTGACAGCCAGAGCCGCTGCAAGGGCTGTTGAGGGATAAGGCCTGATATTGTAAGGACTTTATGGTCCTTTTGGGGGCATTGGAATTTTTGACTTTTGCTAAATGACTATAAATACAGATGATACTTTTGAAATAAAAGCCTACCAGATTATTGTATATATGCGAATTAGTAGGTTTTTGAAATTGAAAGTTGTCATTGATGAAATTAAAAAGCCTACTAAACTATTGCGTAATGCAAGTTTAGTAGGCTTTTTGAAAGCAAACCAACAATTTATTCTTTGAATTTCTGACAGCATACTTTATAGGCAAACCGCAATTACGGTATTGACAAAAACTTATATTAATTGTATATTAAAAATGATTTATGGTTAAAGATTCATGACAGACTGCTTGTATGTGAATGAAAGAGAAAGATATAACACAAAAGGTACTGGAAGATAATAATGATATATTTGCGGATATTGTTAATGTGTTGTTATTTGATGGAAAGTCGGAGGTTGAAGAGAATGAACTTGTTAATACGACAGTTTATTCACAGTATAAGGCTGAAGATGGAAAAGTTCATGAACAGGAACGCGATATTGCTAAGTATTGGAAAAGAGGATGTACAGACATAGTCCTGTATGGCATAGAGAATCAGACAAAGGTTGAGAAAAGAATGCCAGCAAGGATATCGGGATATGAAGGTGCTTCATACAGAGGACAATATGATAAGAAAACAATAGTGCCGGTAATAACGATGGTGCTGTATTATGGTACAGACAGAAAATGGACGGCACCAAAGAATCTTAAGTCTCTGATTAAAGTTCCAGATAATCTGGATAAGTATGTTAATGACACTAAAGCTAATGTATTTGAGATAGCGTGGCTGACAGATGAACAGATAGCAAAGTTTACGAGTGATTATAAGATAGTTGCTAATTTCTTTGTGAACAAGAGAAAGAACAAAGATTACATACCAGATGATAAGACAGCAATTAAGCATGTGGATGAGATACTAAAGTTTTTATCAGTTATGACAGGGGATAGCAGATATGAAGAGATATTGTCAGATAAGGAAGGGGTGAGCAATATGTGTGATGTAGCGCAGAGGCTTGAAGACAGGGGAATTGAGAAAGGAATAAAAGAGGGACTTCAGAAAGGAATGAAAGAGGGACTTAGTCTTGGCGGCAACCAGATGATATATTCACTGGTCGAAGATAAGAGCATAAGTATTGAAAAGGGTGCACAAAAGCTTGGGATAAGTGTGGAAAAGCTGCGAGCTAATATGATTAATGCAGGATATAAGTGTCCGGATATGGAGTGACAGCTGATAAGAAAGACAGAATAACAATATAATATATAAAGATAAAGCAATGTTAGGAAGAGTGGATACTGGCATTGCTTTTCTTTTATGGAGAAGCCTGCTTCTGTTCAGGGACTTACTTCTGCGTGTTCCTATAAGAACAAAATATAATTAAGCTATATAGGTAAAATACAGGCAGAAATACATGAAATTGCAGGAATATACCTATCAGGCAGGCACGAGGAAGTTTATCTATAGGCAGATTGGAAGAAAAAGTGAAGGTTGAATAAGGATTCTGCTTGGATATGTCCTATAAATCAAGTGATAATGCGACTACCTATAGGTATCATGAACAACGAATCAATAATCAGATTAAGACATATTTATACAGAATTAGATAAACTGGTTCTTTTCAGTATTATATTCATAATTAATTGATTTTAACTTATTGGTTATTTCTTCCTCAGAAATCATATAAGATTTGCACAGTTCCTCTAATGAATTGTAATTGTCTCGAAGTTGTGTATTGACAAAGCTTAAAAGCATAACAGGGTCTTTAGGCATAGAAAAATCCTCCTTATATTGTGTTTTCAGTGATGGCTCTATTGTTGTACTATTTAGTACAGCATGAATATTTTCCCATATTAAGCATATTCTGTAAATGTAAGGCTTGTATATAAAATTGTATTAAAATAAATACATTTATGGTTGCACGAAAACGATTACTATGTTATAATTTTAACAAGCTAAGAAATATACTACTTAAATAACTGAATATTAAATTATGGAGGTTTTGTTATGGGAAAGAAATGGGTGTATTTGTTTACAGAGGGTAACGCAGATATGCGTGAGCTTCTCGGTGGTAAAGGTGCGAATCTGGCAGAGATGACTAATATTGGTCTTCCGGTTCCACAGGGGTTTACTATTACTACGGAAGCTTGTACCCAGTATTACGAGGATGGTAGAGAAATCAATAATGAGATCATGGGACAGATTAACGAACATATTGAGAAGATGGAACAGATTACAGGCAAGAAGTTTGGAGATATGGAGAATCCACTTTTAGTTTCTGTTCGTTCTGGAGCGAGAGCTTCTATGCCGGGTATGATGGATACTATTCTTAATCTTGGACTTAATGAGGATGTTGTTAATGTAATTGCACAGAAATCCGGAAATCCAAGATGGGCATGGGATTGTTATAGAAGATTTATCCAGATGTATTCAGATGTAGTTATGGAAGTTGGTAAGAAATATTTCGAAGATGAAGGATGAGAGAGGGGTTAAGCTTGATGTAGAGCTTACAGCGGATGATCTTAAGGAGCTTGCAACACAGTTTAAGGCTGAATATAAGTCTAAGATTGGCAAGGATTTCCCAGATGATCCTAAGGAACAGTTATACGGAGCTATAAAAGCTGTATTCCGTTCATGGGACAACCCAAGAGCTAATGTATACAGAAGAGATAATGATATTCCTTATTCTTGGGGAACAGCAGTTAATGTACAGTCTATGGCATTTGGTAATATGGGGGATGACTGTGGAACTGGTGTTGCATTTACAAGAGATCCTGCAACTGGTGCTAAAGGACTTTTTGGAGAGTTCCTTACTAACGCACAGGGTGAAGATGTTGTTGCCGGAGTAAGAACTCCAATGCATATTCAGGAAATGAGTGAGAAGTTCCCGGAAGCATTTGAGCAGTTTAAGGATGTGTGTGCAACTCTGGAAGAACATTACAGAGATATGCAGGATATGGAATTTACAGTAGAGCATGGCAAGCTGTTCATGTTACAGACACGTAATGGTAAGAGAACAGCACAGGCAGCATTAAAGATTGCATGCGATCTTGTAGATGAGGGGATGAGAACAGAGAAGGAAGCAGTTGCAATGATTGATCCTCGTAATCTTGATACACTTCTTCATCCTCAGTTTGATGCAGCTGCACTTAAGGCTGCAACTCCAGCAGGAAGAGGTCTTGGAGCATCTCCTGGCGCTGCATGTGGTAAGATTGTTTTCTCAGCAGAAGACGCAGAAGAGTGGAATGCAAGAGGAGAGAAGGTTGTTCTTGTAAGACTTGAGACATCGCCAGAAGATATTACAGGTATGAAGGCTTCACAGGGTATTCTTACTGTAAGAGGAGGTATGACAAGCCATGCAGCGGTTGTTGCAAGAGGTATGGGAACCTGCTGTGTATCTGGCTGTGGTGATATTGCAATGGATGAAGCTAATAAGAAGTTCACACTTGCAGGCAAGGAATACCATGAAGGAGATTATATATCTATTGATGGTACAACAGGCAACATATATGATGGACAGATTCCTACGGTTGATGCCAAGATTGCAGGAGAGTTTGGAAGAGTTATGGAGTGGGCTGATAAGTACAGAAAGTTAAAGGTTCGTACTAATGCAGATACTCCTAAGGATGCCAAGAAGGCAAGAGAACTTGGAGCAGAAGGTATCGGACTTTGCCGTATATGTTCTTTGAAGAGGACAGAATTGCAGCATTCAGAGAGATGATATGTTCTGATACTGTAGAAGAAAGAGAAGCAGCACTGGATAAGATTCTGCCATATCAGCAGGGAGATTTCGAAGCACTTTATGAGGCACTTGAAGGTAATCCTGTAACTATCAGATTCCTAGATCCACCTCTTCATGAATTTGTTCCTACAGAGGAAGAAGATATTAAGAAGTTAGCTGAATCACAGGGCAAGTCAGTAGAGACTATTAAGAATATTATTGCAAGTCTTCATGAGTTTAATCCAATGATGGGACACAGAGGATGCCGTCTTGCAGTAACATATCCAGAGATTGCCAAGATGCAGACAAGAGCTGTTATAAGAGCTGCAATCAATGTTAAGAAGGTACATCCTGACTGGAATGTTAAGCCGGAGATTATGATTCCGCTTATCTGTGAGGTTAAGGAATTAAAGTATGTAAAGAAGACTGTTGTTGAGACAGCAGATGAAGAGATTAAGGCAGCAGGAATCGACCTTGAATACGAGGTTGGTACTATGATTGAGATTCCAAGAGCTGCACTTACTGCTGATGAGATTGCTAAGGAAGCTGATTTCTTCTGCTTTGGTACTAACGATCTTACACAGATGACATTCGGATTCTCAAGAGATGACGCTGGTAAGTTCCTTAATGCATACTATGAATCTAAGATATTTGAGAATGACCCATTTGCAAAGCTTGACCAGAATGGTGTAGGCAAGCTTATGGAGATGACAATAAAGCTTGGAAGACCGGTTAATCCGAATCTTCACATAGGTATCTGTGGAGAGCATGGAGGAGATCCTTCATCAGTTGCATTCTGCCACAAGATTGGGCTTGATTATGTGAGCTGCTCACCATTCAGAGTACCTATTGCAAGACTTGCAGCAGCACAGGCTGCTATTGCAGAAGAGAAATAATCCAATTTCTGACCATAACACGAGTTTCGGGGCATGGAAAGCAAAAGCTTTTCATGCCCCGAAATGTTTAAAATGGAATATTTTTTCATTGCCCTAAATCTTATTATGTTCTATAATAATATGAAAATATATATTGATTGGAGCGTATTATGGAACAAAAGAAAATCGAACCTATTCGTGATGCCAGAAAGCTTGGTAAAGCGAAGATGCTGATTCTTGGTATTCAGCATATGTTTGCCATGTTTGGCGCAACTATTCTTGTACCTATTCTCGTATCAGGATATTTTCAGGCTGCCTGCGGTGAGGAGCTTACCAGAGGTCTGTCTGTATCAGTAACACTTTTCTGTGCAGGCTTTGGTACATTGATATTCCACCTGTGTACTAAATTCAAAGTACCTGCATTCTTAGGATCTTCCTTTGCATTTCTTGGTGGATTCTACACAGTAGCTAATCTTGACAGCGGTATGTATGCTGGAATGTCAGCTAATGATAAAGCTGCTTATGCATGTGGTGGTATATTTGTTGCCGGAATGCTTTACTTTGTACTTGCACTTATAATTAAGCTTGTTGGAGTCAACAGAGTTATGAAATTCCTTCCACCTGTAGTTACAGGACCTATCATTATATGTATTGGCCTTTCACTTGCAGGTTCAGCTATTACAAATGCTTCAACTAACTGGTTACTTGCATTTGTTGCACTTGCTGTAATTATTATATTCAATATATGGGGCAAGGGGCTTTTCAAGATTATTCCTATTCTTATGGGCGTAGTAATTTCATATGTATTTGCACTTATTCTTAATGCATGCGGCGTACATAATCCTGATGGTTCAGCAATACTTAATTTCTCATCAATTGCATCTGCTTCATGGGTTGGAATTCCAAAGTTCCAGTTTATGAAATTTGATGTAACAGCAATCCTTGTAATGGCACCTATTGCTATTGCAACAATGATGGAACATATCGGAGATATGTCAGCTATTTCGGCTACAGTTGAAGAAAACTATTTAGCAGATCCAGGTCTTCACAGAACACTTATTGGTGATGGTGTTGCAACAGCATTTGCAGGTGCAATTGGAGGTCCGGCTAATACTACATATGGTGAGAACACAGGAGTTCTTGAACTTTCTAAGGTATATGACCCAAGAGTAATCAGAATCGCAGCAGTATTTGCAATTATACTTTCATTCATACCTAAGTTTTCATCAGTTATATCAACTATGCCAACAGCAATTATCGGTGGTATATCATTCATGCTTTATGGTATGATTTCAGCTATCGGTGTAAGAAATGTTGTTGAGAACAAGGTTGACCTTACTAAGTCAAGAAACCTTATTATTGCAGGTGTTATATTTGTATGTGGTTTAGGCTTCGGTGGTGGACTTACATTTACAATCGGTGGAACATCTATAACACTTACAGCACTTGCAATCGCTGCTATAGCAGGTATTCTTCTTAATGCTATATTACCTGGTAATGATTATGAATTCGGTAAGAATCCAGCAGGTGACAGCAGCCGTGGAGTTTATGTTATGAACACAGACTCTGAAAAAGAAGAATCAGAAGATAATAAGTAAATAACAATAAAATTTGGAGGTACTTAATAATGATGGATTTTGAGAATGAGAAGAATATAACTATATTTACACATCCACTTATCCAGCATAAGATTTCAATTCTTAGAGATAAGAAAACAGGAACTAATGAATTCAGAAAGCTCGTTGAAGAAATAGCTATGCTTGAAGGTTTTGAGGCATTATCAGATCTTCCAACAGAAGATGTTGAGATTGAGACACCTATTGAGACTTGTATGACACCTATGATTTCAGGACGTAAGCTTGCAATTGTTCCTATCTTAAGGGCAGGCCTTGGCATGGTTCCTGGTGTACTTTCACTTGTACCAACAGCTAAGGTTGGACATATTGGAATGTATCGTAATGAAGAGACACATGAGCCTGTACCATATTACTGCAAGCTTCCACATCCAATAGAGGAAAGAACTATTGTTGTAACAGATCCGATGCTTGCAACAGGTGGTTCGGCAGTTGATGCAATTGACCAGATAAAGAAGGTTGGCGGAAAGCAGATTAAGTTCATGTGTATCATAGCTGCCCCAGAGGGAGTTGAAAAGCTTCATAAGGCGCATCCTGATGTTCAGATATACATTGGACATCTTGACAGAGAGCTTAATGCAGATGCTTATATCTGCCCAGGACTTGGTGATGCCGGAGACAGAATCTTTGGAACTAAGTAAATAATTATGGGCATGTAAGTGTTTTGTGTTTAGAGTTATGATAGTGTGTAAAATGCGGCTCCCGATGGGAGCCGTTTTTGTAACTTATATTAATTGGTTAAGGAGATTTCGATGAGCAGGGAGGAAAACAGAAGAAATTTTTCTAAATATGTATCTCAGAATATCCTGGGAATGATAGGATTTTCATGTTATGTTCTTGCTGATTCATATTTTATATCTATAGCAAAGGGAGCAGACGGACTTACAGCATTAAATCTTGTTATGCCGTTATATAGTATAATATTCTCAATAGGTGAGATGATTGGAGTAGGTTCAGCTATAAGGTATGCAATTAGTAAGATTAAAAAAGATGCAGATGCAGATAAGTATTTTTGGAATGCATTAATATGGTGCATAATATCAAGTATGATATTCGTTTTTGCCGGAATATTTTTTTCGGCAGATATCATGCGTATTCTTGGAGCTGATGAACATATTGTGGCAGTTGGGAATAATTACACTAAGATATTCATGTGTTTTGCACCTATGTTTATGTGCAACTATGTGACTAATGCATTTGTAAGAAATGACGGAGCCCCGGGAATTGCTATGAGTGCAACACTTTTCAGCAGTCTGTTTAATATAGTATTTGACTATATTCTTATGTTCCCGATGAATCTGGGAATGGAAGGTGCAGCACTGGCAACAGCTCTGTCGCCGATTATAGGTATGGGAATATGCAGCATACATTTCTTCTCTAAGAAAAGCAGAGTCAGGCTTGTTGTGTGTAAGCCTTCAGTAAGAAAACTTGTGGCAGGATGCCAGCTTGGTGTGTCGGCATTTATTGGAGAAATGTCGTCAGCGGTCATTACACTTGCTTTTAATTTCGTAATTCTTAAGCTGGCTGGTAATGTAGGAGTAGCTGCATACGGAGTTGTGGCTAATATTGCAATTGTAACAACCGCGGTATTTAACGGTGTTGCACAGGGTAGCCAGCCACTTATAAGCAGTTGTTTCGGAAGGGGAGACAAGGATGGATGTACACAGTTAAAAAGAATGGGATATACAACAGCATTTGTACTTGCGGCGGTTATGTACAGTATATTGTTTATATTTGCAGGACAGTTTGTCGCAGTGTTTAACAGTGAAGGTTCAGAAATGTTAAGGCTTTACGCAACAGAAGGTGTTAAGTTATATTTTATCGGAATATTCTTTGCGGGAATTAATATTGTAGGTGGCGGTGCATTCAGTGCAACAGAAGATGCATTTAAAGCGGCAGTTGTTTCTGTGGCAAGAGGATTTGTGCTGATTTTAGGTGCGGTTTTTGTGATGTCAGCACTTTTTGGAATGACAGGAGTATGGCTTGCGTATGCTGTTGCTGAGGGAATAACAACATTTATAATGCTTGTAATGGTGCTGAGAGTGTGATAGAATATTTGCGGACAAAATTATCCCAGAGATTGGGAAAATATGAAAGGAGTCTATATAATTATGAGCAATATTGCAGACAAATTTGAAGAACTTGGAGTAATTCCAGTAGTAGTATTGAATGATGCTAAAGATGCACTTCCATTAGCTAAGGCTTTAGTTGATGGTGGTCTTCCTTGTGCAGAGGTTACATTCCGTACAGCAGCAGCTGAGGAATCTATCCGTCTTATGCATGAAGCATATCCAGATATGGTACTTGCAGCAGGTACAGTACTTACAACAGAGCAGGTTGACAGAGCTGTAGCAGCTGGTGCTTCAGTTATCGTAAGCCCAGGATTTGATCCAGAAATCGTTGATTACTGTATTTCTAAGAACATTCCTGTTATGCCAGGTATCGTTACACCTTCAGAGCTTGCTCAGGCTGTTAAGAGAGGCCTTACAAGAGTTAAATTCTTCCCAGCTACAGCTGCAGGTGGAATTAAGATGATCAAGGCTATGTGCGCAGCTTACACTAATGTAAGAATCATGCCTACAGGTGGTATCAACACAGCTAACCTTGAGGAATTCTTATCATGCGATAAGATCTTCTGCTGTGGTGGATCATGGATGGTTAAGGGTGATATGATTAAGGCAGGAGAATTTGACAAGATTAAGGATATGACAGCAGAGGCTGTTGCTCTTGTTAAGAAGATCCGTGGCTAATCACCAGTGATTGTTAATATCAAAGATACATATAAACCCCGTATTCTGTTTTGCAGGATACGGGGTTTTGTACGTATATTATGTTTTTTAGTGAATTACAGATTAGAAAATATATTCTCAATTTCTTCATGGGGAAGTACAAGGGCAAATCTTACATGACCTTCTCCAAGGCTTCCGAAGCTGCTTCCAGGTGTACATAAAACGCCAGTCTTATTAAGAAGTTCCATAACATAATCAGCTGAACTGGTATAGCCGTCAGGAATGGCAGCCCATACAAACATTGTGCCTTTAACATCAGCAGGTTTAAGTCCAAGCTTCTTAATTCCAGCAACGAGAGCATTTCTTCTTAACTCATATTCAGCACGGTTGTCAGCGACATATCCTTGCGGACCGTTAAGTGCAGCAACAGCAGCTTTCTGATATATAAAACTTGTTCCATAGTCGAATTGTGAGCGGACAGTTTTGAATTTGCTTACGATTTCACGGTTTCCGATAAGAAATGAAAGGCGCAGACCAGTAAGATTATAAGTCTTAGAAAGAGAGTTGAATTCAACTCCGACTTCCATAGCACCTTCGTGGCTTAAGAAAGAACCACCAATCTGTCCGTCATATATAATCTCAGAATATGCGTTGTCGTGAATAATAATGATGTTATATTTCTTTGCAAAAGCGATGAGTTTATCGTAGAATTCATCAGGTGCAGTAGCACATACAGGATTCAGTGGATAAGATACAACCATCATTTTGGCTTTTTTTGCAGTATCTTCATCGATAGAATCAAAATCTATAAGATAATCATTCTCTGGGAGAAGATTGTAATAAGCAATCTGTGCGTCACACAGGAATGGTCCAATCTCGAATATAGGATATCCCGGATTAGGAACTAAGCATAAATCACCAGGGTTGCACAAAGCAAGGGCAATATGAGCCATGCCTTCCTGGGTTCCGAATACAGAGGCGACTTCATCAGGTGTGATAACGATGTTGTAACGGCGTTTGTACCATTTGCATACAGCGTCAAGCAATTCATCAGTATCACCAAGTGAGTACTTGTAATTCTCAGGGTCAAGTGCTGCCTCTGAAACAACCTTCATAACAGATTCATCAGGCTTGAAATCAGGAGTTCCTACAGTAAAGTTATATACCGGCTTTCCCTGTGCAAGTCTGTCATTCTTTTTCTGATTAAGTATATTAAAAATGTTGCTGCCAAAGCGGTCAGCTCTCTTAGAAAATTCAATATTCATATGTATACTCCATTTCTTTAAATGCGTATCTGCATGCATTTTATTCAGACCCGAAATATAGAAAAATTTCAAGCCTATCGAATAAGATACTAGCATAATTAACAAAAGTCAATTTTAAGGTGTATTTTTTGGTGAAAATGTGATAGTTTTATATATGTAAGTAGAAATAAATAAGATATGGCGGTTTGCAAATGTTACATACAGGAACATTAAAGGGTAGAATGCAGACAGAAAGGAAAGGTAAAAGATATGTCAGTACAGGATTATCTCAGTGCAGTAAAGATTGGTAAAAAAGAATATCATGCGTGTGTAAATAAGGGTACTTATCCATATCTTCCGGTTCTGGAGGATATTATTGATGAAAGCAGTATTGACAGAGAAGTCAGTCTTGGAAGTGACCAGATTCCATTAAGGCTGGTAGTAGGAACATGTACAGCGGGAAGAACTACAGCATTTGCAGACAACTTTATGCCTATACTTGACTGGGGAACAGAATTTTCGGCAAAGTGGGCTTCACTTAGTGACAGTCAGGTAAATGAGGGAATAAGAGACGATATTAAAGTATATGAGTACATGAATAAGTTCTATGTGCTTGAGGGTAATAAAAGAGTCAGTGTACTTAAGTATTTTAAGGCGGTGACAGTAAGTGCACAGGTTATAAGAAAGATACCTAAGTATAGTGATGATCCTGATGTTAAGATATATTATGAATTCATGGATTTTTATAAATCTACTAAGTTAAACGATATATATTTCAGCAAAGAGGGCAGTTTTACAACTCTTATGGAGCTGGTTGGAATTACACCAGGAGAACCAATGGATGAGGATGATAAGAAAGACCTTGTTTCGTGCTATCTTAATTTCAGGCTTGCTTATGAATCAAGAGGAGGGGATAAGTTCGATTTCCCGACGGGAGATTCATTTTTACGATTCATTCACATTCACGGATATGATGCTGTTAAGAGAATGACTAAGTCTGAGATGGCAAAGAATGTTGCCAAGACATGGGCTGAATTCGAGCTTATTGATGATAACAGCGAAGTGGAACTTAAGATGACACCAGCTGCAGCACCTAAGAAGAATATATTAAGTTATCTGCTTCCAATGGGAGGAGTTAAGAAGCTTAAGGTTGGATTTGTGTATGAAAAGACTCCGCAGGATTCAGAGTGGTGCTATGCACATGAGCTTGGAAGACAGTATATTGATGATACATTTGGTGACCAGATAGAGACATATGTTGAGGAGAATGTGATACCGGAGCAGAGTGATGAGGCGGCAATCAACAGACTTATAGAGAAAGGCTGTGACCTTATATTCCTTACATCTTCTGCAATGAATATGGCTGGACTTAAAGCTGCAATAGCACATCCGTCAGTAAAGATTCTTGATTGTTCTCTTAACATTTCACATAAATATATCAGGTCATATTATGCAAGAATGTTTGAAGCAAAATTTATAACAGGGATTATTGCAGGTTCACTGGCTGATGACGATAATGTTGGTTATATAGCTGATAATCCGGTTTATGGGGCATGTGCGAATATTAATGCATTTGCATTGGGAGTAAAGTTTGTTAATCCAAGAGCCAAGGTTTACCTTGAATGGAACAGTATTAAGGATAATGATTCAGAGGAAAATCTTGCTAAGAAGAATATAAGCATTATTTCTAATCAGGATATGATTACTCCGGGCAAGAGTAAGAGAAAGTTCGGGTTGTATAAAGCGAGTGATTCGGATAAGCACCTGGCTATGCCTGTATGGCACTGGGGAGTTTTTTATGAAAAGCTTATACAGAGCATTATGAGTGGTTCATGGAGTAAGGATGAGGACGGCGATAATGTAAAAGCACTTAATTACTGGTGGGGAATGTCAGCAGGAGTTGTTGATCTTATATATTCAGAGAGTCTGCCATCAGCAACTAAGAGACTTGTAAAGCTCTTTGAGAAAGAACTTAAGGAAGCAAGGTTCAGAGTGTTTGAGGGTGAATTAAAAGATCAGCAGGGTAATATAAGGGTTGAAGAAGGGAAGCTTATTGATCCGGAACATATAATTACTATGGACTGGCTGCTTGATAATGTGGTTGGCAGACTGCCTCGGTATGATGAACTTACAGATAATGCTAAATTAAAAATGGCACTTCAGGGTGTTGTCAAAGAAGAAGAATAGAAAGCATGCTGCCTGCAGTGGTGGCTGGGGGATTATTAATGAAAATACTTGTGTTAGCGGATGTTGAATCAAAGTACTTATGGGATTATTTCGAAAAGGAAAAATTGGAAGGTATAGATCTTATACTTTCAGCAGGGGATTTAAAGCCCCAGTATCTGTCGTTTCTTGCATCATTTTCAAAAGTACCTATTCTTTATGTGCATGGCAATCATGATGACTGTTATGATACACAGCCACCGGATGGATGCATTGATATAGAGAATAAGATATATGTGTATAAAGGTGTCCGTATTATGGGACTTGGTGGTTCTATACGCTATAAGAAGGGAAAGAACCAGTATACACAGAAAGAGATGAACCACAGGATTAATAAAATGTGGTTTTCGATAAAGAAAAATAAAGGTTTTGATATACTGCTTACACATTCTCCGGCTGCGGGAATAGGTGACGGACCTGACGAACCGCATAAGGGTTTTGAGGGCTTTAATTATCTGTTGGAAAAATATAAGCCTAAGTATTTCATCCATGGTCATATCCATAAGACCTACCAGATGAAGTTTAAGCAGGAATATGAGTATAATGAGAATACTAAGATAATTAATGGTTATGAGAGATATATATTGGAATATCCGGATGCTTAATCTACACCGTGGCATATTAGCTTAATAGCAAATGTGCTACGGTGTTTTACATATTTTTGACATATTTTCACATGAAATACATAAAAATTATGAATATGGTACCTATTTCCTACTTAACATACATGTACTTTTTGAGTAAAAGTTGCTAATATAACGACATAAACCCTTGCTGGTTAAAGCAAAATGCACAAAAAAATGTATTGAGGAGGAAAATCAAAACATGAAAGCTATTATTAGCAAAGCAGCTCGTAGAAAATGGGCATGGGTACTTGCATTGGTTATGATTGTGAGTATCGTGATTCCTACATCACTTCTTACAGCGAAGGCGGATGTTGGAACGGTTAAATTTATTGATGGTGCGGCAGGATGGTTAGAGTCAGCATATGCACAGTGGACCATTGATAATCAGGCAGAAGGATATACAGCATATATCAAGAAAGCCAGTCAGTCAGATTCTGCCTATGCAAGAATCGACAATGAACTTATCAGAAAGTATAAGAACTACTACAGGGTTGATGCAGTAGGACTTGCGGCAGGTGACTATGTTATTAAGGTAGTTCCTGTAAAGAACGGAAAGGAAGTTACTGACAAAGCACAGGTTACTAAGACACTCAATGTAAGTTCTTATGACAGATCCGGATTTGCATTTTCATCTGAATCAAAATATAAAACAGGTTCAGGTGCTTACAATGAGAATGGAACACTTAAGAAAGATGCAATTGTTCTTTATGTTACTAACGATAATGCAAAGACAATTAAGGCATCAGTAAAAGAGGCAAAGCATGAAGCTGAAACGACTCCTTTTCCCCCTCTTGACGCTGCTGCTCGTCCTCCTGCTGATTCCGCGCGCACAGGCGGAGGAAGTCGCCACAAGCGCGAAGGCGTGCATCATCATCGACGAAGCGTCCGGGCGAGTGCTGCTTAGCCACAACGCGGAAACGCCCCTGCCGATGGCATCCACCACGAAGGTGATGACGGCGCTGCTGGCGATTGAGCGCGGGAATTTAGGCGACCCGGTGACGTGCAGTCGCAATGCCTTTGGTGTGCCGGGGACGAGCATCTACCTTTCGCAAGGGGAAACGCTGTCCCTGCGCGACATGCTCTACGGGCTGATGCTGGCGTCCGGCAACGACGCCGCCGTCGCGATTGCGGAACACATTGGCGGCACGGCGGAGGAATTCTGCCGGATGATGACGGCGCGCGCAGCGGAGCTTGGCTGCCAAAACACCGTCTTTCTGACCCCGCACGGCTTGCCCTGCGACGGGCATTACACCACCGCGCACGATTTGGCGCTGATTGCCCGTCAGGCCATGACGCAGCCGCTCTTCCGGGAGATTGTCTCCACGCGCCGCGCGACGATTCCGTGGGAGGGACGGCCGTACAGCCGTGTGCTGAGCAGCAAGAACAAGCTGCTGACCACCTACGAGGGCGCAACGGGCATCAAGACGGG
>OGQP01000671.1_pt1 | contig 22635 bp, 23 predicted proteins | sample 1553251 | NCBI WGS metagenome assembly OGQP01 (sample SAMEA2580016, study PRJEB22360) | human gut metagenome | biome: human gut; feature: human-associated habitat; material: faeces | place: Denmark | collected 2008/2010 | reverse complement strand
TATGGAGTGATCCAGAGCGTTGCCGACATGTTCGCCGCCACCGGAGCCGGTTCGGTTGTAACGGCCTGCCCGCTTTGTAAAAAAGCCATTGCCCGCAGCGGGACATTGCCCGTATACGACCTCGCGGAGATCGTTGCCCAAGCGCTGCCCGGCCGGCAGGCATCTTAAATCCGCAACACTCCATACACACAAGCCCCGTCTTTTAGACGGGGCTTTTATTTGTTTCTGTTGTTCCATGAATTCTGAAAGATATTTTTCATACTTCCCGTGTTCCAAGAACAGGAACAGATCGTCTCGTGTCTTAAAAAACATTAACTTTATAGATTTAAAAAACTAACCTATGATTCGCAATCTCGTACTCTGTGCAGCGGTAGTATCCGCGTGGTTCTCCCCTGCCTCCGCCCGACCGTCCAACGACGAACTCAAAGTAATGTCTTTCAACATCCGCATCGATACCAAGGCGGACGGTCCGAACCAATGGTCCAACCGACGTGATTTCGCCGCAAACATGATCCGATTTTACGACATCGACATTTTCGGAGCACAGGAAGTTTTCGCCAACCAGATGACCGACCTGCAAGAACGCCTGCCCGAATACGGATCGATCGGCATCGGTCTGGAAGACGGTAAATCGAAAGGGCAGCACGACCCTATTTTCTGGAAAAAAGAGCGCTTCGAATTGCTGGATCACGGTTTTTTCTGGTTTGCCGAAGACATCAATGCAATCGGACAACGAGCCTGGGATGCAGCCAGTCCGCGCATGGGCTCCTGGGCCATCCTCAAAGACAAAATTTCGAAAAGGAAGCTCTTTTTCATGAATGTGCACATCGATCATATCGGTCAAGTGGCACGCAGGGAAAGCGCCAAACTGATTTTAGACAGACTCGGCGCCCTGGCCGGTGACCTGCCGGTAATCGTCACCGGCGATTTCAACGCCGAACCCGATTCCGAACCGATCCGGATCCTGCTCGATCCGGCCAACCCCGAACACCTGACCCATACGCGTTCCGTCGCACCGGTTCGTTACGGACCCGAATGGTCTTACCACAATTACGGCCGCCTGGCTAAAAACATGTGGCTGGACTATATTTTCGTCCGGGGTGGTCTGGAAACCCTGCGGCACGGCTGTCTGGCAGAAAAGCTCGATGACCTGTATATTTCCGACCACTGTCCGGTAATGGCCGGGCTTCGTTTCACAAAATAGCCCCTTGAACCCGGACAAATCAACCGACGTATATATGATGTATAAGTGGATCACACATGGAATCCACCGGAACAGTGAAGCTGAGATAGTCCAATAGCCCCACGAACGTCAATTCCATATCCCGAATTCCATATACAGTTGGTATATACTGCCCGGATGGGCAGTGATACTAAAATAAGGGCCGCAACCAACATCATCGTTTTGACGTGTGAATAAAGCACTTACCCTACTCGCTCGTCAAAAAAATGAAAAATATTATCGCTCACTGTTTGCATTTGGCCGTTTTTTAGCTATCTTTGCATTCCACATCGCGGGGTGGAGCAGTTGGCAGCTCGTTGGGCTCATAACCCAAAGGTCACAGGTTCGAGTCCTGTCCCCGCTACTAAGACAAAGAGAATCACGAGAGTGGTTCTCTTTTTTCATGTTCTAACTTTGAATATCTATCTGATTGTCAGCAATATATCAGAGCACCATCTAAAACCACCTCTCTACTCTCTCAATCCAAGTCCCCTCTGAAAGGGGATTTTTTATGCCCTGTAGTGCACAATCCGGTGCACCACCCTAAAAACTCTGGTGCACTATATAACATAAGGCTTTCAGAGGTATTTCACTATTTAAATCACCTGCGAAATGGTACACCAACTTAAAATATCATTCAATTTGATTACCTCCCGAAGAAATAACAAGGGAGAATCCCCTATTTTCTGCAAACTCAGCTTTCAAAACACCTATAAAACGTTCTCTACCGGATTCTACATCACCCCTGAACTCTGGGACAGGGAATCTCAAAGAATGAAAGGGATTGCAGATCAGGCTCAATTAACCAATACCAAACTCCAAGAGGTCAATCTCCAATTCATCCGGATAGAAAAACAACTCTATGACGAAGGCAAAGATATTACTCTGGCAGAGGTATACAGCAGATACCTTGGCAAGACAGACGAAAAGTCGCTTTGTATGGTGTTTGAAGAGAGGATCAGCCGCATGGAGAGCCTTGTAGGGACGGAATACACAGCATCCACCCTGCAAAAGTTCAAAGAGGTCTATGCACATGTCAGACTCTTCATCCGGGAATACACCCGCCAGCAGGATATCCCTCTCAAGCAGCTGAACTACCGCTTTATTCAGCAATTTGTAGAGTTCTTGTTGGGGAAACGGCTCAAACCCATCACCATCAATAAAATCATCCAAAGGCTCAGGCAGATGGTGTTGTATGCAATCCGGTGTGATTACCTCAGCAGAGATCCTTTCATAGATCATAAGCCCCTGAAAGAGAAGAAACAGATTGTATTCCTGACCGCTGAGGAGCTGCACAAACTGGAATCCCACACCTTTCACCAGAGAAGATTGGAAACGGTCAAACAGATTTACCTGTTCTCTGTCTACACGGGACTAGGCTATCATGAAGCATCCATTTTGCAACCCAAACACATTCAGATAGGGTTTGATGGCAAAGAGTGGATCACCATTACAAGGCTCAAGACAGACAAAGAGGTATCAATCCCTCTCCTGCCCCAAGCAAAGGCCATTTTAAGCCTGTTTGAGGCATCCATTGAAGGGCAGCAAGGATTTCTATTGCCCCGCATCAGCAACCAAAAAATCAACTCTTACATGAAAGAGATTGCGGATGTTTTGGGAATAGAGAAAAAGCTGACCCACCATACGGCCAGAAAGACCTTTGCCAGCACAATTCTCCTCTACAATGGGGTTCCCATAGAGGTGGTGAGCCAACTTTTAGGACATTCCGACATTAAAGTTACCCAGAAATCCTATGCCCAAGTAGTTCAAAAAAGCATCAGCAACCACATGAACCTATTGGAAATGAAGTTAAAACAACAATAAACCTGTCTGTCCGATCCCGTTCGGGTAAGCAAGGTAAGCGAAAACGCAAACTTCACCCAAAATCTCACTTCATTAACCATATTCCCGAAATTGCGACAAAGAAATAACAAGTAAAATAGTCATTTTCAATAAGATTTACTCTAATTTTACATCTGCAACAGCCCTAAAGGGAGATGTGCACTTGATTGTTTCAAATATTTCATATCTTTGTTTTGCTGTCTATTAGATAGCAGACATATTTGAACACAAGAAAGTGTTTAGTTCTATTCTTGCTAGTGAACCTAGGAAATTCATCGGACAAGAGAATAGGCAAATCTCTCTCATGTCATATCTATTATGGCGTGGGCTGTTGCTTATTTCATTGTCAGGGCTTCCTAGGGCCTACTAGCTGAAATGGGCTTATCAGTCCCACGCTTTCTTTATGCTATCACTAACATTCTGTGAGGGGCTTGACAGGAGTAAATTTACCGCCATGCGTAAACTCTTTCTCTTTATCTTATTCTGTAGCCTATACACTGTAGGATACGCACAAATTAATGCATATGACAGGTCTTCATATTCCAAATTGTCATTGCCTTCTTTTGATGAAATGGTCAAAGTTGCTCAAAATAAGCAACAACAATATGATCAGAATGCTCAATACATTGATGTTCTGATTGACTGGATTTTTGATCTTAAACAGCAAGCAAATGATGCAAATTTCAATTCTGCAATGGATGCTTGTTATAACTCTCTCAAAAGTTTTTACAACAAAGATTTATCCGTAATGGGACGTCAAATAAAACAGGTCGAATTACACATCAAAGAAGCTATTGACAATTACAACAACAAGATTCAACGCCAACAATCAACAAGCCATCAAAATACATATTCATCCTATCGTTCATATTCACAACCTCAAACATATCACACCAATTATGACGGACAAAGCCCTGTAATCATAACTAAATTAAGTTGTCCTCTACGGGATAAACCATCTGCAGCATCAGGGAACATCTTGTTATGGATATCCTCACAATGCCGGTTAGAATTTCTATCCAAAGAGGGAGAGTATTACAAAACGCGATGTGGTGAAATTGTAGGATATATCAATGAAATGTTTATTGATATTTAACCTCGAAACGTTATGAAAATATTATACTTAACACTCGGCCTATGCATCTTAATAAATAACGCGGCGTGTGGTCAAAAACTGCTATGCAATTTATAATACATGCAGATAGCTCAAACAACTAATAATATAACAGTTTAACTAAAACACATTAACATGAAAAAGTTTTTTTTGATCACATTCGTTGTTTGTTCAATGACGTTCGCCGGATTTGCCCAAACACATGTCAACGGTTATTATCGCAGTAATGGGATTTATGTTCAACCTCACACTCGAAGCTCCCCAAACTCAACGAACCATGATAACTACAGCACACAAGGGAATGCAAATCCATATACAGGAGAAAGAGGAAGCGTTGCCCCTGATTATTCATCAGGAGCTTCAAATTATGGAGCAGGACAAGTAATCCAGACAGGACCACGTGGAGGGCAATATTACATTAATAGCAAAGGAAGAAAGGTTTACGTACCTAAAAGATAATCAACAATACTATTTGTATCAATCTCTCTAAAAGAATATCATCATTTAATAAAAAAATCATTTCGACAATGAAAAAGATTCTATTTTGCATTCTAATCATTTGGGCCTCTTCTCCAATTTATGCACAAACAACGATTGATACAAAAATCACAGAGATTCAGAATTTTCTATATGCAAAGGCCTTGTATATAAATAAATCTGAAGTTTCGTTTTGGGTTAACAAAGTAGATAAACGCATTGAAATCTCGGAAGCTGAGATGAGCCTTAATAATATTGAAATGACCCATATGTTCCACCAAAAGGACAACGTGCATCTAGTTGGTTTGCAATGCAACACAAACAGCAACTGCATAAGAATTACTTTCGCTTCCACTGGGCAGATTCAATATGGTAATGGCTATTATTTAGCATTTAAAACGAAAGCTGATAGTTATACTTTTATTAACAAACTAGGCGAACTTAAAATGCTATTAAATAAAACATATAAAGACTAAATGCAGATTATTCCCATCCCTTTCTCCATCCAAACCTTAGGACTACCAGTAATCCCCGTTAAACTCTTCAATGAAACAAATTCCTCTCTACTCTTAGTAGATACAGGATCAGACCGATCTATTATGGATATAGCCGTATATAACCACTTTAAAGATAAAATCACCAACTCCGAACAAGGCCAAAATATCATCACAACCAATGGACAAACTTCATCCACCCTAATTGCACAATTCATCTTCACCATTGATGACTCCCTGAAATTCTCCGAACCATTTACTTGCATGGAGTGTAGCGTAGGATTCAACCAGATAGAAAAGGAAACAGGCTACCAACTGCATGGAATATTAGGTACTGATTTCTTGGTAAAACATCAATGGAAGATTGATTTTGAGAAACTACAAATACACATTTAGTCACTATATCCATTAAATATATACAGCACACTATTAGCTCAACAATCTCCTGAAAACCTGAGTGCACCCTCATTTTATACAGCTATCCGACCATTTCATACAGTTCTCTCAAATTCTCTTGAACTTATAAAATTTTACAATGACATTTGCTCCCAGATCATTGATCCAATGGCAAAATTTTTAATCATAGCAACAGGGAATGACCTGATAAGAATAGCCACAAGCAAAGTGGTCTATTTGTCATCTGATGGTAATTACTCAACACTTGTTCAATCAGATGGAGAAGTGCGGTTACTTACTTATCAGTTAGGCCAGATTGAGCGCATGATTGCAAATCAACTAAATGGAGAAGAAGATACTTTTATTCGCATTGGGAAATGTTTAATTATCAATCGACATTACATCTATTACATCAATGTATCTAAACAACAATTGATCCTTTCCGATAATAACGGAGCGAAATTAACAGTGACGGCATCACGGGAAGCGTTAAAGCAGTTAAAAGAGAATATTGAAAAAGAGGGGTAAGATGAAAGAATATCAGGATATCCATGATGATGAAATTCGCATTATTGGACATACGTCTGAAAAGGCGAAGCTTCATTTCAATAAAACAACAATAACACTTGCTGTGGCCTGTGTTGTATTAATTATAACTCTGTGTGTTTGGCTGAGATATAAATATCATAGTGCACAAGACGTATCCTATTTTGAAACAGAGACAAATGAGCAAAATCATATCTCAAACCAAGACACATCTGCCCTGAGCGGGAAAGGATACATCAAGATATCGGAAGTGACCGTCAATGACGTTCCCATGTATATCTACACACCGCATCATGCCATCATGACTCTTTCTGTCGGATTGCCTGATAAAAATGATTCGACTCTACTATTTGTCGCACAAGCAGCAGACATCCGAAAAGATACTAAAAAGATTGTGGGTGATTTTGTCATGAATGGTCAAAAACTTTCATTCGGTCAGGCTAAGTTAGGATTCTGTGCCATTATTCATGGAAAAATAACCCTTGGAACAGCTCCTAACACACCTTTACTTCAAGAGGCAATAGATACTAAAGGCTATTTCTTCCGTCAGTATCCTCTTGTCAAAGAGGGGGAGTTAATTGAGAATAATCCTAAAAACAAAGCTATTCGCAGAGCTTTAGGAATAAAACAAGGGCAAATAATCATGATAGAAAGTCGCAGCTCTGAATCTTTTCATGATTTTACCCAAGCTTTAATTGACTTTGGGATCAACAATGCCATTTATCTCGTGGGAGGTAATGCTTTTGGCTGGTGTTACGATCAGCATGGCAATCGCATTGAATTCGGGGTAGAACAAAACTCTTTACCTCCTCAAACGAGTTATATCATATGGCGTAGTCGTTAACTATACCCTGCTCAATACCTAGTGCCCGTCAAAATTAAGCGAGAATATCGCTTAAGGGTGTTACATCTCTATGCAAAACAATTCAAATGTACTCAAAATGATAATAATCAAACCTCTACAATCATGAAAAACTTTTTACTCTATGGTTTCTTGCTAACGCTAATTTTAACGGGATGCCAACACGAACAAAACCTTCCAATGGAATACAAAGAAGGATTAGCCATCTTTACAGACAACGGTAAATATGGTTACATAGATTCTGTAAGGAAAATTATTATCCCGGCACAATATGATATTGCTAAGGATTTCCACAACGGAATGGCCTATGTCTCAAAAGCCAAAAAATGGGGGTATATTGATAGAACAGGCCGAGAAATCATCCCAATCCGATATGATTATATATATGGATATGTATGGGATTATGGTATTCCTTATGCCATAGTCGAGCTACAAGGCAAACAAGGTTATATAAACAAAGCAGGCAAAATTATTCTGCCGATCGAATATGATTATTTGCACAACGGGATAGCACCGTTTGATTACGCCCCTATTCAAAAAAATGGGAAAGTCGGATTACTCAACAAGGAATATAAAATAGCAATTCCTTGCTCTTTTGATCAGATTCAAGACTTCCAAGAGGGACTTTGTGCCGTACAGGTAAGTGGACGATGGGGATATGTGGATTCAACAGGTACAGTAGCTATCCCAATCCGTTATAGCAAGGCTGAACCTTTCTATCAAGGAAGTGCACCTGTCCTACAAAATGAGCACTGGTTTCTCATCAATAAAACAGCACAAAGAATATCTGCTCGATACGATACTATATACCCTTTAACTGATTCACTAACTTATCGTGTATGCAAGGATAGCCTTTATGGAACCATGAATGCAAAAGGACGCCTTTTAACAAAACTCTCCCGACAAGAGATTAATTAGTCTGTTTAATTCAATACACACTTAGTTAGTATAGTATTAAAAAGTAAGTGTGTATTTTTATCCAATTGAATAATAATGTTTGAAAATTCAGAACTTTAACAAATGAAAAGACTTGCGTTTTTCATTAGTTACGTCAGCTCATTCCGAGCGCACCGATTCAAGAAGAGGGTATTTATATGGATAATTTTCATTTGTTTGTTTTCTTCATGTAAAGAAAGTAAGAACAGCATGCATGATAACGCCATATATTATTGGCGCACGACATTTTCGCTCAATGATGCCGAAAAAGATTTTCTGAAAAAGCATGATATAACGAAAATGTATGTTCACTTTTTTGATGTTAATAATCAGTGGCAAGGAACAAATGGCGAGTATGTCGTACCTGAGGCCACAATCCAATTCAATAACTCCATGCCTTCAGGAGTTGAGGTAATTCCAACGGTTTACATCACTACTTCCGCAATGGAGAAGATGCAATTAAAAGAAGATGAATACGCAGAGAAAATATTCAAGCGTGTCAATGCTATCTGTCGACGGAATGGAATAGCGTTTAAGGAATTGCAGTTGGATTGTGATTGGACAAAAAGTACGCGCAAACATTTTTTCAAACTCTGTGAAAAGATGAAGCAATACATGGATTCAACGCAAACTTTAAGTAGCACCATCCGCTTACATCAGTTGACACAAATACCACCTCCGGTAGATAAGGGCGTATTGATGGTTTATAATACCGGCAACCTTATGGAAATGACAACTGATAACTCAATATTCTCGCGTAAAGACATAGAACCATATCTGCGGGACCATCGCCTTGCAGACTATGCACTTCCTCTTGATGTAGCGTACCCGACTTATGGTTGGAGTGTGCTTTTCCATCCCGGTAAAGATAAGTATCATTTTGACAGGATTATGAGGCATACCGATTTTTCTGAATATCCTCAGCTCAAAGAGATTAGTAAAAACATATATGAGACAACAACTGATGTAGATTTTGCACCCGGTACGGATTCATGGGATAAGGCTTACGAAGGTTATCGTATAAGAGTAGAACGTCCGACAGCAAATGAAATTCTGGAAATAAAGAACCTAATCGAAAGCCAATTAAAAGATAAACTACATAGCAACGTATTATATCACCTCGATGAAGCTCAATTCTCGCATTACCCTGACAATGAAATCGATAAGATATATCATCGCAATTAGCATCGTGACCATATTTTGCAGTCTGCGTGTCGATGCCTGTGGACCATATCCCGTTGCGGATCCGACACACATACGAATGTTCAGGAGTTGTTCTCCCGAACTTGAGCGACAGTGGCAGGAAGGATGTCGTTTTCAAGACTATGAGAAAGATGAAAATTGCCTTTTGTGGCAAAGAATCACGTCATCAGCAATACCCCTGATGGATATTGAGAACGTGGTATATAACGCAAAACTTAAAGATCTTAAGGACTTATCAACGGGCAATTTCGCATCAAATAAATTCGCCGGATGGTTAAATCAAACGAACCATCGGGAAGACTTGGACTATCTTCTAATTGCCAAAGAAATTGAGGAAATACGCGAATTTATGAACAATCCTTGGTATTATCCCTATGATGGAGATGAAGAGCATTTGCGACTTGAAGAATTGATGAAGAAGTGCCTGACATACAAAGGTAGTCGCCACGCAGCACGCTATGCCTTGCAGATGACTCGTCTATATTTTGCGCAAAAGAATTTTCAGAGTTGTATAGACTTATGGGAAAATAGTGTGACTAAGTTACCGCAGGATATTGTAACGAATATGATTGCCAGCTATGTGGGCGGCGCTTATTCTCGTAAAGGGAATCGTGAAAAGGCAATCGAATTGTTCACTCGCAGTCAAGATATAGGTTCTCTGATAAATTTGAAAGCATGGGCTGATACCGAAGAAAAGTCGAAGTATACCGATGCTCGGGTCAAAGAATTGGAATATATTTTCAACCGATTTCCGAATTCACCTTTGTTGAGTGTGAAACTACAGGAGTACGTACGAAACCGAGAAGAGGTTGTTTATAATTTTGAGGATTGGGCTGCAAGGGATTTTCATGACCCGGTATGGGTGAAGTACAAATACGTTAGAGACTCTATTGACGAACCCGTATTCTACAACGAACTCAAACGTTTTGCCAATAATGTCGTGCGAGCTAAACAATGTCGTCAAAAAGGGATGTGGTACTATGCGTTAGCTTACTTGCATCATCTTAACGGTAAAAGGGAATCCGCAATCGCGCTCCTCTCAAAAGCAGAGCAATCGGAGGCCACACCGTTTATCAAGGAGTCCATTAAGGCTTTTCGTTTTCTAACAGATGCTGCATATGCAAATAATAGTTCTGAATATCGTAGCCGACTATTACAGTATATAAAATGGCTTGATGGGATGATGCAACAAGATATAGGACTCTATGCAGATGACAACTGGCAATATGAAAACAAAATGAACTGGTCATTTTATTATTGGCAAGATGTTGTACGCAAAGTGCTTCTTGGTGATGTGTGTCCTAAAATTGAGAAATCCGGAAATACCACGTTGGCTCTTCAATTGGCTAACTATGCCTCAAACCGCTGTTATCAGCTCGTTCCTCTGTATGAAGCATATCACTACGGCTGGAACGACAAGGAAGACCCTGAGTCGTATACATCAATTCTCCCGTTTGGTGAATACAGAAAAACATGGTCTGGTAATAATTGGTTTGACTATAGCAGTCAGTTTTTTGAATGGATAAACGGAGTATCACCCGATAATGCAGCCAAATATGCCAGAAGGATAGTAAAACCGGTGTCAGATTTAGACAAATTTCTAAATGAGCGGAGTTATGTTGATAATGACTATATCTGCGACATAGTTGGCACTCTTTATCTCCGTGAGATGAATTACGCAAAGGCAGCTGAGTGGCTTGGAAAAGTTGCCACAGATTATCAAGCGCGCACTAATATTGCCAAAGAAGGTTATTTCAAACTTGACCCTTTCCGTTATCAATTTGATAAAGAGCAGTTTGTAGCAGATTCATCCGACTATAAACTCAAATTCGCACAAGAGATGGTTCGACTTGAAAACATGATTTCATCCGATGTTGAGTCTAACAGAAAAGCTAACGCCAAGATACGTTATGCTATCGGTCTGCGAAATTCATTTGGTAAATGCTGGTATCTTACTGAATATGGCTATACTCTTGGCTATGAATCAGGTGATGACCGGTTGCGATTGTTTTCTTCATCGGACCGCAAAGGCTTCAAAGAGAATCAGTTTGCACAAAAGGCATATCGAAAAGTAGATAGCTTAATGGCCGAAGCTATATCTGAGTTTACAGATCCCGAACAGGCGGCACAAGCACAACTTGAAATGATGAACTTCAGTGCAGTGATGCGTCAATACCCTAATAGTAAGGCAGCTACTTTTGTTAGTGGTCATTGCGACAGTTATTACGATTACTCTCTACAGAAACGATAGTAATATGATAATTGAGAAAAAGGCTATGCATTGGTTGATTGCCTTTGGTGGAAAAAACGGTTAAACCGACCCCTAAAAAACGGAGGAAGTCGTCCCCCCCTAAAGTTGTTGGGCAAAAGCGTAAAAAGTTGTTGCCCAGATTAGAGTCTAAAAGCGAAATCTGTTACTTCTTCAAAAGCAATGACAACCCTAACTAAATAGAATACACACATAGTGATTATATTATATAGCGACTATGTGTGTATCTTCATTACAATTTAGACGGGTTTGTAGTGACGGGTTTTGCAGGGGTAGTAGTTTTCTTAGCTGGGGTTCTGTAAGGACAAACGCCATTCTTGTGCAGATGTGCAGGATAACCTCCACAATGATAATGATAGCTTCCTAATCCACTAACATTTCTGGTATCTCTATGGCCTCCACTTCCATCGGTGCGACCTGAATGAGCTGAAGCAATAAAACCTAGAGATATAATAGCTACAAATAAACCCATGAACTTTTTCATAAGTATTCTTAAATGGTTAATTTTAAAGATAAAGAGAATTATTTAAATAATGCAATTTTACATTGCAAACAATACACACTTAATTAGCCTTATTCATAAGACTATGTATGTATTCCATCTTTCACCCCCTCTAAATCACTAACCCAGCAGACAATCAATCCCGTAAATAAGTAATATCATTACTGTTATTACCCCCTCTAATAGCTAATGAAATAGAACAGGATCAATCTATTTATCTATATAACTGCAATATTTCCTATTCGTTTAAGGGAATCTTGCAAAATTTCCATGTAAATATATCCCTATTACACCCATTATGATAGGAAAAGTTAAAAGATGACTATGCTTTTAAAAATTCCATGCGGGTAAATTTTCAAATTTTACTAAGTGGATTTGAGCGCTCCCTACTCCACCATTACCCCCCACTAATTCTTGACGAGGGGATAGTCCCCCCGCCAGAATCTTTTAATCCTAAAATCTAGTGGGTATGGAAAATCTTAAATTTTTAAACACTCAGAGCGTCGCTCAGTTCAAAGCCAACGTACAGACCGATGAAATCAAAGTCCTGCGTAACGAACAGACAGGCAAATGCTTCTTCTCCTATGGCTGTGGGACAGGTGCGGTAACATCCAAGTATCCTGAGTCTCCTTTGAACAATCCGGTAGTCTCCGAAGTGGCCTCTACCGAGACTGGGGAAACATTCTATCTGCTCCACAACGAAGGTGAAGGCGGAGCTACCAAACTGGAAATATTGTAGTCGTAGCTTTTGATTCTTCTTTAATAACGCAATAGGGGCTGTCTTATCAGGCAGTCCCTATGCTTTCTATTGTTTATCCTTTAAAACCATCTTAGTATGCAACTTAGACCATCAACCCGCAGGGAAGTTAAAATGAAACTGGCCCTGCAAGGATCATCCGGTTCCGGCAAAACCTATAGCAGTCTGCTGATAGCCTATGGAATTGTATCGGACTGGAGCAAAATAGCTGTCATCGACACAGAGAATGGATCTGCCGATCTCTATGCACACCTCGGAGAGTACAATGTATTGACATTAGAGGCTCCCTATACCCCTGAGAAGTACATACAGGCCATTGATCTGTGCGAGGCTTCAGATATGGAGGTGATTATCATCGACAGCATCTCCCATTGTTGGGATTACCTGCTGGACTTTCATGCGAACCTACAGGGAAACAGCTTCGCCAACTGGGCTAAAGTAACTCCTCGACAGAACTGTTTTATCCAGAGAATCCTTAACAGCAGGTGTCATGTGATCTGCACCATGCGGAGCAAGCAGGATTATGTACTGAGTGAACGCAACGGTAAAATGGTTCCTGAGAAAGTGGGGTTAAAGGCTGTTCAAAGGGACAATGTGGATTATGAATTTACCCTTGTATTCGATCTGGACATTAAGCACAATGCGGTAGCCTCAAAAGACAGGACAGGATTATTTATGAATAGACCTGAGTTTGTCATTACTCCACAGGTAGGAAAACTTATCCTGAATTGGTGCAATACCACATCTGCGGGTAAGCAGGGTAACCAAATTCCACAACTTTCAGCAAAACAATCTAATTATCAACAAAATATCCAAAACTATGGAAACTCAACCGCAACTCCGACAGCTTCGTAATAACACAACTATGCTTTTTAACAACCAAAATCAGCCTGTTGAAAGCGTCGAAACTTCCGTCATGGATTCTCCTGTAACAGAAGAAGAAAGCCATTTTATTGAGGCTAAAAATACACCTATTATCGAGGTGGTTAACTCTGAGAACAAACCTAAACACTTCATTGAGGCCAATACCAAAGAGGTTAGCCTGTATCACCTCAAAAATGACTGCATCATCCCTGTATTCAGTAAGGACAATGAGATTACCATATCCCACAGCAGGTTTATTGAAGCCCTCTGGGAATGCACCCAAAAGCTATTTAAAAATGAACAGATCAAAGAACCTGAGATCAGGGTATCCCACATCATCAAGGGCAGAACTCCCGAAGCTATCTATAAACCTGTCAAGGAACTGACTGATGCAGACAAGACCATCTACTACGAAAGAATGGCCTTTTGTATGGAGATTCCGACCATTACTGAAATTGTTGGGGGAAATACCTTATCTCTAACAGTTGGAGGTGTAAGAGCCTATAATCAGGAGAACCTGTACAGTAAGAAAGGGATTGAGAAGTTTAAAATCTTCATTGGATTTAAAAATATGGTCTGCTGCAACCTCTGTGTCAGTACCGACGGACTGTGTGATGAAGTGAGGGTGACCAATGTCAATGAGCTGATGACTAAAACCATCGAACTATTTGTCAGTTACAATGCAAAGAACCATCTAAATCAGATGAGGAAATTACAGAATTATAACCTTACAGAGAGCCAGTTTGCACAACTGATTGGCAAGGTAAGGCTATACCAGTATCTTCCGGCCAAAGAGAAGAAGTTGTTGCCTGAATTTGAGTTTACTGATACCCATGTGAATCTGATCGCACGGAATTTTTACAGGGATGAGAACTTTTCTTATAGTCCCGCTAAGAAAAATATTAATATGTGGCAAGTTTTTAACTTATTTACAGAGGCTAACAAGTGCAGCTACATAGATACTTTCCTTAGTAGAAGCACCGGAGCAACCAATTTCACACAGGGAATCTGTGAAGCTTTGGAAGGAAAAGAAGGATATGGGTGGTTTATTCAATAACCTACTACCGGAGGTTCAAGGAAGTTGCGCAAATTGCTTACCCCGCTTACCGGAGATGCAAATAAAAAAGGGAGGCTCCATCATCGGAAACCTCCCTTTGCTTGTTTGCTGTCGTCATGTAATTGTTTATTGCTGTTTACGTGGTTTTGCGTTTAACGGCGTACATCCAGCGGTCACCTTTTTTTACTCGCAGGAAACCTTTAGCCCGAAGCACTCGCCCTAAGCGTTGGTCCGACAGTCCCCGTACTTTTGATGCGCTGGCAACCACTTGCAGAATCTGCGTGGTTTTCAAATATTCGGGGTCGTCTTCTTCGGAGCAAGGCTCGAAATAACTCATTAACTGCTCCTCTTCAACGCTGATGGTGCGAAATTCCTCGTTGCTGGCGTTTAGTTCTGCGATTTCATTCTGATCGAACCAATACTGAAAACCAGAGTGGAACAAATGCAATGCCTGAGCATACACCATGGCTAGCGGAATTTGATGGTCAGGATTGATACGATTCACCTCAAAGCACAGAAAGCGCCTATTGCCCGTCATATCCACCAGAAACTCTTTATGATTGACCGAACCCGCAAATGATGCCCTTCGCACGTAATTCTCATGAGTGTAGGCGTAAGCACGACGTAGGTAGATGTGCTCTTTGGTGATTAACTCCTTGAGCGCGTCGATGTTTTTTCCACCCATATTCTCCAACTCATCCATTACGATCAAGGGGCATTCGGATAACTTGACCTGCGAATCCTTATCTCGAAGGTTCAACATCCCCGCAAACTGATAGCGTCTCAGCTCTTCCGGAAGGATTCGGCCGAACCAACGTGTCTTTCCGATGCCTTGGGCTCCGCTGAAAATAATTGCGGTGTGATTAACGACCCGTTCGTCAATAAGGCTTCCCGTAAGTGCTACAAGCCATTTTCGGAAGCATTTTTGCCAAAATTCCGGGTTTGATGTTTCTACTGTATTGGTAAGTTGCCCGATGTAGTCCGTCTGGCCGTCCCACTCCGGGAGATGAGCGAAGTATTCGATATACGGATCATAGGGCGAAACAAAACTGGATGCCAGTATCGTTCGCAACGTCGTCACGGAGCAGGAAAGATCTGCGTATTTAATTTCTCGGAGAACGGTGTTATAATCATAGTCCCGCATATCCGTAAAATCCTTTTCTGCCTGCCCCACAGGCTTCCACTCTACTTTATTGGTCGCCTGATTGTAACGAAACCGATACCGAACTTTCAGAAACGCTTCGATCTGTTGGAGTACCCCACCATTAGCACCCGTAGCCACAACCTCAATCTTTGCCTCTGAAACTCGTCGATCTTCATGTACCCCGTTCAGGAGGTCATCAATAGCTGCACTATCATCAGGAGTGATACCGCCAATTTCGCGCGGTATAGGCCGCTGTTCTGCAAAATTACTCATAGAGACCTCCTTTCTGCATCTTCGGATACTCATTGGAGATGTTTTTATCGCATAATGCGAGCAATTCGTTTTTGTCCAGTCCCTCGGTCCTTGAATCGAGAGAAGAGGTACGCGCCAGTAGCGCTTCTTCGTGTCGTTGAATCAATAATTTTTTCATTTTTTAATAAGTTAATGCCACGCTCCCTGTGGCCAGGTAATATCTGTAGGGCATGGGGAGCTTCATGTCCGATATAAATTACAACTCAAATACGTCAAAGAACCGCCAAAAACAAAAAAACACGCTCAACTCTCAACTTGTAGAGAGTCAACGTGTTTGCTGTCGGTTTTTTCGCGTGATCGGATATGAGATCCAATTACGTTGCAAATTAATGAAAAGCAAACGACATCTCCAAATTTTTCGCCTCTTTTTTTGCGATACAACTGATTTTTTATCAAAAGGCTCAATTATCGCACCTGTCTTGGAGTAGGTTTCTGTGAAGTTGTGAAAACTGCTTACCCCGCTTACCCTGTTACCCTGAAATTTTGGAATTGATGACTTTTCGGGAACAGGTAAGGATAAATTAAGTGATAATGTCAATTTAATCAACCACTTAAAACACAGGTTCGAGTCCTGTCCCCGCTACTAAAGCGGATAACTCAGTCGAGTTATCCGCTTTTTAAATTTCGTATTTCGCCAACCGGATCATTCCATTCCCGCAATGACCGGGGCAATTCGTCCATACCCTTTTTCGTTGGGATGCAGGCCGTCCCGAAACAGGGATTCGTCAATCTTCCCCCCTTTCCCCAACAGGAGCGTGCCCGGATTACGGAACGTAAGATTCATCGAGCGGATTTTTTCTTCCAGCTTCGTGTTAACTCCGCTTACCCTATCTTCCATCCCCCGACGAGGCAACAAACCGATCACTTCCACCCCGGCCGAAGGCTGATGTCGTGCGATCACCGCAACCAGATGGGCAATTCCTCGGATAATCTCATCGTCCGTATTGCATGACAAATTGTTCGTACCGATCATAACAACGACCCGTTCCGCTTCATAGCCGTCCAATTCGCCGTGACAAACCCTCCAAAGCAAATTTTCGATCCGGTCGAATCCGCAACCCATATTACTGAATCCGGCAACAGACATAATCTGCTCCCAACTTTTCGCTCCATTCCTGTAATGACCTTTGTCCGCACCGCCCCAGAAATGCACGATCGAATTTCCCAACAGGACATTTTTCGGCGCTTCGATCCTATTTTTTGTCAAAATCGCCTCGTGCCGGTCGGACCACTCATAATACGGAGCATCCCGCCGTTGGCGCACCGGCCGGGTCGTGGAAAGATTTCCCTGCTCTTCCCCGAAAATTTCCCGGATCTTTCTTTCACAAGCCATCGCCTGCCGCATCATCCCGTAATCGGACGGATGAATGCCGTCCACCAAAGCGTCATCGGGTAATCCGATCTCCCGGCAGGACAAATAATAGAGCTCAGGCACCCCCTCCTCACGCAACTGTTCGTAACAGGCCCTCAACAATGCGTTTTTATGACAGGCAGCGCTATCCTCTCCATCCGCTTCGGCTTCGGCGTGCTCTACCAAAAGAATCGGTGTCCGATGATATTTGCGCAAAAGAGCGACCCCCTGCCGGAAGCGTGCCGTAACCGATGAATCGGCGATGCCCACCAGATTGGGCAGACAATCCACGATATACATCCGCGCATCTATTTTCCCCAGCTCGTCCAATACGACAGAATCCATGGTTCCATTTCCGGAAAATCCGAAATTCAACAACGGATAGTCCAGTTTCCGGGACAGGATGGTACTCCAGGCCATACCGGGGCGGGAAGCGCAAGCGCCCTGCATGATCGACGTACCGTAGGCCACGATCGGTTTTTCAGCACGCACCGGCAGAAACCTGAATTGGGCCGCGCTGTCCACCCCTATTTCCAGCTTAGACACTCCGTTATACAAAGGAAGGTACAGCCGAAACTCATATCCTTGCCGAGCAAAATGGCGATCCGGTTCCGGTTGGAACACGGCATAGACGGTATCCTGCTTCGTCCAGTCGAATTTACCCGGCACATAACGCTCCCATCCGTTCTGGTCAACCGCGTACAAATCGAGCCCCGACACTCCCGTTGCCGGCATATGGGGCATAGCCCGTTCATCGTTATGCGTCACCGCATAACGCACACGGATCGGTGCGGCATTGCTCCGAAACCAAATGGACAACCCGGCCGAATGGCAAGCCAAAGTCCAAACCATGGGTCTCACTTCCGAGCGCATGTTTTCCTGCAGCCTGCAGTAATTCCCGGTCATTTCCCGCGACCAAGCCTGCCCCTGTACCACGGGGAACCCGGCAGTCTGCGGATCAATCCATCGTATCGTTCCCGAACCGACGGGGAGGGACTGTCCCGACAACATCAAAAATTGCAGGCAGCAAACCAAACCGATACACAGTCGTTTCATAATCATTACTTCAAATTATATTAATAACATAAATCCAATACCGATCGTACCTAATCCCACCATTCCCGTTGCGGGATGGACTGGGCTCCGCTAATCACATTTTTCACCCGGACATAATCCGGCAGAATCGGTTCCCCCTTCAAAAACCGCTGCCACTCTGCCTCGCCCGTCGCATACTCTTTAAGACTTTCGAGTTGTCCGTCGATAAACTTCCGCCATTTATCGTAAGCCCCTTCTTGCTTTTCGATATATACTTCCCGGGCATATTGCCCCATTAATGAATTCCGCAATTCCAAACATTTATTCCTCACTTTAGCATACATAATGGCCTGAATTCCGGTCGCTCCATCCAGGCTATCCTGAAACGCTTGCAATTGTTTGCGCATCATGCGGGCTATCAATTCATAAATATCGAACACGACCTGTTCTGACTCGATACAACCCACATTCCCATGCATAAGAACAGACATGGATTTATCGACAAGAGGAACGATATAAATATATTCTTGCCTTTTCCCTTTACGGATCGATTTCTTATTCGGAACATCCACGACCGACCACATTCCAATTGCAGCATATACTCCAACGTCATATTTTAGATAGATTGGATGATCTTGTATAAGACGAGTACTATCGCCGAGAAAATCCTGTTCAGACAAAGGCCGGTCGGCGCTCCAGACAATATAAGTCGTATTTTCATACGGGCCGGTCTCCTGCCCCACGGCTGAACAAACCGCCAAAAGCTGGACAGCAAACAATAATCCGAGTTTTTTCATACTGATCAAAACGATAAAATGAATCCGATTCCGGATAATTGAAGAAACGAATATACTCCTTATAGACTCGTACGGTTATTATACTTATCAGCCTTCCACAACACTTTGTCTCAAACTGACGGTTTTCAGCATCAGATCATTTCAGCTCCCTTTTATGATGAAAATTCGATCAATTCGATCGGGACTCCGTTGTGTTCGATCATCGCCACACGGACTCCTTCTGACGGGGGATTGGGTTTTGTCAGAATAGTGAACCCGCGTGTCGCCAACTCGAAATCCAAATCCTCAACGACAAAGGCGATATGCGGAACGGTTTGGATCAGTTCATGCATCCCGCACTCTTCGTCGAATCTCATCCATTCTGCCCCGAAAGGGCTGGAAGCGAAACCGGAAACGGAGAATTTCAGATGGGGCAAATAGGTTTCTCCCGGCCGTACCTGCCGGGTCGGAATGCCTACATGATGGTATCGCCATCCCCACTCCACCATGCATCGGGCCAGTTCATCGTCTTTCCGGTACTCTTCCATATTCCAAACAATTTACCGGCTACTAATTTACGATTATTTGGAAATAATCGTAAATTAGTAGCCGATTAAAATTCAGCTCTCATGTTCCTTTCCAAATCTTTTTATTTTGCACTTTTCACACTATCGGTCCCGGTAATGTCCAATTCACAGAACAATCCGGTCCAATCCGGCTGCACAGCACCAACCACACAAGTTATCGCCCACCGCGGATATTGGGATACACACGGATCGGCCCAAAATTCGCTCGCTTCCCTCGAAAAAGCGGACGAAATCGGCGCTTACGGTTCGGAATGCGACGTTTACCTCTGCCCGGACGGGGAACTGATGGTTTTCCACGATCCGCACGTCAATGTAAACGGCACGATGCGGGAGATCGAGCGAACCCCTTCGACCGTCCTGCGGCAAGCGGTGCTTGCCAACGGTGAAACGATGCCCACTTTCGCCGCCTACCTCGATAAATTCAAGCAATGTAAACAGACCAAACTGATCATCGAGCTGAAAGCCCAGAAAATAGACAAACGGGAAAGCGAAACGCTGGCCGCCAAGATTGTGGAAATGGTAAAGCGAACTGGCGTAGAAGAGCGGGTCGAATACATCACATTCAACCGCGACGCGATGCTGAAGTTGATCGAGCTGGATCCCGAAGCGAAAGTGGCCTACCTTACCGGCGACCTGTCTCCGGCAGAAGCCAAAGCGGTCGGTTGCACGGGAATCGACTACTCGTTGGACAAAATGAAACAGAACGAACATTGGTTCCGGGAGGCCCGGGAAGCAGGACTCGAAATCAACGTCTGGACCGTAAACAAAGCTGACGACATGCGTTACCTGATCGGTCAAGGTGTCGATTACATCACCACCGATGCGCCAGAACTGCTGCAAAGAATCTTGCGAAACTACCCCATGCAACCCAAACACTAACCGTAAAATCCGACCGATATGAACCTGAGAAAATCGCTTATCGTCTTACTTTCCCTGTTGGTGTGGACCCTTCCGGAAACCCACGCAACCGGAAAAAAAATCCTTTATATCGGAGATTCCGTGACGGACGGCAACTGGGGCAAAGTGAGCGGCGGCCCGAACCGCAGCCTCACCGACATGAACCACATTTTCGGACACGGTTACATGTTCATCTGTGCCGCCCGCTATATGGCAGACTATCCCGAGGAGGACTACCGGTTCTACAACCGGGGCATCAGCGGCAACCGCGTGGCGGACCTGAAGGCCCGCTGGCAGCAGGACGCGCTGGAGATCGATCCCGACATCCTCTCGGTATTGGTAGGCGTTAACGATCTGCTGGACGTTTACAACAAGACGGACGGCCCGCAGGAAGTCGATACCGCCCGGTTCGAAGCGGACTACCGAGACATCCTCGACCGCTCCCGGGCTCAAAATCCCGAGGTACGGATCGTCCTGGCCGAGCCTTTCATCCTTCCCGTTGGTATGTGGCAGGAACATTATACCCATTGGCGCGCGCAGTGCGACCGCCTGGGCGCCGTCGTAAAAAAGCTGGCCAAAGAATACGACGCCGTATTCCTGCCCTATCAGGGATTATTCGACAAACTCGCACACGACGCCCGGACCCCGAAGTTATCGTACTGGATGTGGGACGGTACGCACCCCACGGCGGCAGGTCACGAAAAGATGGCCGAACTATGGATGCAGAGAGTAGGAAGCAAACTGTAACAATTTCTTCCCTCAGATTTTCAACCTGGGAACAATCTTCCCCGGATAAAATTTGCGGAGCGGGCGGAAAAATAAAACGCAGGGTTCCGGTAAAAAACCGTATCTTGGGAAACCCGTTCCATCCATATGGCTGGATCGTACAAACCGAAACGAAACACCGAACTCTCCCGATAAGCCGAATTTCCGATAAGTTAATTTAAGCCATATATCTATCATGACCATGAAATACCGCCTACGTCTCCTCTGTGCAGGACTTCTCTTTTGCAGCATGCAATCCGCCGCCGCGCAGGAAACCGTACAAACCCTCTCGCCGAACGGCAAACTGGCGATCACAGTTTCGTTGCAGGACGGGGCGCCCCGCTACGAGGTTACTTACCAAGGTAAGCCCGTCGTACTGGAATCGGCACTCGGGATCAACGGCAACGGCGACTGGAGCCGGGGCATGCGTATTGCAGGAGTTACGCGGTCGAGCCGCGACACGCTCTGGACTCCGGTTTACGGGGAGCGCAGCGAAATCCCGGACCGCTACAACCAAAGCGTTATCCGCTTCGCGCACGGTAAACGGGAACCGGGCCTCGAATTAGAGGTGCGCGCCTACGACGAGGGCGCGGCGTTCCGTTATCTGTTCCTCGAAGGAGGCGGTTACCTGCATATTACCGGCGAGGCGACAGAATTCACCCTGCCGGAAGGCACGATGGCCTATTTCGCCCCCTTTGCCCAAGCCGTGCACCAGAAATTGCCGCTGCACGACTGGCCCGGGGAAGCCGACCGTCCGCTGACGCTCGAACTGCCGGGCGGACTCTACGGAGCGCTTGCCGAAGCCGAAGTGGTCGATTACGTCCGCACGAAATTCAAACTTGCCGACGGGAAACCCAACACGCTGGCCTGCTCGATGTACGGCGCCGTCGACGAAATCGCGCCGTTCGCCACGCCGTGGCGGGTGGTAATGGTGGCCGAACAGCCGGGACAGCTGATCGAAAACAACTACCTGCTGCTGAACCTCAACCCGCCCTGTGCAATCGAAAATCCGTGGTGGATCAAGCCGGGCAAGGTGATGCGCGAAGTAACGCTCTCGACCAAAGGGGCCCGGGAGTTGGTTGACTTCGCGGTAAAACGCAACCTGCAATACATCGAATTCGACGCGGGATGGTACGGCCATGAATACGAAAAAATTTGAAGCAAGATACGCAGTTTATGTCAAAAATCAAATTCCATGCCTGGGAATTTCCGCATTTCCCCGGAGCG
>OGQP01000669.1_pt1 | contig 22705 bp, 19 predicted proteins | sample 1553251 | NCBI WGS metagenome assembly OGQP01 (sample SAMEA2580016, study PRJEB22360) | human gut metagenome | biome: human gut; feature: human-associated habitat; material: faeces | place: Denmark | collected 2008/2010 | reverse complement strand
CGCCCCTACGGTATTTCAAAATCTGACGCACTACTGTACAGCAAATGTTATTGATATAAAAAACTAAGGATTAGATATTCGTAAATTAATACGAATACCTAATCCTTTTATTTTTCCGGCACGATTATGACTGCTTATTCACAACCGACTGCATACTCTCAGGTGCGGTATCAATAACCTCAATCTTGTTTGCTCGCATCCAAAGCGATGGGGTGATACGAAGCCTGAAGCCGTAGCCAGGATCCATTTGCCAATGAGCCATAGGTGCTTCGGGCAAGCCGTAGCAGGAAAGAAGGGTCATAAGCACGCCTGCGTGGCCGACAATTGCAATATTTTGTGTTCCCGTTTTGATACAGCCGTCAATCACCTTTTCAAATGCGGCGCAAATTCGCTGTGCAAATTCCGCATTGCTTTCGCCATACGGCGTTTTTGCATAAATGTCGCCGCCTATCCAATTTTTAAAATCCTCGTTATCTTTTAAATCATCAGCCGTGCACTGCTCAAATTCGCCGAAGTTATATTCGATAAAATCATCAATTGTTATAATCGTGTTATCGGGAAACATAATCTCAGCCGAGTCTTTGCACCTTTTCAGCGGTGAGGAAAACACTGCGTCAACCTTTGGATAGTGATACTTTGCTTTGATTGAATGAAGCTCGTTTATACTATCTGTAGTGAGTGGCAAATCCGTATGCCCAATATACTGTGCGTTTAAGTTTCCTTTAGTTATTCCGTGACGGAAGAAATATAAATTATAAGATTTCATTGTGAAATGCTCCTTTTTAAGCCAATTATTACAAAATATTACAAATAGGACAACGCACTTTACAAACAGTAATACGGTGATATAATACTATTTGTAATAAATGAGGTGGTTGCTATGAGTACAAAAAAAGATGAAAAGAAAGCCGCAAAAGCTGATAAAAACGAAAAAAATTCAAAATTTGCATTAAAACTCTCTGAACTCAGAAGAGAAAGAGGTATCAGCCAAAAGAAAGCGGCAACTGACCTTGGAATTTCTCAAGCGCTTTTGAGCCATTATGAAAAAGGCATCAGGGAATGTGGGCTTGATTTTGTTATACGTTGCAGTGAATATTACAGCGTTACAACCGATTATCTTTTAGGTGTAAGCGAAAGCAGAAACGGCTTTGACTTTGACGCTATGAATAAGCAGGAAGAGGAAAGCGGTGAATTTTCCGTTTTTACTCTCGGCAAAGCAACAAAATATTTGCTTGACCTTGTTGTAACAGGAAGCGACGAGGGTGCGCTGAAATATGTTTCGGATTACTATACGCTGTGCGTTTATCGTGGAGCAATTACGCTTGCAAAAGCAGGGTTGCTTCCTAAGGAATTGTTCAGCCTTGACTATACTCTCGGCAGAGAGCTTGCTTCGGCTGCACTTTCGGTTGAGGACGCAAAATTCGTTTTCATTGAGGATAAATCGAGAACAGGCTCTGACCTCGGCGAGAAAACGGCGCTTCACAGCCTTATTGAAAATGCAGAGAATATTATTTACAATACATTTGTTTTAGAATAAAGTGTATTGGTTTTTTTGAAGCTTAATAAATTCAAGTATAATCGTCGTAGAGATTTCTGCGGCGATTTTTTTAAATGTGGGATAATCAAGCTGGGAATTTTCATCTCCGCCGTCGCTGATAGAACGCAAAACGGCAAAAGGAATGTTATTAGCGGCACAGGTGTGGCCTATTGCGCCGCCCTCCATTTCGCCGCAAATTGCGCCGAATTCATTTTTGAGCATATCCTTAAGCTCGCTGCTTGCTATAAAAGTATCACCGCTTGCTATTGTTCCCCTATGAATTTTTTCACCGCAGGAAATGGCGGTACGTGCCAAAAGTTCGGAAATTTTTTCATCTGATTTAACTTTGATAACATTAAGCCCGTTGATAAAACCTCTCGGCTCACCCAAAGCGGTAATATCAATATCATATTCGCAAACGTCGCTTGCGATAACAACGTTTTTGATAACAACGTCGTTTGAAAGCGAGCAGGCAACACCGACGTTGATAATCAAATCGATATCAAAATTATCAATCATAGCCTGAGCGCACAAAGCGGCATTGACCTTACCCGGCGAGCATTTTGCAACGCAGACGGTCACGTCTTCAATAAAGCCGCAAACAAATTCAACCCCGGCAATTTCGCTGACTGTTTTGCCTTTTACCTGAGCTTTGATGTTATCAACCTCGGTATCCATTGCACCGATAATTCCTATCATAACAGTATCTCCCTTAAATAAGATTGTGTATATGAAATCTCTTTCCCCAAGATATAGTGCTATTATAATATAATAATAAAATAAATACAAGAATAATTATTTTTTTATTGACAAAAGGCGTAAAACTAATATATAATATCTACCGATATTGTGGAAAGTGTTGCTATCGATAATTTTAAAGATAAGCAAATTCCGCACGCCTGTGCTATACCGCACAGAGCAAACGAAAATTAAGACAAGTTTGATTTTCAGAAATGGAGTGAAAAAAATGAAGAGAACTTACCAGCCAAAGAAGAGACACGCACAGAAGGTACACGGTTTCAGACAGAGAATGTCAACAAAGAACGGCAGAAAGGTACTTGCTCGCCGTCGTGCAAAGGGCAGAAAGCAACTTTCTTACTAATTACAGATTGGGTGCGATTTGGTGAAAAGCAAAACCTTAAAGGAAAATAAAGATTTTCGCCGACTTTACTATAAAGGTAAGAGCCGTGCTTCCTCCTGCATTGTGACATATGTTGCAAAAAGCGGGGCAAAAGGAACAAGAATAGGCATTACCGCAAGTAAAAAAATCGGCTGTGCAGTTGAACGAAACAGAGCAAAGAGAGTTATTCGAGCCGCCTTTTCTCAACTTGAGGGAAGAATTAACGGCAGCTATGATTTTGTTTTTGTTGCACGTACAAAAACCTCAAAGGTTAAAATGCAGAAAGTGCTTGAGCAAATGGAACAGCACTTTAAAGCATTGGGAGTAATAGACTGATGAGTGCTTTAAGAAACGCAATTAAAAAGGTATTGATTTTTTTAATTAAGACCTATCAATTGACCTTAAGCCCTCGGTTTTCCCACGGAAGTTGCAGATTTACACCCACGTGTTCGCAGTATGCTCTTGAAGCTATTGAAGTTCACGGTATTTTTAAAGGGTGCTTGCTTGCAGCTTGGAGAATTTTGAGATGTAATCCTTTTTCCAAAGGTGGCTGGGACCCTGTTCCCCCTAAAAAAACTAAAGAGGACAAATAATGAGCAGTATTATAATGGCAGCTAATGCCGTTTCAAACGGTATGGCAGTTTTTAAGCCGCTTTATTGGTTGTTTGGTAAATGTATGGAGTTTTTGCTCGACGTGCTTAACAATCAATATTTTATCGCACTTATTATTTTCACTGTAGTAACCCGTTTGCTTCTTTTGCCGCTTAATGTTAAGCAGCAGAAATCTATGGCGGCAACTACAAGACTGCAACCTAAAATCCAAAAGATTAATAAAAAATATCCTGACCCGAGAGACAGGGACAAGCTTAACAGGGAAATGCAGGAACTTTATGCAAGAGAAGGTCATAACCCTATGCAAATGGGCTGTGGACCTATGATTTTCCAAATGGTTTTCCTTATGGGTGTCATCGGTATTATTTATTATCCTATTCAGTATGTTTTAGGTGCAAGTGGATTTAATGACGCATCAAACGATATTTACAAGGTAATTTTGCCGATTTATCAGCAAATTACAGGTAATGCTGATGCAAAAATAACTTATTTTCAGTTGAACATACTCGAGAACTTCCCTGCTTACAAGGAAGCGCTTATACAGTCATTCCCGAAGATATTTACCCAAAATGTTTGCAGTGATATTGAAACATACAGGCAGGGTATGACGTTATTCGGTCTTGATATGACACGTATTCCGCATTGGAAGGACGGCATTATTGTTATAATTCCTATTCTTTCCCTTGTAACATCGCTCGGTTCAAGCGTTGTTTCTACAATCATTCAAAAGAAAAATAACCCGGCAGCATCTCAGCAGAATGCGCAAATGATGATGATGATGCTTATGATGCCGTTTTTCTCCTTCTACATTGCGTTTAAGGTAACGGCTGCAGTCGGTTTTTATTGGACTATTTCAAATGTTATTGCTATTTTGCAGCAGATTTATATTTTCAAGGTTCATCCGCCTAAGAGGACTCAGGCAAAATTGATGGTTGAAAACACTATTGAACGTCGTTCACGTGAAGAAAATATTAAAAAGATGACGAAATAATTATCGGAGGATAAAGATGATAAAGGAATTTATCGGTACCGGTAAAACAGTTGAAGAAGCTACCCAAAATGCAAAGCTTCAGCTCAACGCTCCGGAGATGGCTGACGTTCACGTTGAAGTTATCAAGTATCCGGAGAAGAAGAAGTTTTTTGGTTTAATCGGTGGCTGTGATGCCGAGGTTAAGGTAAGCTATGATGACGGCAAGAGAGAGAAAAAGGCCGACGCTCCAAAAAAGAGCTATGAAAAAAAGGCAAATTCTCCTAAAAAGCCGGCACCGAAGAAGCCTGTAGGCGAAAAGCCTATTAAGGAAACCAAGGCAGATAAACCGGAAGAAGAGATTAGCGAGAAGGACATTGACCTTGACTATGCTTGCCAATATCTTAAGACAATGATTGAAGGTCTTAATGTTGTTGACCCAAAGATTACGGCAAAGGTTGTTGACGGCACGGTTGAGATGTTAATTGAATGTGAGGATTACGGTATCATTATCGGCAGAAGAGGCGAAACTCTTGACTCACTTCAATATCTTACAAGTCTTGCTATTAAAAATGGAACTAATAAATATGTAAGAGTTACTCTTAATGTAGGCGACTACAGAGCTAAGAGAGAGGAAACTCTTAAGGCGCTTGCAACAAAGAATGCAAATTTCGTTGCAAGAACAGGCAGACGTTATTCATTCGAGCCAATGAATCCGTATGAAAGAAGAATTATTCATACCGCAGTGCAGGAGGTTGAGGGTGTTACCTCACGTTCGGTAGGCAGCGGAATGGACAGACGAGTTCTTATTGAGCCTGAAGGCGGAGTTAGACGTAATTACAGAAATGACAGAAGAGGCGGCAGACGTCCGGCTCCTGCTCATAGCACTGTTGACGCTAACAGAGAAAAGAAGGCTGACAGAGCGGATATGCCTAAGTTTGGCAAAATCGAAGTTAGCAAAAATAACGACTGATAACCAATTTATATTATAATGGCGGACAGTTTTGTTCGCCATTATTTTGCATAAGAACACTTTAGCAGGAGGGATAACGATGAGTAAAACTATTGCGGCAATTGCCACGGGAAACAGCGTTTCGGGAATAGGTGTAATAAGAATCAGCGGAGAACGTGCAATTGAAATTGCGCAAAAAGTCTTTAAATCAGCGGATAATACTCCCCTCTCCTCGCTTAAAGGATATACGGCAAAATTCGGCAATGTTTATTCAAAAGGCGAAAAGTATGACAATGCGATTGCGCTTGTTTTTCGTGCTCCGAAAAGTTACACGGGTGAAGATGTTGTTGAACTTTCCGTACACGGCGGAATTTTTATTGTTGAAAAAACCTTGGAGTCTGTTTTAGATGCAGGTGCAAGCCCTGCCGAAGCAGGCGAATTTACCAAAAGAGCATTTTTAAACGGAAAAATGGACCTTACGCAAGCAGAGGCTGTTGCCACATTGATATCGGCAAACGGTCAGGAGGCGGCTAAGGCATCGTTTAATCTTTTGCAGGGTTCTTTGAGCAATAAAATATCAAATGTTCTTGATAAAATCGTGTCGTTGAGTGCGTCAATGGCGGCATGGGTTGATTATCCTGACGAGGAAATACCGGAGCTTGACGAAAAGACGTTGAAAAATACATTGTCTTTCGCCAAAAACGAATTAAAAGAGCTGCTTGATAATTATGAAAGCGGAATGATAATGACGCAGGGTGTAAATACCGTTATTGCTGGCAGACCTAACGCAGGAAAATCAACGCTTATGAATATGCTTTCGGGCAAAGAGAAAAGCATCGTTACTCACATTGAGGGCACGACGAGAGATATTGTTGAAAATTCGGTTAGGCTCGGCTCGCTAGTGCTTCACCTTTCCGACACGGCAGGGCTTAGAGAGAGCGACGACGTTGTGGAAGCAATCGGAATTAAAAAAGCGCTTGAAAGAATTGACACCGCCTCGCTTGTGCTTGCTGTTTTTGACAGTTCACGTGAGCTTGACGATGACGATGAAATGCTGATTGACTCTTGCAAGGGCAAAAAGGCAGTTGCCGTTATTAATAAAACCGACCTCTCCCCTAAAATCAATACGGATAAAATAAAAGATAATTTTGAAAGCATTGTTTATATTTCAGCCAAAAATAATTTAGGGCTTAAAGAGCTTGAAACGGCGGTTAAAAATATATTGGGTGTTGAGGAATTTGACTCCTCTGCCCCACTCATTGCAAACAGACGTCAAAAGCAATGTATTCAAATGGCTTGTGAAAATATAAACGAGGCATTATCGGCAGCCGAAATCGGCTTAACTTATGATGCAATTAACGTTATGATTGACAGCGCAGTTGACGAACTTTTGGCGCTTACGGGTAAAAAGGCTACCGAAGAGGTAGTAAACAACATCTTTTCACGTTTTTGCGTAGGCAAATAAATTAAGGAGGTAAAGCTATGGAATATTTTGCAGGAAGCTATGATGTAATAGTTATCGGAGCAGGTCACGCAGGAATTGAAGCATGCCTTGCAGCTGCCCGACTTGGTGTTAAGACTGCCGTTTTTACAATCAATCTTGATTGGGTCGGCAATATGCCGTGCAATCCGTCAATCGGCGGAACGTCTAAAGGTCACCTTGTGCGTGAAATTGACGCACTCGGCGGTGAAATGGGCAAGGCGGCAGATAAATACACCCTGCAATCCCGTATGCTCAACCTCGGAAAAGGACCTGCCGTTCATTCACTCAGAGCGCAAATTGACAGGCGAGAATATTCGCAGGGAATGAAGCATACGCTTGAACTTCAGGAAAATCTTGATATCAGGCAGGGCGAAATAGTTGACCTTTACCGTTTGGAAAACGGAGAGTGGCAGGTTAAAACAAAACTTGAAGCACTTTTCAATGCCAAGGCTGTTATTATTGCAACGGGAACTTTTCTCGGCGGCAGAGTATATATCGGCGATGTTTCATACGAAAGCGGACCTGACGGAATGTTTCCGGCAACAGAGCTTTCAAAAGCGCTTAAAAAGCTTAACATTCCTCTAAGAAGATTTAAAACAGGCACTCCGTCGAGAGTGAACAGGCAGTCGATTGATTTTTCAAATCTTGAAGAGCAGGACGGCGACGAAGAAACCGTACCGTTTAGCTTTGAAACTCAAACACCGCCGAAGAATAAGGTTTGCTGTCATATAACTTATTCCAACGAAAAAACAAAACAGATTATTCTTGAAAATTTGGACAGAAGCCCTATGTATTCGGGCAAAATTGAGGGCAAAGGGCCAAGATACTGTCCGTCTTTTGAGGATAAAATTGTAAGATTTAAAGACAAGGAGCGCCATCAGCTTTTCATTGAACCGTGCGGACTTGAAACTGAGGAAATGTATCTTCAGGGCTTGTCCTCTTCCCTACCTGAGGATGTTCAGCTTGCTTTTATTCATACTATTCCCGGTTTGGAACATGCTCAAGTTATGAGGACGGCTTATGCGATTGAGTATGATTGTGTTGACCCGACGGCACTTAATGCGACACTTGAATTTAACTCTATTAAAGGGCTTTACGGCGCAGGTCAGTTCAACGGTTCAAGCGGATATGAGGAAGCGGCAGCGCAGGGCCTTGTGGCAGGAATTAATGCGGCATTAAAAATTAAAGGTGAAGAGCCTATGATTTTAGACCGTGGCGGCTCATATATAGGAACTCTTATTGACGACCTTGTAACTAAAGGTTGCACCGACCCTTACAGAATGATGACAAGCCGAAGCGAATACCGTCTTGTTTTAAGGCAGGATAATGCAGATGTTCGTTTAACACCGATTGGCTACAAAATCGGCTTGATTTCGCAAGAAAGATATGATAAATTTATAAGTAAGGAAGAAATGGTTAAGGCGGAAAGGGAAAGAATTGAGCAAAAATCAATTTCCCTTACCGATGCTCTTCAAAAAATTATGGAGGATTGCGGCACAACGCCACTTGAGCGTGGCTGCAAAATGATAGAACTTCTTAAAAGGCCTCAAATTACATACAAAGCGTTGACAAGTGTTGATGATGACAGACCCGACCTGCCACGTGCGGTATTTGAGCAGGTTGAAATTGCGGTTAAATATGAGGGTTACATTAAAAGGCAGGAGCAGCAAATTAAAGAAATGCGCCGAATTGAGTGCAAAAAAATCCCTGCCGATATTGATTATTATTCACTTAAAGGTCTTAGGCTTGAAGCAGTTGAGAAGCTATCTAAAATTAAACCTGAAAATCTTGGGCAGGCAAGCAGAATCAGTGGTGTAAACCCTGCCGATATTGCCGCTCTCAACATAATTTTGGAGACGTTATGATAGATTACGACCTTTTATTAAGCGAAGCAAAGAAAATCGGAGTTGACCTCGGTGAATACGGGGCCGACAGATTTGACACTTATGCAGAAAGGCTTGTTCGCTGGAACGAGCACGTGAATCTCACAGCGATTGTTGAACCTGACGATATAGTTATCAAGCATTTTATTGACAGTCTTTATGCTATGAAATTTGTTGATTTTAAGGCAGGGCAAAGCATTGCCGATGTCGGCACGGGTGCAGGTTTCCCCGGTATGCCGCTCTTGATTGCCAATCCTGAACTTTCAGTCAATTTTATAGACAGTTCGGGAAAAAGGATAAATTTTATAAAAGATGTACTCAGTAATATAGGTATCATTGCAACAAGCACGCACGAGAGAGCCGAGGACGTCGGCAAAAATCCCGAATTTCGTGAGCAATACGATTTTGCTACGGCAAGAGCTGTTGCACCGCTTAATGTTCTTTGTGAATACTGCCTGCCGCTGGTTAAGGTTGGCGGACGCTTTGTTTCACTGAAAGGCTCTAACGGATTAGAGGAGCTTGAAGCGGCGAAAAATGCAATTACGGTGCTTGGCGGAGAGATTGAGACGGCTGAAAGTTACGTTTTGCCCAACGGCGACGGCAGAACGATATTTGTTATTAAAAAGATATCGCAAACTCCGACAAAATACCCCAGAAAACCCAAAAAAATTGATACCCGACCGCTCTGATTATAACGGAATATGTCGAATTATAAGGATTTCTCACGATGAGAAATCCTTTATTTTTGTAATACTTTATGGTATATTTATATCAAGGAGTGAGAGACGTGGAGCAAATCGTTCAAATACCTACGGAAAAGCTGTTGCCTAATCCTTATCAGCCACGAAAGCAGTTTAAAAGCGAGGATATGTTGTCTCTTGCTGACTCGATAAAAGAAAACGGTGTACTTCAACCGCTTTTGTGCAGGCAGATTAATCACAGCGACTATTATGAATTAATCGCCGGTGAACGCAGACTCAGAGCGGCAATTCTTGCAAATCTTCAAAGCGTTCCCTGCATTGTGGTTGAATGTGAGTACGAGGACAGTGCGGTTTATTCAATTATAGAAAATATACAGCGCTCTGACCTCAACTTTTTTGAAGAGGCACTTGCAATATCTCACTTGATGAATACATTTGGCTTAACTCAACAGCAAATAAGCAAAAAGCTTGGAAAAAGTCAAAGTGCATTGTCAAATAAGCTTAGGCTTCTGCGACTCCCTGCCGATGTCAGATATTTTATTGACAAAGAGGGATTGACTGAGCGTCACGCAAGGGCTTTGCTTAAAATTGATAACGAAAAGGATATGTGGACAACTCTTAAAGTCATAACAGAACGTCATCTTAATGTTGAGCAAACGGAGGCTTATATCGAGTCTTTGACTAATAAAGAGATTAAGCATAAGAAAAACGTTATTAAAGTTTTTAAAGACATAAGGATTTTTGTCAATACGGTTAATAAGGCTATCGCTACAATGAAAGAAAGCGGAATTAATGCTCAATCGGATAAGACAGAAACTGACGAATATATAGAATTTAGGGTTAGAATACCTAAGGATGCTAAAATGCAGGACAAGACTGCATAATTAACTTCGCTTAAAACGGATAACATCCGTTTTAACATATTCTCCTCTTTTCATCACGTGGAAAAAACGGGCTTAATTGTCCGTTTTTTCTGCTTTTATAAAGAACTCTTGTGTTTCACGTGAAACAGCTACCCTATATATAGTTTTTAGGATAAACACAGTTTAAATTATATTTATTTCATATTATATTATGTTTATATATTTGTATAATGTGAAATTCTTATTATAATGATTTAATTTAGTTTGATTTTCGTTTGTTTAACATAAAAAATCATTGTTTCACGTGAAACGTCTATATATTGTATACCCTCACTTTGTCAGACACAAAAGTTGAAAAATAATTGTAATGTTTCACGTGAAACCTCTTGCCTACTCCCCTCTCTTGTAGTATAATCTTCAATACGGAGGTGAACGTATGGGAAAAACCGTATCTATATTTAACCAAAAAGGCGGAGTAGGAAAAACTACCACTTGCGTAAACTTTGCTGCCGCCCTCGGTTTAAAAGGAAAGAAAACACTTCTTGTTGACCTTGACCCTCAGGGTAACACAACAAGCGGTGTCGGAATAGATAAAACAGAAATAGAAAAATCTACGTATGATATTCTTATTAATGACGAAGCCGCTAAAGATATAGTTATTAAGACGGAGTTTAAAAATCTTTCAGTCCTCCCTGCCAATATGAACCTTGCAGGTGCAGAGCTTGAGCTTGCAGAGGAAGAAAACAGATTTAAAGCGCTTAAAAAAGCACTTGCTCCGCTTGTGATGGAATATGATTATATTATTATTGATTGCCCGCCAAGCTTAGGGCTTCTTTCGCTGAATGCATTAACCGCTTCTGATACACTTATTGTGCCGTTGCAATGCGAATATTATGCGTTAGAGGGATTGAGCCAGCTTTTGGGAACAGTCAGAACTGTTAAACAGCATTACAACGAGCATTTGGAGCTTGAAGGTGTGCTTTATACAATGTATGACACACGTCTTAAGCTTAATTCGCAGGTTATTGATGAAGTTAATCAGTATTTTCCGAATAAAGCGTATAAAACAACTATTCCAAGAAGTGTTAAGCTTGCCGAAGCACCGAGTTTTGGCAAACCTATTTTTTATTATGAAAAATACTCAAAACCCGCTTTTGCATATAAAAAATTTGCAGATGAATTTTTGAAAAAACAGTAAATATGTAACAATATGTTGAATTTGTAAATTTATGTGAGTGATTTAACATAAACTCAATAGGAGGAGAATAATGGCTAAAAAGCAATCAGGTCTCGGTAAAGGGTTAAGTGCCCTTATGCTTGAAAACTCGGTTGACGAAATGGTAGCAACAAACACGTTGCCGCTCAACGAGATTATGCCTAATAAAGAGCAGCCGAGAAAGACTTTTGACGAGGGCGCTTTGCAGGAGCTTGCCGACAGTATCACTCAGCACGGTGTGCTTCAACCGCTTCTTGTCAGACCGCTTGTGACAGGCGGATATCAGCTTGTTGCCGGCGAAAGACGTTGGAGAGCGTCAAGAATGGCAGGGCTTAAAGAAGTTCCTGTTGTTGTGAAGGAACTTTCCGACGTTGAAACAATGGAAATCGCAATAATTGAAAATTTGCAGCGTGAGGACCTCAATCCGATTGAAGAGGCGGAGGGTTTGCAGGCTCTTATTGACCGTTGCGGTTTCACACAAGAAGAGGTTGCAACCTCGGTAGGCAAGTCCCGTCCGGCTATTGCAAACGCTTTGCGACTTCTTAAATTGCCGCAGGAAGTGCGAGATATGACTAAAAACGGCGAAATTTCCGCAGGTCATGCAAGGGCGCTTCTGTCTTTTGATAACGAGGCAATGATTTATGAGGTTGCTCAAAATATCGTTAAAAATAATCTTACTGTTCGTGATGTAGAACGTTTAGCAAAAACAAGTGAAAAAACCTCACCGTCTGCAAAAAGAAAGAGCAAAAGACGTGACAGCTTTTATGACGAGGTTGAACTTACGCTTACGGAAGTTCTCGGCAGAAAGGTTAAGGTATATAACGGCAGAGGAAAGGGCACTCTTGAAATAGAGTTTTACTCCGCCGATGATTTAAAAGAAATTGCAAATAAATTAGGAGAATAAAAAATGATTGACATTAAATTTTTAAGAGAAAATCCTGACGTTGTAAAGGAAAATATCAAAAAGAAGTTTCAGGATAAGAAATTACCGCTTGTTGACGAGGTAATTGAACTTGATGAAGAGCGTAGAGCGTCAATGGCTAAGGCTGACGAACTTCGTGCAAACAGAAACAAGCTTTCTAAGGAAATCGGCGCACTTATGGCTCAGGGCAAAAAAGACGAAGCTATGGCAATTCGTGAAAAGGTTACGGCTCAGGCACAGGAGCTTGAAGAGCTTGGTGCTAAGGAAAAGGAACTTAACGAAAAGGTTACCTCAATTATGATGTCTATTCCTAATATTATCGAGGACAGCGTTCCAATCGGTAAGGACGACAGCGAAAACGTTGAGGTTGAGCGCTTCGGTGAGCCGGTTGTTCCCGATTATGAAATTCCTTATCATACAGATATTATGGAAAGCTTTGACGGCATCGACCTTGAAGCCGCAGGCAGAGTTGCAGGCAACGGTTTTTATTATCTTATGGGCGATATCGCAAGACTTCATTCTGCAGTTATCAGCTATGCAAGAGATTTTATGATTGACAGGGGATTTACTTATGTTGTGCCTCCGTTTATGATTCGTTCAAACGTTGTAACAGGAGTTATGAGCTTTGAAGAAATGGATGCAATGATGTATAAAATCGAGGGTGAGGACCTTTATCTTATCGGTACAAGCGAACATTCAATGATCGGTAAGTTTATTGATACAATCACTCCGGAAGAAAAGCTTCCGCTTACTCTTACTTCTTATTCTCCTTGTTTCCGTAAGGAAAAGGGTGCGCACGGTATCGAGGAACGTGGTGTTTACAGAATTCATCAGTTTGAAAAGCAGGAAATGGTTGTTGTTTGTAAGCCTGAGGAGTCAAAAATGTGGTTTGATAAGCTTTGGCAGAATACGGTTGACCTTTTCAGAAGCCTTGATATTCCTGTTCGTACTCTTGAATGTTGTTCGGGCGACCTTGCAGACCTTAAGGTTAAGAGTGTTGACGTTGAGGCTTGGTCACCAAGACAGAAGAAATATTTTGAGGTTGGCTCTTGCTCAAATCTTACCGATGCACAGGCTCGCAGACTTAAAATCAGAGTAAAGGGTGAAAACGGAAATTACCTTGCTCATACGCTTAATAATACGGTAGTTGCTCCTCCGAGAATGCTTATCGCTTTTCTTGAAAATAATCTTCAAGCTGACGGCAGCGTTCTTATTCCTGAGGCACTTCGTATGTATATGGGCGGCAAGGACAGAATTGTTCCTAAGAAATAATGCAAATTATATCTTTAATTATTGCGGTTTTGCTTTTAATAATTTTCATATTTCCTATATCCACAGGCGTTCATAATTTAGGTATGGCGGCAGGTGTGCTTTTGGGTCTGTGCTTCGGCGCAGAGGGCTTGTTTTATAATAAAATGAGTTTTACCGCCCAAAGATATACCGTTTTTGCGCTGTTCGTCGTTTCGCTTATTTTGATTTTTGCCTGCGCTTACGTTATGAAATTCGGCAAAAATACTGCAACAAACCAAAAAACGTTAATAGTTTTGGGATGTAGGGTAAAGGGCGATGTTCCAAGCCTTGCACTTCAAAAAAGGGCAGATGCCGCATATTTTTATCTGCTTAAAAATCCTGATTGTGTTGCAATTTTAAGCGGCGGTCAGGGTAAGGATGAAAATATCAGCGAAGCCGCTTGCCTTAAAAAGCTTTTGACGGATAGGGGAATTGCGCAAAGCAGGCTTTTTTGCGAGGAGCTTTCCACCTCGACCGATGAAAATATCCGCTTTTCCAAGAAAATTATTGACGAAAACGGCTTTGATACAAGCGTTGCGATTGTTACAAGCGAATATCATCAGCTCAGAGCAAAGCATATTTGCGAAAAAAACGGCTTGAGCTTTGCCTCAATCAGCTCCAAAACCGAGCCGCTTTATTTGCCGACCTTTCTTGTAAGGGAACTTATGGCGTTGATAAATGAAAAGATAAAATAAATAAAAACGAAAGCGTTGGAAATTTCAAATTTCCAACGCTTTTTTGTTATTGCGGGCGATTGATAATCGCCCCTACGACATTTTCTTTCAATGACGTAGGGGCGACCATTGGTCGACCGTTATATAATTTATTTAATTTCCTGTTCTAAATTTTTAAATGTTTCTGTGTCAAAAAAATCCGTAACGCTTATTTCAAGGCCGTCACAAATTTTTTTGATTGTTGTTATTCCCGGATTTTTGCTTTGGCCGTAAATAATCGATTTAATTGTAGTGTACGGAATACCTGATATTGTTGCAAGTCGGCAAAAATTTATTTTCTTTTTCTCGCACAATTCTTCAATTCTTTCTTTAGTTGCCTGTGCAATGTCCAAAGCCATCACTCCTAACAAAATTATATTTCATATTTTAATCCCTCAGTCTGCTCGCAAGCTCGCATCCTCAGCCTTATTATTGAAAAAACTCAATATTTTTTCATATTCCTCATCGCTGATTTCAATTACTTTGCCGTGCTTGAAGCCGTAGGGGAATGAAAAAAGCTGATTTACCTGATGAAAATGAGCGTCGCCTGCTTTTTCGCTTATAAAGGGAACATAGCCCATTTTTTCTTTCTCACAGCCAAAAAAGTCAAGCATTAAGCACCATTTTCCGTCGGGGAGGATATATGTAGTTGCTGCCTCGTGTGAGCCGGGACGGTAAAGGCTTGCCATATAATTTTGAAAATCAAAATCGTGTTGCCAAGTGGTGAAAAGGTCTTTCGACGTTTCGTGCATATTCATCAGCGGCTTTGCACAGGTTTTATAAAAAAGGTGATACGTGCCGTCAATTTTAACCAAATGAGAATCAAAAACACCACACTCTTTTTCAAAAAATAATTTTGGATAGGTGAAGCTTTCAAAATCCTTTGTTTTGGTGTAATAAATTGCCATTTTTTGAAAATTGTCCGCCTTGACGGTTGCGCTGAAATGGATAATATAATCGTCTGCCGCCTCGTCATAAAAAATCTCAGGCGCCCAAATACAGCCGAAATCGTCCCTGCCGAAATATTTTAATTCTTGCGGGGTAAAATGAACTAAATCGTCACTTCTCCAAAGGGAAATAAATTTACTGCCGTTTGACGATATATCGGCCCAATTTACGTTGTGATTTTCGTCCATTCGATTTACTATGCAAAGGTCGGTTGCGATAAAAACAAACGAATTATCCTTCGTTCTTATAACGTCAATATCACGGCAACCCATTTCTCCCTTGTCGCAGGTGATAACAGGTTTTGAGCCGTTTACTGCGGTGAAATCATAACCGTTTTTGCTGACTGCAAAGTAAATCTGCTCTCCGTCGGGTGTGAGCTTTTCTCTGAAATGTGCAAATAAATATGGCATAATCTCTCCTTGATTTTTGATTATAATAGTGCGTTTGCAAAGCTTTTCGTTTTTTAATGTTTTACAGTTTGATTTTACTCTACCGTGACAACTTTTGCAAGGTTTCTCGGTTTATCAACGTCAAGCCCTTTATCGCTTGAAACGTAATAGGCGAGCAGCTGCAGTGCAATCACACTCGGCACTGCCATAAAATCGTCGTCTAAATCGGGAAGTACAAAATCACACTTGATATCTTTGTTAACAAGCGATTTTTTGATAAAGGTAATTACTTCCGCCTTGCGGGAAAGAACTTCTTTTATGTTTGACATTTGCTTTGTGGCTAAATATCTTTGAGTCATAAGCGCAATAACGGGCGTGCCGTTTGTGATAAGCGCAATTGTGCCGTGTTTCAGCTCTCCCGATGCAAAAGCCTCACTGTGAATATACGAAATTTCCTTTAATTTAAGCGATGCTTCAAGAAGTGACGGATAGTCAAGCCCCCTGCCAATCATAAAGGTATGCTCGTTTGACAGTAGCTTTTTTGCAAGCAGATGAATTTCATTTTTACGCTTTAGTATATCCTCTGCGGCACTCGGAAGCTTTTGAAGTTCACCGATAAATTTAGTAACTCCCTCATAGTTGAGATTTTTCCTAATGTAAGCAAGCCTTGCCGTGATAAGATAAAAAATCGCAACCTGAGTGGTGTACGCTTTCGTTGACGCAACCGCAATTTCAGGGCCTGCCTCGGTGTAAATAACAAAGTCACTCTGCCTTGCAATTGACGAGCCTTTAACGTTGACTATCGCAAGACTTTTTGCGCCTTTTTTCTGCGCATATTTGAGCGCTTCAAGGGTGTCGATTGTTTCGCCGCTTTGCGAAACGCAAATTACAAGCGTATCCTTGTTTATAATAGGGTTTGAATAGATAAATTCGCTTGCCATATAAACATTGACGGGTATTTCACACGTGTTTTCAATAATGTGCTTGCCGATAAGACCTGCGTGCATAGCCGTTCCGCACGCAATAACAGAAATATCACGGCAGTTTTTAAATAAGCTGTCGTCAATTCCGTCATCTCTGAAATCAGGCAGAAAATCAACAATTCTTTTTTCAATTGTTTTCTTTAAAACCTTCGGCTGCTCGCAAATTTCCTTTTCCATATAGAAAGGATATCCGCCCTTGGTGCTTTCGTTTATATCCCAATCGAGTTTTAGCATTTGGGGCTTAATTTCGTTGCCTAAAAAGTCCTTTATTTCAATTTTATTTTTAGATATTTTTGCAACCGTCATTTCAGGCAAAACAAAATAATCCCTGCTGTATTGCCCAATGGCTATAATGTCCGAAGCGATATAGGCTCCCTTTTCGTTTTGATTGCAAACAATCGGACTGACGTTTCTCGTGGCATAAATATTTTCGCTTTCTCCGTCAAAAATAATCGCAAGCGCAAAGGTGCCTTGAAGCATTTTTACACTTTCGATTATTGCCTTTTCGCAGTTTTGATATTTTTCAAACTGCCTGTCAATAAGTGCGGCGATAACCTCGCTGTCTGTTTCACTTTTAAGCTTTGTTTCAATTCCCAAGCTGTCACGAAGTGCCTCATAGTTTTCAATGATTCCGTTGTGCACAAGCGTAACTTTGCCGAATTTGTGAGGGTGCGAATTTTCGTCGCTCACCTTACCGTGCGTAGCCCAGCGTGTATGTCCGATTCCTGCTGTGGCTTCAATATTTTTAACCTTTTCTTCAAGAGCGCTCACTCTGCCCTTGCATTTTGTTATCTCACACTTATTGTTTTTTAATACCGCTATACCTGCGCTGTCATATCCACGGTATTCAAGTGATTTAAGTCCTTTGATTAATACATTTTTTGCATTGTCATATCCAATGTAACCAATAATTCCACACATAGCTTTTCTCCATTTACAGTTATTCTATATTATTTAATATGATTAATTATTTTTATTATTCCCTTATCTCAAGCTTTTGTTCAGACGTTGCCGTCTGTTTTTGTGCTTTCGTCACGCACTAAGGGGTGCGAAAGAGCATCCGCCGAATTTTCGATAACTCTTTATCCTCGTTATCCCGCATTGCGGGCACATGGCGCTATAGAGAAAAGCTTTGCATAAAACGCATTATTATATTCAATTTTCAAGGTGCAAACGACCGATAATTCGGTCGTTACAGACTGTCGATAAAGTGGCTAAACCGTGCCGTGCTTAAATTATCATAAAGTAATTTTGTAGGACAAGGGCTTACTCTTGTCGAAACAAATCATAAATAACATTTATAGAAAATCGGCTTGAACATAGTGTTTTAGCCGATTTTGGCACTTTCCGTCTTTTGCTCGGGGGCAGTACCCACGTACAGCACCCACTCGCAAAATACGAAATTTATCTCACTTTCTCGAAGTCTTACAGCGTGTAGAAATTTGTAATTGGACTTTTTCTACACGCTGAGGTAAGCCGATTACATCAGCTTACCTTTAAATTAAACTATAAAAAGAATTATTCACTGCGAAGAGCATCGATAGGGCTCATTTGAGCAGCTTTTCTTGCCGGATAGATGCCGAAGAAAAGGCCTACGCCGCTTGAAAACAGAAGTGCAACAACTATAAGCCACCAAGTAATATTAGGCTTAATATTGATTATTGAGCATGCCGCAAAAGCACCCGCAATACCAATTGTAACGCCGATAATACCGCCTATTAAACACAGAATTACCGACTCCGTCAGAAACTGCATCGTAATAATCTTTGTCTTCGCACCCAGCGACTTTCGTATACCAATCTCACGTGTTCGTTCAGTTACCGAGACGAGCATAATATTCATAACGCCGATACCGCCGACAATAAGCGAAATAGCGCCTACGCAAGCGATAAAGGCGGTAAGAACCGACATAATGATATTAAAAATATCTACATAAGTAGCCATATTCTGAGCGGTATACATACTGTTTGAATAATTGCCGTGAGCCGACTTAAGATAGTTTACCGCAGCATTACCTACTGCATCATAATCATAGCCGTCCTTAGCGATAACAAACACACTGCCGAGATTAGCCTTTGCACCTGTAATTTGAGTAAGAGTAGTACAAGGCAGGAACAAGGCAATAATAGTCTTATCGCCGCCTGCACTTGTAAACATATTACTCATAGAGCTTGAGCCGCCGAGAGTACTTGCGAGTGCATCAAGATTTGCAACGCCGCAAATCTTGATTTTCATTGATTTACCGCTTGAAGAAACGGTAACATATTCATTAGTAACGTCCTCGTAACCAAATGCCTGTTGGGCAGAGTTAGTACCAACTACGGCAATAGGAGCATTTGCATTATACTCCTCATCAGTGAAAAATCGACCGTACTCGCACGAATTAGTCAGCGCAAACTGAACGTCGCTGTTTACACCGATAAGCATAGCCGTAGCCTCTGTAGCGGATTTGTCAATAGTAGCACGACCAAAGCCCATAAGCATAGGAGAGCAACGCTCAACACCGTTTACTTTATTTTTAATATTTTCTACATCGTCAAGAGTAATATAGTCATTATCGGTAGCGGAGGTAGTATCAACGCTTACAAGAACAGCGTTTGAGCCCATATCCTCAATAAGCCCGACAATATAATCTCTTACACCCGTACCTGCGCCGATAATCATAATAACAGAGCTGATACCGATAATAATACCCAGCATTGTAAGAAGACTGCGCATCCAATTTGACTTAATACACTTGACTGCGATTTTCAGACTTTCTGTAATATTCACTGCAAAGTCTCCTTACTTAGTTATGCTGTCTACTACTTTAACCTTAAAGGTATCTTCTTTATAATCCGTCTTTGGTGACGAAACAATCTTATCACCCGGCTTAAGACCCGATGTAACCTCGTATGCTGTATCTGAGATAGCGCCTGTCTTAATTTCAGTCTTAGTTACAGTCTTATCCTCTTCATTATAAAGATAAACATAAGAACCTGTCTTTTCAAGAGTGATAGACTCGATAGGAACAACAGTTACGCCCAAATATGAGCCTGTTTGAATTTCAACGTCGGCATCAAAACCTGCAATAATATTTTCGTCAGGATTTTTAATTTCGATAGTACATTCAACACCTGCGCCGGAATCCGTAAGAGATGACAGACCGCTTACGCCTGCCATTGAGCCTACGTTGTCAAGAAGTGAGTTTGACGAACCGCCTGTTGCAGTAGGAGCAATAGTTGCAACCTCACCCTCATATTCGCCGTAAGCTGTAGTAATCTTTGCCTGCATACCAACCTTAACCTTATGAACGTCATATTCGCTAAGGCTTACTGTAGCAACCAAAATATCGTGATTTTCAAGGGTAATACCCGATGTAAGAGCCGTTGTTTGAGAATCAGGGTTGATATCAACTGCGGTAATAACGCCGTCAAAATCAGCCGTCCAACCGTTTTTAAGAGCTGTTTGTTGCTCTTTCATAGCATCAAGAGCCTTTTTTGAAACGTCAACCGCTGACTTTTGAGCGTCAACAACAGTTGCATTGCCCTGAGTTTTATAAACTTCATACTGAGCTGCAAGAATAGCACGCTGAATTTCACAGCCGGTAAGAACTGCATTGTCTGAATCCGAAACGCCCTTTGCAAGCGCTCTGTAATCAATTGAAGAAACAGCGGCTTTAATCATATCAACCGCAACGCCGCTTTCAACAATAAACTTGGTTGAATCAACAATGCCGTCTGTAATTGCCTTTTGAACTTGCTTGCCTACAAGATTTGCAATAGCTTCGCTGTTAAGCTGACCCGATGCGATTGCACCTGAAATTGTTGTGGCAATAATTTGAGAAATAGTGGTTAAAGTTTTAATATCGTTAGTAATTGAGGCAATGTTATTATTAATTTGTATAAGAGCATTAGCAATATCGTTAATAGTAGCGTTGCCCGTTGTGCTTGAATTTGTATCCTCTGTAAATACTGCTATGTAGCTAATGTCGCCCGTAACGTGAATAGTCCATGCGGGGGTATTTGCAAGAGGTGCGTCACCTGCAAGATAAGCGGCACGGTTTGCATACCAACCGAGGAACTGCCATCCGGCATTAGGAGTAGCAATAGCTGTTATATAGCCGATATCCTGATTATATCTGCCTGAGCCTGTTACAGTACCGCAAACAGCTGACGGATATGCAGTAAGTGAAACCGTATATTTCGGCTTGCCGTCATCTGTAGTCGGCTTAGTTGTAGAAGCGCTTGTAGTAGCTTTAGTTGTTGAAGTAGAAAGCCACTGTGAATAAGAGCCTGTTGTAGTTGAAGCGGCCTTGGTAGTGGTTTTTTTCTTTTTCTTTGTAGTTGTGGTTTTGGTCATTTTCTTTTTAAGCTTTGCTATCTTCTTATCAAGATAATTAACCTCTTTTTTAAGTGAAGCAGCAGAATTTTTGGCACTCTTTTGATTAGCTACTGCCGTATTATAATTCTTTACTGCGTCGTTATAAGAAGCTTGAAGGGAAGAAACCTGACCGTCAAGAGAGGTGGTATCAAATGTTGCAAGAACATCACCCTTTTTAACTTGATCGCCAACCTTAACATTAACATTTTTAACCGTAGCAACTGTGCCGACTTTATATTCCTTAGAAGTGCCTGCGGTTACATCGCCCGTTAATGATACCTTTTCATAAATATCACCTGTAGCAATTGTATTAAGCTTAACCTCTTCACCGCTTTTTGACTTAACAACGCCAAAAACAGTTCCGGCTACAATTGCAATAACAAGTATTATACAAATAGGTACAATAACCTTCTTTTTGCTTTTTTTAACCGTTGCCATAACTTAAACCCTCGTTCTTTAATAATAGTTTAATTAATACACGCATAGTATAATTCCGTTTTGTATAATTGTCAACAACTTTTTGTAAAATTTTAAAAAGTTCACAATTTATTTAATTACAACAAATTGTATAAAGCTTATTTATTTGCCTCAAGAGCACGCTTTCCGATATCACGTCTGTAATGAGCGCCTTCAAAATGAATTTTTTCAACTGCATCGTAAGATTTTTTCAGTGCATTTTCAAGAGTATCACCGAGTGCCGTAACGCCCAAAACTCTGCCGCCTGAGGTAACAAGTTTGTTATCTTGAAGCTTAGTTCCCGCATGGTAAACGGTTACACCGTCAAGCTGACCGTTTGAAAGACCTGTAATCTCAATTCCTTTAGGATATGACTTAGGATATCCGCCCGAAGCCATAATTACGCAAGCGCACGCATCATCACTCCACTCAACGTCAAGGTCTGAAAGCGTTTCATTATCAATTGCCTCAAAAATATCAACAATATCAGTCTTAAGCCTCGGCAAAACAACCTGAGTTTCAGGGTCGCCGAAACGGCAATTATATTCAATTACCTTAGGTCCCTTAGGAGTAATCATCAAGCCGAAATAAAGACAGCCTTTAAATGTTCTGCCCTCGTTATTCATAGCATTGATTGTTGGAATAAATATTTTATCCATACATTCCTTTGCAACTTCTTGCGTATAATAAAGGTTAGGAGAAACAGTTCCCATTCCGCCTGTATTAAGACCTTTATCGCCGTCAAGCGCACGCTTATGGTCCATAGAAGATACCATAGGCTTAACGCATTTACCGTCTGTAAATGCAAGAACAGAGACCTCCGGACCTGTCAAAAATTCCTCAACAACAATATTATTGCCGGAAGCACCGAAGATTTTATCCTCCATAATTTCCTTAACGCCTGCGATTGCATCATCAAGATTTTCAGGAATGATTACACCTTTGCCAAGTGCAAGGCCGTCTGCCTTAATAACAGTAGGAAATTCGTTTCTTTCCTTAATATATTCAATTGCTTCTTCGGCATTGTCAAACACTTTATATTCAGCAGTCGGAATATTATATTTTTGCATAAGTTCCTTTGAAAAAACCTTAGAGCCTTCGATAATCGCTGCATTTGCACGTGGACCGAATGTTTTAAATCCTGCCTCATTAAGAGCATCTACCATACCTGCAACAAGCGGATCATCAGGAGCAACAACAACCAAATCGGCTTTAATTTCCTTAGCCAAATTCACAACGCCGTCAATATCGGTTGCCGCAACATCAAAACACTTGGCATCATAAGAAATACCGCCGTTTCCCGGTGTG
>OGQP01000668.1_pt1 | contig 22772 bp, 6 predicted proteins | sample 1553251 | NCBI WGS metagenome assembly OGQP01 (sample SAMEA2580016, study PRJEB22360) | human gut metagenome | biome: human gut; feature: human-associated habitat; material: faeces | place: Denmark | collected 2008/2010 | reverse complement strand
GCAACTTGTCGAAGCCGCCGGCCTTGATATTACGCCCGAACAAGGGATTTTATAGATTAATATAGGGATGTCACAGCACCATACTTCCCAACTTTAATCTGTGTTTGTGGCATAAAAAGGTTTAAAGGAACAGGTAAAAAAGAGTGAGATATATCAGACTGATAATTACACTAATTATTGGTTTAGCAATGGATATGGCTGCTGAAGGAATAACCGCCGACAGTATCTTTATCCAAAATTCGCGCCCAATAAAATTTGTTGTAAATAGAATCAACATCAGCGACCAAGATAGGAAATGGATTACTGATGTGCTTATCCCAGAGCTTCAAAGGCTGGGAGATAGGGGTATTGTTTTCGGACGTGCCGCCGCTTCTCCAGAAGGCCCATACGACAACAACCGTCGTCTGGCAAACCAACGTCGCGCATCGGTCGACGCTCTGCTTCGAAGCTACGGCATCGGCACCGACCACATCCAATACGACGTTGTGGCTGAGGACTACGACCTGCTCTACACCATGATGATGCTGAAACACGACGCCAAATTCCATGATGTCGACTCCTTAATCACTCTCTACGCCGACGACACCCAACGTCTTAAGGCGGCTATGAAGCAGCACGACGGCGGCAAACTATGGCGCTACCTGCTGAAAGAATATTTCCCGAAACTGCGCGCAGTGAGAATAATTGTCGTTGACAAAAGGCTTGCCAACATCGACAGCAACGACCTGGCTCCACGACCTATAGCAGCAACCATTCCGACAACTGTCGCCGACTGCCATCTGCGCATCCAAAATGCCGACATCACACCGGCATACATCATCCCAGCGACAACACCCGCCTCGGCTTTGCCGCGCCGCGAGGTGCTGAGCGTGAAGACAAACGTGCTGTTTGACTTTGCCTACATGCCGGGCTACGACCGCTTCTGCCCTATTCCAAACGTTGCGTTGGAATATTATCCGCTTCATGGTCATTTCACCTACGGTGCAAGTTTCGACTGCCCGTGGTGGCAGCACTATGATGAGCATAAATATTTTCAGGTCAGAAACTATCAGCTGCACACCCGCTACTATCTGCGCAGCGGCGACATCCGCAAACGCAAACCTGGAGAAGGCGCGGCTTTCAGAGGTTTATACCTCAGTCTATACGCGCACGCGTACCTATACAACATCTGCTTCGATGAGAAACGCGGATGGGAAGGCGAAGGCTGGGGCGCTGGTTTGGGTATAGGCTATGTCGTCCCGTTAGGTCGCTCCGGACATTGGAAGCTGGAGTTCGGGCTGCAGGCTGGATACCTCAGCACCAACTACGACCCATATCAGTGGAAATGCCCCGTAGACCCCGACACCGACAAAGAGCAATATTACTACAAGTGGTACGGCGATGCCAAGGATTTCCAAAAGAGGCAGCACCGCTTCTCGTGGCTTGGTCCTACCAGAGTGGAGATAACGCTCAGCTACGACCTGCTCTACAGACGCAACAACAAGAAAGGCGTAAGTTTCAGAAACCGAGAAACGGCAATCAACTATTAGACAAAACATAGCAACAATGCGCAATATAACAAAACTCATATCACGAATCATCCTTGATGCAAGCCGCAAAGCCTGCAACAAGGCTGCCGTCATGTGTTTTGCATTGTTATGCCTTGTCGCAACGGGATGCGTGCGCGAGCCTAAGCTCCATCTCCACCAGGGCGGCGCCGACATCGATATGGAGATACCGACCGTCGACCTCGACTTGAAAGTGATATGGAACTACATTTTCAAGTACGACACCGAATACGACTGGCAAGCGGAGTGGATCTACGGATGGGACAACACCGACAAGGAAATGTTTGGCACTATCGGCTACACAGAGCCTGACGCCTTCGAGGTGCGCCGCTATTTCACCGGCAACGTCCAGTTCGGTGTCCACAATGCCCCTTACAGGCACTCAATCGTCGGCAACCACCTCCGAGCCAAATACGATTTCGGTTTTTGGGACATTCTTGCCTGGAACAACATCAACACTCCCGACGGGGTACAGAGTGTGCGTATCGACGAAAACACCACCTACGACCACGTCACAGCTTACACCGGACAGACAATATACCCGGCGCTCTACAACTCGCCGCAGTTCACGCGCTCCTTCTATCAGCCGGAGGAGCTGTTTGCCGGATACCATAGAGGAATTGAGATAAACAAGAATCTGGACGGATTCACGTTCGACGAGAACCGCAACTGCTGGGTACGGCAGCTCGAGATGGAGCTGCAGCCAGTGACCTACATCTATTTGGTACAAGTGATTCTGCGCAACAACGACCACAACGGCAGAAAGGTGACAGCCGTAGAGGGAAACGCCAATCTAAGCGGCATGGCTCGCTCCGTAAACCTCAACACAGGCGTGACGGGGGCTGACGCCATCACCGTGAACTTCTTCATGCGGATGAAGCAGGACGTTGCCGACAAGAACGGCGACAAGGTCGACGTGATAGGCGGAAAGGTGCTTACTTTCGGCATCCCGAAACTAAACCCGAGCAAGCTTGACGCGCGAGCATATCTGGAATCGCTGCAGAAAGTGAGGGATGCCGACCTTAACAACCGCCACTATATTGACGTGAAAATGCAGTTCTACAACGGCAAAGACTCCACGTTCGTGTTTGACGTCACCGACCAGGCGCGACGGCTGTTCCGGGGTGGGGTAATCACGGTGGAGCTCGACATGGACAAGGTGCCTGTCCCCAACCGGTCCGGAGGCTCCGGCTTCGATGCTGTGGTGGAGGACTACGAAGAGAAAGAATGGATATTCGACATGTAATCAACAGAAAATTTTATACATAATAAATAATACGAACTATTTTAATTTTTTAATTTATGAACAAGTTTTTTATCGCAGCCGCTTCGGCATTGGCTCTCGCCAGCTGCTCAAGCGACGATTTCTTGGGAGAAATTCAGGGGAATGAGCAAAATGGAGCCACTTCCGCAATCAACTTCGGTGGCGACACGGGCAAAATCACACGCGCCACAACAAAGGGCAACGCAGCCGCAGAACTTCTCGAAAACAACTTTGTAGTTGTCGGTTTCAAAGGCAGCAAGACAGACGCAGCCAACAACGAAACGTACGCTTTCGACCACTACAACGTGAACTTCAAAGACGGTTCAGCATTCTCTACCGAGTCAAACAGAGCTGGTTGGGAGTATGTTAATCAGGACATGAAGGTAAAGGGAGCCGACAAATCTCTCGCACAGAGCGGAGCATCGCAGCAGACCATCAAGTATTGGGACCACTCTTGCGCATCCTACGACTTCATCGCATTCTCAATGGGTAAAAAAGATGCGGCGTCAAAATACGCCACTCCGACATCCGTTAACAAAGGCGACCTCGCCCATGCCGCCTACACTCTCACTGGCAACGTAAACACTCTCAGCGAGTGCTACATTTCCGACATGAAGACTGTTAAAGAGAAAGAGTACAACAAGACTCCTGTATCAATGTCCTTCCGTCACCTTGCCAGCAAGGTGCGCATGGCTCTCTTCGAGATTGTTCCAGGTTATGTGATCAGCGACGTGAAGTTCTATACCGACGCAACAAGCACCACAACCGACAACACGGAAGGCACACTCATCGGAAAATTCAACAACTCCGGAACATTGACAGTGTACTTCCCTACAACAGGTACCGACCACGCTGCTGAGAAAGACTACAACAAGGCTCACGTAAGCTTCACTGCATCAACAACTGCAGGTGAGACTGGCGTATTGAATCATAAAGGATTCGGCGTTGTCAACTACAACAACCAGGCCGAAGGCACGATTTCTGCAGGTAAAACTTACCTCAGCCAGAATGCAGCGGAGCCTTCTTACTGCGGCGCCGGCTATCAGAACGTGCTTCCGTCGGAAGGTAAGGCAAGCGCCATCACTCTGCGCATCGACTACAAGCTCACTTCTGTCGACGGTTCCAACGAGACAATCAACGTAAAGGGTGCCACTGCAACCGTTCCTGCCGAATACACTGAATGGAAGTCTGGATATGCCTACACTTACATCTTCAAGATTTCTCAGGACACCAACGGTTCTACCGGCGGCTCAAGCACTGGTTTGACTGCCATTTCTTTCGACGCCGTTGTTGTTGACGATGAGGCAAACGGCCTCCAGGAAACAATCACAACTGTTTCTGACAACAGCTTCACTACATACGGCTACAAGGACGACAAGGTTACTACCAACGGCAACGAATATGTTAACGGCACCGACATCTATGCAACTGTATATGTTCCTGCTGCAGGCGAAGACCCTGCAAAAACCGTCGCTCCTCAGAAATTGTACACCGTAACTCTCGAAGACGGTGCCACTCAGACTATCAACGAGGCAAGCGTTGCCAACGCTCTCGTGAAAGGAACCCACGACGCTACTACCAAGACTTGGACTGTCACCGACTACGCTGGCAAGAAGATGGTTGTGACAGAAACAACAGGTGTTGCCTCTACTGTAACTTCTGTTCCAGCAGGTCCTGGCGACACTCTCAAAGTAAATGCCCTCAAGTGGACAGGTGTTGCCACCGACCCGGCTACAACATACTACGCTGTTGAATACGACAATGGAACCAAAAAGTCATATAAGATTGTCAACGTTGTCAACGTTGTCAAATAATAATTCTTTTTCCATGGCTCACGCCTTGGATTCTGACTAAAAACATTGTGTCTGAGGTGTGTTTTCACACGCCTCGGACACATTTATATGTCGGACGGGGGTTTCTCCCCCGCCCGTCTTTAAAAAAAACAAGAAGACATGCAGAAACATCGCATCCTAATATTTCCTCTGTTGGGACTTTCCCTATTCTCCTGCTCGCAATCCGAGCCGGACGAACCAATAGTGCCCGAACCGGACAATACACAGACAAGCATCGCCTTCAGCAGCACTAACAACAACTGGCAGGATGCAAAAACAAAAGCAGCGGGCAACGGTCTCGAGACTATCTTCCAGACGTTCCGCACATGGGGATATAAAACCACAACAAACTCCCCGAACCCGTCATCGCCGCAAATTGTGATGGACGGATATAAAATGTCATACAATCAGGGCTCTGCCGGCAGCTCTACGACAAACACTGCCGACTGGGAATATGCTGGCATTGAAAATCCTATAAGTGCCACCCTGCAAACAATAAAATATTGGGACTACTCGGCAACGAGCTACCGCTTTTTCGCATACAGTCCCTTCAATCCAGATGTAAAGACTTCGGTCAGCTCGGGCGACAACGCTACCGCTACCTTGTCTTTTAATTTTGAATATTCTGAAGCAGCAACCGCTACTTCAACACCATATGCAAGCCGCCTTTGGCTTGCCTCCCCTTCGTCGACATCACCGACATACGGGTCGTGCGTCACTCTGACTTTCGCGCCGATAATCGCAAAGGTGCGCTTCCGCTTCACCTATCCTGACGGAACGACCAACGTTGCGATAAGCAACATCAAGTTCCGCGACAGCCGTTTCGTCGACACCCCGGCAAATGCCGACACCCCTCTCCGCGGCACCATCGACGCCGCCTATCCGCTCACCGGAATTCCGGTCGGCACATTTCCGACTCTCACGATGTCGAAGTCGGAAGCGGCTGATGCGTCCGGACTCCTGGTCCTCACCACTCCCTACGAGGAGGCTGGCGACCAGATACACATCCTCAAAGACCCTACTCTCTACAATAAATGGTACTACGTGCCGCCGCTCGCCAACATCCCCTACGAACAGGGAGCATACACCATAACCATCAACATTGGCGGAAAAACGGTGTCGGCTACAGTGCCGGCGCAATACATGCAGTGGAAGGCGGGTTGCCAATACACATATATTTTCAAATTGTCCGACACTGGCGACAGCATCTCTTTCAACGATTTGATGGTGGAACAATGGCTTCCCGGTGCCGACATAAAAAACAACGGCTCAGGCACTGAAGACTGGTAAAAAGAATTGACTACAAGAATGAAACATATCTCAAAAATAACCGCTATCGCGCTTCTCGTAACGCTTTCTGCCTGCGAGGGTTCCGACATGCCCATACAGCAAGCCGACAACCACGGATACATCTCATTCTCGGCGCAACCGCAAAAAACAGCGACACGCGCCAACCCCTACGAGGCCTACGACCCTACGCGCCATCCCGCAACGATGGGCACGTTCGGATACTACGACATGCCGAAACGCTATGCGTCGGCTGCAAACACCATATTCAACAATGAAACTGCCACCTACAACGTAGCGACATACGGCTGGGACACTGCGACAAAGAAGCGCTGGACTGAATACACCAAGGCTTCGTCGTTCGACTTCTTCGCATATATGCCATATACCGACGGCGCCACTCTTTTGCGCACCGCCAACAACACATATACCCTCTCGTTTCCGTTCGCCATGAGCGACGGCGGCAACCCTGTGCCGATAATCTACGACACAAAGGCAGCGCCGATCATCTGCGCCGTCCCGAGCAACAAAGGAGCCATCTCCGATAGCAACGGAGGCGGAACGGTCAGTCTGAAATTCGACCAGACACTCACCGGCTACAAGCTGCTCTTCATGCTCGGCACCAAGATGAACGCCATCCGCCACTTCCGCATCAAGAGCGTGACGCTTTCAGGCAGCTTCTCCACATCGTGCACAATATCGCGTTCCTACGTCTGGAATACAACATCAAAAAGTTGGTCTGCCTCTGCAATAACATGGAGCGACATCAAACGTCAGTCGTTTGTAGAGACACCATTCCCTATTGCCTACAAAGGCTACGGCTCCGCGGACTACGACGACAACACCCAGACCGTCATTGTCACATCTGCCGGCTACACGCAATGGGGTGCCGACATCTACACCATACCCGATGCCAAATTCCTGCCTGTCATCAACGTCAAATACGACGTGGAATTCATAGCGGAGGACGGTTCCACCATCGTCACCCGAAAGAACGTAACATCCGGAATAACCATCAACAAGGATAATTTCAGCAGCCTCACAACAGGCAAGACTGCGATGATAAACCCAATACGCATCCTCATACAGCCACGCTACCTGTATGTGCTTGCCGACGAGGATGCCTATACGGGTCAATTATTGATAGACTAACAATAGATAACGACAATAAAGTGTTTGGAAAATGAGAAAACATTCAACACATAGCATATCACGAGTTTTTTTCTCTCTGCTCATGCTTATGATTGCCGGAGTCAATCTGACCATGGCTCAAGGATTAAGCAGCAACGACATTAAAGCCTCATGGGATTTCAAAAACGGCACGGTCGCATATTCCATCGTTTCCGCCGACATCCCTGCCGGAAGCTCTTTCGCTTGGACAGTGGACTCCAAGAGCGTAACCGACAGAATTTCCAACAGCGGACAGACCATCACGCTGCCGCTGACCAACAAGACTCGGAGCGGCGATGTGACAATCATGTCTGCCGACAACACATCGCAGACCATCGCTTTCAGCATCGAGCCGAAAGCCTATGGCGTGAACTACGACGGCAACCATTTCTATGCCGACTCTTACCAGCTATATCCCGACGGCACCGAGGGCGACGGCTCTAAGGAAAAGCCCTACCTCATCAGCAACGATATGGAGCTGGCAAGGCTGGCGCATGAAGTCAACAATGGCGCAGCTCAACAAATGTTTTCTCAGAAATATTTCAAACTCACCAAGGACATCGACCTAAGCAAGGGTCTGTGGACTCCTATCGGCACAGCTCAAGGCATCGCGAAGGCTTCCGACGGACATTTCTTCGCCGGAAAGTTTGACGGCGACGGACACTCCGTCAGCAACTTGCTCATCAAATGGAGCTTCAACACAGCCAAAGAGGCTTCGTGGGGTCTGTTCGCCCGACTCAACGGCAAGGGCAACAACGAGAATGAATATGCGGCTGTCACAAACCTCATCATCGACAACGCCTTGATAGAGAAGCTCGAGGCACACATGCCTCTCAACAACGCCAACTACACGGTAAAGATGGGCATTGTGGTTGCCGACATGACCCAGAACGCGGAACTCAGCAACATCATAATCCGCAACTCAAAAATCACCGACAACAACGAGAGTTTCTCGACAAAGACCAAATTCAGAATTGGAGGTATAGCCGGATATCTGAACAACTTCGTGAGTCTGAGAATATTCAACATCTCCGCAGACACGGAGATTGATGTGTTCCGGAATGCTGCACTCAACGGTGTGGAAGGACAAGTGACAATTTCATGCGGTTTCGGTGCGGCAAGCAAACTTGCCAACCAAACAGGCTATGTCGTATGGCCGAGAAACATCTATGTGCACGGTGCCGGCTTGAAGACAAGCGCCAACACCACCCAATGCAAAAAAGCCAGCGTGATGGCGTTTATAGCCGCCGACAACTTTGCAAGCAAGGTGAAGGATACATGGTACTACACTCCTGCCAACAAGGCTGCCGACACCTACGCCTACAATCAATACGGCGTTGAAAAAGACATTTCGGCAACCGACGCAACCACAGGAGAGCCGTTCGGAAAGACGTTTGCCGGGCTCAACAACCTGTACATCAACCAAAACAACCTCGACAAGAGGCCGTGGTTATATTCAAACTCTTCCAAACGGTTCTCTTTCAGCTCGATTGCCCTGAAGGCGGAGCGCGGCACGAGCGATGTGCTCACCGTGACAACAGAAGACGGAGAAACCACTTCCGATGTCTACAACTGGTATGCATCGACCGACAACACTGAGGGCGAAAAGGTAAACAGCACTGCCTGCAACCCGTTCACCCTGCCTCGACAAACCTACTCCCAGTATGTCTACGCCATGACCGTCGACGGCAGCCAGCGCACCAACACCGTACTCGTCGAGGCTATCGGCATCACTGCCGAACTCGACTACGACACCAAGCCCGGCACATACATCGTTAATGTGAAAAACGACACGAAAGAGAATTTCACAAACGACGAACTCGGGCTCGACATCACATACGAATGGCACGACAAAGAAACCTTGCTGTCGGAAACGTCCAACGAGTTTGTACGCCCGGAAACTGCCACCAACAAGAACCAATACAACTGTACGGTTACCGTAAAGAGCGGTGGCAACATCATTTTCCACAAAAACATCAAAGTGACTATCGTGGTGTACCTATGTCCTGAGGCGGTGAGCATCAACGGCACAACCTACGCACAGGGCGAAGACAACGACGACGAGGAGTGGGGCTACTCCCCGACACAGGCAATGAAGACGTGGAAAGGCGCCTACAGCAAGCTCGCCAAGACGGGTACTTGGGATGAAAACATCATCGTGCTGATGGGCACAAGCCATACCGACGTGACCAACAATCAATACACGGGTTTCAACATCACCTCAAACAACAGAGGCAAAAGCATGCTGAAGCTTGACGAGTGGGCTAAAGCAAAGGGAGAGTCCCCTCTTTTCCGCAACGCCACCATCACGGGCGACTGGGACGGCACCGACTACAAGGGCACTATCGAGATTTATGGTGCCGAAAAGGGTCTGCCGATATGGGGCGACACCCGATTTGAATACATCACATTCAACAACGACCCGGTGACAAACAACGGCGGCGAGTTCTACAAGATTATCTACTGCCAATACAACAGCCTGGAGATGGGCGAAGGCATACAGATGACCGGCTTCGGGCAGAACTCCCCTAACTACGGTACTATCGACGGCGCGGTGACCACAGCCTTCCACATCTTCGGCGGCTTCAACAACGACGGCCGTTTCTTTCCGCTGAGCAACAAGAAGAACATCTCCGATTTCGAGCAGTCGATGCCTCACGGCAAGGAGGGTTTCAAAATATCAATCAAATCCGGTTTATATTCGGCAATCTGCGCGGGCGGACGTCAGACATCGTCCGAGAAAGACTACAATGGAGTGATGGGAACTCCAAACTTGCCGATAAAGTGCACAATCGAGATGGACATTGACCGCAAATGGAACGATGCCCACAACCCGGAAAGGAAAATCAAGGGAGAAACAAGCAAACGCAAGAGCGACTACGATGCCGGGATCATTCTCGCCGGAAGCCACGAGGGTGCCATGTATGCGGATGTCGACATAATAATCAGAAGCGGAAAGGTGGCGCGTGTCGTAAACGGTTCGCTGGGTGCGCAACGCGACTTCATCCTCCCCTACAACGGCACTGACTACTACGTGCCAAACAACACCTATATGGGACGTGCAAACATCTTGCTCGACCCGGCGTCTTCAAGAAACAACAACGACGAGTGGATCGACAACCGTGTTATTGTCACCGAGATGTATGGCGGCAGCACCGGTCGTGGACACACCGGCAACGTGATTGTCAACAACCCGTTCTATGGCTACAGCACAATCACCATCAACGGCGGCTTATTCGAGATTCTGCCTGCCGACAACACTAAGAAAGACAACATCTTCTGCGGAATCTACGGTGCTGGCGCAGGCGGTATGAACGGCATCGGCGAAGGCGACGACAATGCCGACAGCCACACTCCCGATAAAAGCATCGCCTATTGGAATGCATCTGGCGACGTTATGCTCTACGGCCCGTATGCCGACGCAAAAGACCGTCTGGTGACGTATCACTGCTACAACAACGATGATTTCGAGTCGTTCACAGATGTCAACCCAACCAACACCAACACCAAGATTGTAATCAACGGTGGAGAGTTCGGCTCTACGACCGAACCTATCGACGGTATCTATGGCGGAGGAAGCGGTTTTATGAGCAAAGGCTTATGGTCGAGCACCGCCGCCACTCCAAACAAGTGCGGAGGCAATGTCTACGGAAAGGTTGGCGCCACAGTAGCGTCGATCACCATCAACGGCGGTGAGTTTCATTGCACCAACGGCATTTTCGCCGGCGGACGTGGCACTGACTTTTTCTATTCGCAGAACCCCTACGGCGGCAATTCTGGCAACTACAAAGCCCTCGGCAAGACCTATGGCAACGTGGAGCTGAACATCAACGGCGGCATTTTCTACTGTCCTGTGTTCGGAGGCGGATACGGAGTGGCCGACGCCAAGGAGATGGGTACTTCCAACGTAGAGACGCTTTCCGACATGGCTCGCCTCTACGGACAGTCGAGCGTGAACATCATGGGCGGCACTTTCTACAAAAACATCTATGGCGGAGGCGACATGGCGATTGTAGAATTTGACGGCAACGCCACAAACGTCGTGATCGGCGACAGCGCCGACATCCGCGGCTCGGTGTTTGCCGGCGGCAACGGTCGCCGTCTGCGCCCAGCCTCGCAAGCGTTTGCCGCCGGCGACGGCTTCACGCAGCATCCTGAGCTGGTGGGTCTGGTTGCCGGCAACGCCAACGTATCGTTCGCGGGCAGCACACAGCAGGCTCCTTTCATTTACGGCGACATCTTCGGCGGCGGCAATCTTGCACAGGTTGCCAACGACACGTATGTCAACATTTATGCCGGAAATATCGCCGGAGAGGTGTTCGGAGGCGGAAACGGCGACATCACCGACGGCACGGTCACTTCAGCCGACGTGCTCGGCAACACCAACGTGACCCTGGCGCAGGACGAGGGCGGCACACAAAACGTAGGCCACGGTCCGATTGACGACAGCTTCTCGATTAATGTGATATGGTTCAAGATGTGGGATCCGGTTGAAAACATATTCTACATCTGGGACCCCGACATCGACGACGCCGGCGACGAGCCTGCCACGGAGGACACTGTATACGAAAAATCAAAATTCTATGCCGACGGCAAGTTCCTGAATCCCCACAACATCTATGGCGGCGGCAATCTTGCCTGCAACGTGGGCACATACAAAGACGCCGACGGCAATGTGACAACAACCCCTGCCGACGGCACCGGCCTTGCCACCGTGATGATGCAGAAAGGCATGACGCCTTACGAACTGCTGATAACCGACGAATGGAAACAGTCGTACACCGACAACGAGAATCCTCACTTCAGCGTCTTCGGCGGCGGATACGGACGGCTGACGACCGTTGGCAGCACCGATGTAACCGTCAACGTTGACGGCGACTATGGCAAAAACGGCCCTGGTCACGACGGCAATATTGACCCAAACGATCCTTCGCTCGACAATTCAATGGGAGCGCCCAACTTCACCGTATGGGCTGTGTTGGGCGGCGGATATGCCGGCACTGTGGCTGGCAACACCAAAGTCACTGTCGACGGAAAAACGTTTATCCGCCGCGTGTTTGGCGGCGGCTTCGGCGACATCGCGTCGACCGAGGACAACACCACAGGTCAGATTGGCGGCAATACGGAGGTATATATGCGCGGTGCCTTCACCCACGGCGACGTGTTTGGAGGAAGTGCCGGACTGAAGCCTGAGACAGCCTCTTCAACCCACTTCATAACCGTGGCGCGTGTCATCGGCACAACCATGGTGGAGGTTGCCGACAACGCCAATATCTACGGCAACGTGTACGGCGGCGGCGACAATGCCAATGTGGGCATTTTCCAAGAGGTGAAACCTTCCGACTACTACTCGCCCGACTTGCTGACAAGCGCTTCGACGCTCAACCAGACCGACGGCTCATTCATCAGCTACAAAGCCGAGGGCTACCGGTCGTTTGTCAACATACGCGGCGGCAACATTTTTGGAAACGTGTATGGCGGAGGTGTGGGCTGCAAAAAGGCTGAAGCAAACCAATACTACAACATCGGCCGCATCAACGGCAACACGCTTGTACACGTGGTCAACAGCAATCCGGGCGTTGACAGCGGCATCGACAATGTGGTGCCATGCGTTTGGGGCGACATCTACGGCGGTTGCGAATACGGAACAGTCGACGGCAACACGCTTGTGCACATCGAGGGCGGAATGCTGGGCAAGAACGTGTATGGCGGAGGATATGGCGACATTGACATCGACAGCGAGCTGACTGTCGACAAGGAGGTGCTCGGCAAGAAGGACATAGCCAACACCGGCACGTATGCCGACATCCTTGGCAACACAAAGGTGCAAATCGACGGAGGTTCATGGATATGGAACCGCAAAGCAGACAGCAACGGCAACATCACGACATGGCTTGACGCCGAGTCAGACAGCAGCCCCATATGCAAGGACAATAACGAATTCCGAAAGATTGCCTATGCCATTGACAGGGCAACGTCGTTAGACAACATCGGCGACCCTCTTGCACAGAATGCCATCGACCGTATCAGAAACAATGAGAATACTAAGAAATTCTTCGATCTGGACAGATTCACCTTCACCAACAGCTACAACATCTTTGGCGGAGGAAACAGGGCTTGCCATGTCGGCTCCGCCTCTGTTGACAACACAGGCAAATCAGTGGTCATAATCAACCACTCCCCCCTCGACGACATAAAGGACTCAAAGGGGAAAACCATCAGTATGTTTGAAAACACCACTTTGCAGGGGCTCTGCTGGTTCATGAACAGCATATACGTTTCCAGCCCTTCATTCTCAGTGTTCGGCGCGGGATATGGTGTCAACACTTCTGTCGGAAAGACCGAAGTCTATGCGCAGCCAGGAGCAAAATTTGACGACGACGGCTTATTAACAATCAACGGCATAAAATACCGCTATCTCTATCAAAACAATGACTTTAAAACATATCTCGACCTTGAAGATGACATCTACAACGACTATCTCAAGTTGTCGAAGGAAGACAAGAAACTCTATTTCGGAAGTTATGATGGCGGCGAGAGCGATCCAAACATATTCCGCCGTTACCACATCAGCCGTCTGGCTTGGAAAATCGGTGAGCCCGGACTCGTGCTGCTTCAGATTCATGGCGGCGGATATGCCGGATATGTAACGGGCGACACATACGTGGAAACCGACTGCCAACTTGGCTGCCACGACATCTTTGGCGCTGGTTTGGGAGCGCTGCCCTACGGCGACTTCTCCAGCGGCAGCGGCTACGACTTCGGTTCGGTGAAAGGCAAGTCGATGGTTTTCATCAAAGGAGGCGATGTCAACCATAGTGTCTACGGAGGAGGTTCCGGTGTGGAGTCTGTAAAAAAGAACGGCGGATTCATCGATTTCCCGGACATGGCGCATGTAGAGAAAACCGAAGTGCACATCTATGGCAAAATGTTCAAATACCGTAATGGCCTCGGACTGATTGAACGCACATTGATATTCGGCAGAGTCTACGGCGGCGGTGACTTGGCGAATGTAGGCAGCAAAAAAGCCGACGCTGCGGTGTTCACCCGCGACAACTATCTATCCCCGACAAACCGCACCACTCTCGTAAACATCCGTGGCGGATCCTTGATGTCGCAGGTGTTTGCAGGCGGTAGAGGACGTTCTGTCATGGAGTGTGCCGACAGCAAGAGTCTCGGAGGCGTTTACGGCAACTCGTGTCTCATCATCGACCGCCCGGTGATGCACTACCCCTATTGGGACGACGCAACGAAAGAATATCTCTCTCCAAACGATGACGCCAACATGGTGCATCCCGTTGACATCGACAACTACCCCACTCTCATGGAACGCATCTATGGCGGCTGCCAGAACGGCACAGTGTATGGCAACACCCTGCTGACAATCTACGACGGATGGTTTGGACAAAGCGCTCACGGAGGTGGTCTGGGAAGCGCCGAAACCATTACTGAGAATGGCAGCGAAAGCGTGGCGGTGACATCTGCCGACGTAACCGGCAACACCAACCTACTGATTCTTGGAGGCAATGTGCAGGCACATGCATTATGGGATGTGCAGGCACGCACATGGAGTCCTGCCAGCATCGTAGGCGGAACGATTTACTCTCCGCAGTACGACCCTAAAGCACGTAAGTTCAAAGTGGACCACAATATTTACGGTGGCGGAAACATAGCATGCGTTGTGGGCAACAACTCCTATCTCACCATGACAAAGGGACTCCTTTACAACAGCACAGAGATGGTGGCTGGACGTGACACCGGCAAGAATTTCTTTGAAAGCATTGAGTGGAAAGAAATCTACGAAAAAATCGGCACACCGCAATTCAGCGTGTTCGGCGGAGGATTCGGCGAAAATGCCATCGTGATGGGCGACACGTATGTGAACGTGGAAATGGAAGGACGAGGAAGCATCCTCGAAGGCATCGACATCGTGAAAGGCGAGGAATACAAGCACTTTTTCAACGGCTACTCGGTGATGGACATCATCGGTGGCGGATATTCCGGCAAAGTGGTCGGCGACACGCACATCGTGGGCTCCGGTGGCGTATTCTGCCGTCGTGTGTTCGGAGGAGGCACCTACAGTTCAGTCAACTCAACCGACGTGGAGCTGAAGGCCATCGACTGCCACGACATTTTCGGAGGCGGATTTATGGGCGATGTGCTTAAGAGCACGACTGTGAGAATTGGCGACAACAAGCCGGCTACAAGTCCCCATACCTACAGCAATGCCGACATTTTCATTCATGGCAACGTGTATGGCGGCAACGACGTGTCGGGATATGTCAACGTGGGACTGAACAAGAATGGCTACTTCATGGACAACGGCGGCACAGGAACCACCATCAACATCTACGGCGGTCATCTGTTTGGCGATGTGTATGGCGCAGGCAACGGAAACTACCTGTATGCCACCGACCGAAACGGAAACAAGAATGTGACGGTCAACGAGTATTATCCCATCAATCCCAACGACCCCGACTCCGAGACGGTGCCGTTGGTCTACACCGTGCCTATGCGCGAGAACATGACGCAGTCCAGAGCCACAAGCGATGCGGTGAAGATGGTGAACATCAACTCATGGCGTCCGCTGACCAACAAAGTGAGCATCAACATCCAGGGTGTGTCGACATCCGACACGGTACGCATCGACGGAAACGTGTATGGCGGCGGCAACTCAGCAACCGTGCAGAAGCTGCTTGCCTACGGGGCGTCGGAAGATACCGACAAGTCTGCCGGCGACATCAGCGTCAACATCGGAAACCACGTACGTATCGGCGGCGTGTTTATGGGATGCAACGGCGAGGAGCTGTTTGTGAAGTCGGAGGACAACGACTTCATGAATATGTTCCAGAAACTGAACGGCGACATCAACGACTACACTCAGGAGCTGGATTTTGCTGAGCCTATCGACTGGATCAACGACTCCGAAAACGCAAACATCAGCACAGTGTATCTCCCTACGGAAAAAAGCAAACGTCCGATTGTGTATCCGTACCTACTCGACCTCTACTTCCAACCGGTGGAGACCAACATACAAGGCTCGCTCAAATGGAACGGCAGCGAGACCGGAGAGGGGCTGACCGACTGCGTAATCGGCACGTTCTGCTGCGGCGGAAACCGCGGTAATATGAACGTTATGCCGAAGACAAGCGGAAAAATCGGAAATGTGCTTGAATACACATTCCCTGAGGGACTGACTATAACCGACAAGATTGTGGGCGGTTGCAACAACACCAACTACGACTACAAAGGCAAGGCCAAGCACATGGGCGGATATCTGCTCGGCGATGCCGACTCTGAATATCCGTTCATCAAACTCAACATCCGCAACAAGTTTATGCCTAAAGAGAAAAACGGCGCATACGTCGGCGGAAATGTGTATGGCGGATGCTTCAAGAGCGGAACAATCGTTGGCGACGTCCTCATCAACCTGCAGAGCGACATGCTGGCTGGAAAGGACAAGGACAAACTGGAGAAGTCGAACGAGCTGCTGGTCAAGTCTGCCGAATATTCCGCACTCAACGTTTACGGTGCCGGATACGGTATGGAAAGCTACATCTACGGAATCGCAAACGTGACAATCGGCGAATCGGTGAAATGCTCCGAGCCAAAAATGGACGGCAACAAGTTTCTGCCTTGCGGCGTGGTCGACCCCGACAGCAATCCTGAAGGTCTGGGCGTCTCTGCCAACTTCGTCTACGGCGGAGGCCAGCAGGGCAACGTGGTGGGCTACTCGACTATCAAGATACTCAACGGCCACATATTCCGCGCCGTCACGGGCGGCTCGTATTCGGGCTATGTGTATGGCTCCACTCAGGTGATTGTGGGATATCCAACCTACTACTCGACCAACCGCCAAAACCATGTCCGAGGCAGATATGAGCTTAAACGCGCCGACCGGAAGAATCTTGGAGTTGAGAACGACAACGGAAAAGAAAAGACACCTGCCATCAAGCAGCACATATATCTGCTTAATGACGAGTGGATATCGCAGGGCGTCTACGAAGACATCGTGGCTATCGACAACGGCAACGGCATGCGCGACACGATTACCGACGCAAACCGCGCCCACTACTTCAAGAAGATAGTTTCCGCCGCGCCGTCGGTGGGCTGGGAAAACGTCAACATCACCATTGACGAGGCTGTCTATGGCGGCGGATATTCGGTGGCTCAAGGCTCGGTATTAGCCAACAACACAACCGTGCTGAAACTAACCGACAAATACAATCTCGACTATGCCATAATCGCCAACGGCAACGGCGATGATCTTAACTTGTTGCCCGGCGGCTCTACGGCTGGATTCTGCGGCAACACGCTTGTAGTTGTCGGCGACAACAAGGACAGTGAACATATCACCATCTCCCACCAGGACATCAGACCGGTGCAACTGCCCGACGGCACCGACCTATACGGCTATTACTACAAGCACTATGCCAGCGACGACGATGCCGCCAACGGCATATACACATACCGCTACATTTCGCTGCAGGACAAATATTTCTTCAAATCGGGCGCAACGCCGCCGTCGGGACTTGAGGGAATCAGAGAAAATGAGTTCTACGAATACGACAGCGAGGGAGGCATCTTCGGCGACGGACACCTGTCGTATGCCCAGGGCTTCCGCAGCGCCGACCTGACAGGATATGGATTTGCCGAACACACCATCGACAATCCGAAGATTCTGAACACATTCCAGCGGCTCGACATCATCCGCCTGGAGGACAACTGCTTCTCGCTGCTCGGTGCCCGCGACTATACTGTTAACAATGTCGACAAGACGCCCTACTCCATCGCCCGTGTCGGAGAAATCAAGATGGTGGCAAACGACATCCGATTCGACAGCAATGGAAATCTGGAAGCGAAGCCCGACAACAACACGAACTTCAGATACAGCACGAAAGCCCGCAATTACATGGGATTCTCAAACAATATCCTCTATGTAAGCGCAATCACGTCGAATGTGGATTTCAACAGCGGGATGTGGCGCAACCGCAACGGTCAGCTTGCCGCCGCCTCTACCGACAACACTGCCTTTGCCGGAATGTCGTATCAGGGCGTCAAGCAGCACTACATCGACGACTATAACGCCAACAAGGACAAGGAAGACACCGAGGATCCGTTCGGAGAGTTCCAGAAACGAAACGACGGAACGGCGATGAACATGATCGGCATCGCTTCGGGATACGCAATGAAGATTCAACTTTGTCATGAAACATACGACTCCGACCGCAAGAAAGTGGTGGAAAATAAACTGTACGGCCCAATCTACGGCGTTGTGGAAATGAACCTTATCAACGTCCGCGAGGATGAGGGCGGAGGCTATGTGTATGCCGACAACAATCACAAGCGGCATGACGGCGACTCCCACGAGGAGGACTTCCTCGAGACCACCGGCAACTTTGTGTTCCCATACCACAAGGGCCGATACATCGTCGACGACTGTTTCCCGACAGGATACCATGCCATCACCGCGCCCGGATCGGACAAGACGGTCGATGACGTGAAGGTTCACTATTGGTATGTCACCGGATTCCATTATTACTACAATGTCAACATCTCCGGATACACGTTCAAGTCGTCGAAAGAGAATCCACTCGAATTCGACAGCGACAACAAGGACGGACTCACCGTTCTCGCCGGATTGAAGAGCACCCAGCCTATAAGCATCTTCAACTGGAAGATGCGCAGCGGCCATCCCGACGACAAGAGCCAATACTCAAGCGACCTGGAATATCGAAACTATCTCACAGGAACCGAGACCAACGAAACCGACAAGACATACTATTCCGACGCGGTTGCCGGAGGCTACAAACTATATGTCGGCGGCGCGGAGAGCAACAACTTCTCAGGCGCAACCTCCATCGACGATCCCGACAAGGCGTCGAAAGGCTTTGCCGCACTGCTGTCGATGAGAGAAAAGGGCGACGACGAAGCCACCCTTTTCAACAACTCGCTGCCCGCAGGGCTGAAGGAGGATGCCAAGATTTCGTTCCGTCTGGTGGACATGGTCGACAACACAAACTACATTGAGCCCGACTACTTCGACAAGCACCTCGGCAGAAAGAGTATGGCAACGCTCGTGCTGAAGGCGCCAGCCTACGAGGAATATGTCAGTGAGACCGACAACAAGCCGATATACACCAACACGGGTAAATTCTACAAGAAGACCGCAACAGGCTACGAACTGGTGGAATCGGGCAACCTCGACGCCGACAACACCTACTACCAGCCTCAGACCGAAGAGTTTGTGAAGATTGACAACCTCTTCACATACAACACCGTCAACAAAAAGTATGAAAAGGTTGAAAACATCTCCGATGTAATAATCGACGAGAGCAACCCGACGGTATACTACGTTCCGCGCGAATACACCTACACAATCTATCTGACAATCGAATATGTGCAGGGGCCAACCGTCAGCGGACAAATCACTATCGGAAACTGCGCGCTGCCGGGCGAGATGGTGCGCGTAACCAAAGACAACATCGTGGTCAGCGCAGACCAGTCGTTTGCGGTCAACGGCTACTACTGGCGCATCGGAAAGCGGCAAATGGGAGCCGACGGCAAGTGGGAGTTTAAAGACACCACGCCGTGGACTAAAGAAAATATCAGCAACAACGTGGCAACAGGCTACGACACTTTCTACCAAGCCGATGAAAATGGCAAAGGTCTGTTTGCGGGCTGTCACTACGACAAGACCGACGACCTTCTCGACGTCCCTGTTTATTACTATATGAACGGCTACGGCATTCAACTCGGTGTCTCGATAACGGGACTCAACGACATCCTGGAGGTGGGCATGCACGACGCCGACAAGTTTGTCGTGCACAACTACCACCGCATGGATCCCCACAAGGCTGGTATAAACCTGCATCTTGCCGAGGCGATAACCCGCGTCAATGAGGAAAGCCTTGACACTACGGAATCAGACCCGTTGCCGGAACCGCGAATCTACATTTCCGACAAGAGCGACCTCTCTGCATTTGTCGCTTTCGTCGACTCTATCGGAACTGACAGCAACGCTCCGCGCTATGGCGCAAAAGCTCAGTTCTTCCTGCAGAACGACATTGCTCTGGAAGCAACCGACAAGGGCGGATACTACATTTCCGACTTTGCGGGAATACTGCATGGCGACGGTCACGTGATCAGCGGCATCCCTTCGGGAAAATCTCTTTTCAACAACATCGAAAGCTCTGGCAATATCTATAACCTCGGACTTGCTTCCGGAAAAATATCCAACTTGACTGCCGACGGCAAAATCGGAAACTACCACTGCTGCTTCGAGTATGCGCCGGCATCGGGCAAAAGCGGATCGACGCCTGTGGTCTATCGCTGGGACGGCTCTCCCTACAAGGGCTACACCACGGAGGATTTCCGACTTGGACGGGTGGCATACGACCTCAACGAGTATTATCTACGCGCTCGCCACCGCGACGCGGCGACAACATCAAGCACTGAGGCTGACGCCGACAACGAGATTCTGAAATACGTGTCAGCCTACTATGCCAACGGCGACTATCAGTATGCGTGCCGCACGGATGCCATCACCGGCAACAACACCGGCATCACATATCTGCGTATCGGCAAGGGTGGCGACATCCCCAACTACGAACAGGTGGAGACCCGTCACGACAAGACGCACCCGCTCGACGCGCCGCGCGTAAAATACAACGCCGACGGCAGCATCCCGACACCTGTTGTCTACACGCCTCTGTTCAACGCCAACAACAGCGGCACTGAACTTATGAACGACTTCCTCTTCTGGGGACAGTCGCTTCAGCACAACCCCGACAACTACCCACGCGATATCGCTTCGCACCAGAACAGCTATATGAGCAACCGCGTATACCGCACCGCCGCCTACTACGGCGATACGTCGCTCGACGCGTTCCACTACAACGCCTACAACAATGGCTCAATCACTATGAGCACCTACGTGCACGATTCTGCTACCACGGCTGTCGACTTCACTTGCCTGCACGACCTTCCTGCAGCGACGGAAACAGTCGGTGGCATCTTCTACCCTCCTATGGACGACAACGCCAGCCGTTTCAACGACTTCGTTGTGAAAGAGGACGCAGGCATCACGCAGAATCTCCTTGTCTACACCGCCGATAATGACGAGGCAACAGGCAACGAGGCTTACGACGTGGTGGAAAAAGCTCTCAACTACAACGAGACTACAAGAGAGGCTTTGATAAACGGACACCATATAACAAAAGGCATCGACGGCTACAGCACCACTCTGTTACACCTCGTGGAGCGCACTCCCGACAACGAGAACGGAGATGGAGAGACTTGCAACAACAACAATCTCTGCGTGCCCATCGCCTTCAACGTCAACGACTGCGCATGGTATGTGCGCCGGCCATTGCACTATGCCGAGGACAGCAAAGGCGCATGGGAAGGCATCTGCCTGCCGTTCACCGTCGACAAGGTCGCCGCATCGCTCAACGGCGAGATAACGCATTTCTACGGCTCGCCGTCGGACACGGAAACCGACAACCCAAGTCAGAACATCCACTCGCTACACCATGAATATTGGCTACGCGGACTGACGTCGATTGCCACCGAGGGAAATGTGCCGTCGGCAGTGTTCCAACGTCCTGGTGCAGCCTTGTTCTCCCCTACCGACGCTTCGGGCAATGCCTTGACAAATGGTGTTTCCTACACTTTCGCGAATACGTTCTTCGTCGACAACTACGCCGACAAACTCTACAACCAGTATGCCAACCCATACTATGCGACAGCCCACAATTACCCCGACTACCTGCGTCTTGCAGGCGAAGTGCCCTACATCGTGCGCTTCCCTGGTGCGCGCTACTATGAGTTCGACCTCTCAAGTGCGTTCTACAACGACACCTTCGGAACGTGGGAAGACGCACAGACCGTGACATTCAACGCCTACGGCGACAACCACACCGGCGACACGTCGTACGGCGCAATAACAATCCCCGTCACCAAAGGCATGGCAACGACAGTGGGCGGAAAATACTCTCATCTCGGCACTTTCTCCGCCATCAATGTGAGCAACGGCAATGTGTATGGAATGAACGACAGCGGCACGGCTTTCGACGATGCTTCATCGCTGTCGACAGTAATGCCGTTCCGCACATATATGTCGCCGACGGCAACGAGGTCAAACGCCCGTTACGACTACACTTCGGTGATCAACATCGCCGAACAGAATGCCGACAACATTATGCCAGACTTGGAAGAGAACGAGGATGACACACAGACAGAAGACCATATAACCGTCCGCGCAATCGGCAACCAGCGCGTGCGCATCGAGAGCACGATGGCAACAAGACTGAATGTGGTAACGGTAGCGGGTCAACTCTACCGCATCCTTGACGTGCAGCCCGGCATTGCCACATACAGCGACTTCCAGCCCGGGCTCTACATCTTCGGCACCACCAAAGTCATCGTCAGATAACCCCGTGCGCCCAGGAGATAGCACTGCCTCACTCCACCACCGACGTTCGCTCGCCGTCGGCAAAGCGGGTGACGAGACTGTCGCCGGCACGGAGCGACGAGGCAGAGGTGACCACATGTCCGTCGCGAAGCGTCAGCGAATAGCCACGGCGCAACACGCGGTCGGGCGACAGCAGCTCGACCTGCTTCTCAAGCCCCGTCATGCCCTGCCGCTCGCTCGCCCAACCTCTCGACCAT
>OGQP01000659.1_pt1 | contig 22928 bp, 18 predicted proteins | sample 1553251 | NCBI WGS metagenome assembly OGQP01 (sample SAMEA2580016, study PRJEB22360) | human gut metagenome | biome: human gut; feature: human-associated habitat; material: faeces | place: Denmark | collected 2008/2010 | reverse complement strand
CTGATATAGAGATTGCCAAAGAGAATAAAGCAGTTGCACAGAGAATGAGTGTGGACGAGTTGTCTGGTGCAATATATAGTTACATGTTTGATAATGTTATGGATGTTGATTTCCATATGAATTATACAGTAAGACTTGGTGATTTTGTTGTAACATTGGAATCAAAGGATGCAGTTGTTTCTTTATTTGAGAAGCTTATTGCCAAATATGATCCCAATAATGCTTTTACAGTATCACTTGATACGGTTGATGCAGCGACAGGTACTTATGGAATAAGTGTGAATGAAAAGGCTACGGAAACTACAGCAGCAGAGATTGTATCATCAGCAATTAGTGGTACAGCGATTTCACAGGACGGAGAGACAGTGGTTAATGGAGATGGTCTTACTGGAATTGGATTTGATGTTGACGTAGTTGTTGTGGAAGTTCCTACGGATAATGCAACTGTAACATCAGTAAATGACGCTTATGAGAGCATTACTAAAGAACACGAAGAAAAGACAGTATATACAGTTGAAGCTGGTGATACATTATCGGTTATTGCACAGAATAATGGACTTACAATGTCACAGCTTCTTGAGCTTAATTCTAATCTTACAGAGGACAGTGTAATTGCACCGGGGGATTCAATTGTTGTTACAGTTCCTAAATCAGAGATATCTGTTCTTACAACTTATCAGATGACTTATGAAGAAGATTATGAAGCAGAGCCTGATTATGAGGATGACAACACTAATTACAGAGGAACTAATACAGTTATTTCTGAAGGAACCGTTGGTCACAGATCTGTTATAGCAGAAGTTACCTACACTAATGGTAACGAAACAGGCAGAACATATGTTAAGGAGACTATTATTAAAGAATCCGTTCCGAAGACTATTGCAGTCGGAACGCTAACACCTCCAACATATTTAAGACCAATATCAGGAGGAACCTTATCATCCGAATTTGGTTACAGATGGGGAAGTTTCCACAAGGGTGTTGACTGGTATGTTACGCAGGGTACAACAGTTACAGCCGCCGCTGCAGGAACGGTTACCAGAGCCGGATGGTATGGCGATTACGGATATTGTGTTGATATTACACATAGTAATGGCACTATGACAAGATATGGTCACTTAAGTTCAGTGAAAGTAAGCGTTGGTCAGAGTGTTTCTCAGGGACAGGCTATTGCAGCATCAGGTAATACAGGCTATAGTACAGGCCCACATCTTCATTTTGAAATATGGGTTGGAGGAACAGTAGTGAATCCGCTCAATTACGTTAATAAGAATTAATAAGTATTGAATAGGCTGCCCTGTTAAGGACAGCCTTTATTATGTAAATAAATGTATTTTAAATGCATATAATAAAATAAGGGTGAAATTGCCATATTTTTATAAATGTATTTTCAGGGAAAATCTTTACAAATCGAAGTTCTGTGATATACTTTATAAGATGTGACTATTATGTTTAGAGGTGCTATATGGAACAATATGTTGTCAAGGGTGGAGTGCCACTCAGAGGAAAAGTTTCCATTGGTGGTGCGAAGAATGCAGCTTTAGGTATTCTTGCAGCAGCAATTATGACAGATGATACTGTAACAATTGAAAATGTACCTAATGTTAGAGACACAAGAGTTTTACTTCAGGCTATAGAAGGAATTGGTGCTAAGGTTAAGTATGTTTATAACAATTCCGTTCAGATAAATGGTGGTTCAATCTGTGATACCAATGTAGAATATGATTATATAAGAAAAATAAGAGCATCTTACTATCTGTTAGGTGCTTTACTTGGTAAGTACAATGAGGCTCATGTTGCACTCCCAGGAGGATGCAATATCGGAAGCCGTCCAATTGACCAGCATATCAAGGGCTTTAAGGCACTTGGTGCGGATGTTGATATAGATTGTGGAGTTGTACATGCAAAGGCAGAGAAGCTTACAGGAGCTCATGTTTATTTTGATGTTGTAACAGTTGGTGCAACAATTAACCTTATGATGGCTTCATGTATGGCAGAGGGAGACACTATTCTGGAAAATGCGGCTAAGGAACCGCATATAGTTGATGTAGCGAATTTCCTTAATTCTATGGGTGCTAACATTAAAGGTGCAGGAACTGATGTAATCCGTATCAAAGGCGTTAAGAGACTTCACGGATGTACTTATTCTATTATTCCGGATCAGATTGAGGCTGGAACATTGGCAGCAGCAGCTACACATGGTGATGTTGTTATTCAGGATATTATTCCTAAGCATATGGAATCAATATCTGCAAAGTTAATTGAGATGGGATGCAGGATTGAGGAAGGTGATGACAGCTTAAGAGTTATAGCAGAGGGCTGTACACTTAGGAGTACTAATGTTAAGACTTTGCCATATCCTGGATTTCCAACGGATATGCAGCCACAGATTTCAGTTGTACTTGCACTTGCTGAAGGTTCAAGTATGGTAACTGAGAGCATATTTGAGAACAGATTCAAATATGTAGATGAGCTTGGAAGAATGGGTGCCAAGATTAAGGTTGAGGGTAACACAGCCTATATTGAAGGTGTTAAAAGTTTTTGTGGTGTGCAGCTTAATGCTCCGGATTTAAGAGCTGGTGCGGCACTTGTTATTGCTGCGCTCGCAGCAGATGGAATATCAGAGATTGATGATATTGAGTATATCCAGAGAGGTTATGAGGATTTTGAAGGAAAGATTACTAACCTTGGTGGAATTATTAAAAGAGTTGATTCAGAGAGAGAACTTCAGAAGTTCAGGCTCAAGATAGGTTAATTGCAGGCTGTAGCGGATATTCCGTTACAGCTGTTTTAATTTATATTTAATAAAATTAATACATTTGTAATGTTACAAATATCCCTGTATATGGTAGTATTGAGAGGAAAAGGGGTTAATTATGAAGCTAAAGAATAAGTTGTATATTTCTTTCTGTATTATGGTTATACTTCCTGTGCTACTGAGTGGTCTTGCTCTGGGAGGTCTGTATTGTGTACAGAAGGAAAGCATTGAGAGAACATATAATGTAGATGATGGGGCAATTCTTGTTGGCGTATATTCACCTATAATACTTTTTGGAAAGATTACTGACAGCATATATAAGGATATGAAGACGGAGGTTGATACTTCGCCGGAGCAGTTTACTAATAAGGAATATCTTGATGAATTATCAGGAGAGCTGTCATATAAGATGTCCTGTCTTGTTGTAAGAAGGAATGGGATTATTATATATAATTCAACAGAAGCACCAGACAGCGAAATTGTAAAGATTCTTCCTGATTATTCTGCTGATGAAGAGAATGTTTCTGATGTTGGAACTTACAAGGGTGGAGAGTACCAGAGTCTTATAAAACAGCTTAATTTTAAGGATTCAGAAGATAATTTTTACAGCGTGTCAATTGTTACTTCATTGAAACAGATTCTTCCACAGGTTAAGACATTTATAATGCAGGTTATATTTGTTATAATTATGGTGTTAATTATTACAAGTCTTGGACTTACTCTGTGGATATATAGTTCTATTGTTAAGCCACTTAATAAGCTGAAGCTTGCAACTGATAATATTAAAGAAGGCAATATGGATTTCGAGATGCCAAAGGTATCTAATAATGAAATCGGAGATGTATGCCGGGATTTTGAGGAGATGAGAGTCGTACTTAAGCAGAGTGCGGAGGATAAGATTAAGTCTGATGCCGAGGAAAAGGAGCTTATTAGAAATATTTCACATGACTTAAAGACACCGCTTACGGCTATTAAAGGATATGTGGAAGGATTGCGTGACGGAATTGCCAACACGCCTGAAAAGCAGGCTAAGTATATCCAGACTATTGCTAACAAGGTTAATGATATGGACAAGCTGATTGATGAGCTTACTATATATTCAAGGCTTGATACTAACAGGGTTCCATATACATTTGTCAGATGTAATGTAAGTGACTATTTTGGAGACTGTTGTGAAGAGATAGGCACTGAGCTTGAGGCAAGCCAGATTGAACTGGAATATAATGACCATCTTACTGAGCCGGCATATATGAATGTTGATCCGGAGCAGCTAAAGAGGGTTGTTAATAATATTATAAGTAACTCGGTTAAGTATATGGCTGAGGGACGACAGGGAAAGATTAAGATTGACCTGTACGATGAAGGCGACTACATTCATGCAATATTCTCAGATAACGGTATTGGCATTGCAGCTAAAGATGTTGAGAGAATATTTGAGCGTTTCTATAGAACTGATGAATCAAGAAACAGCAAGCATGGTGGAAGTGGTATAGGCCTTGCAATTGTTAAGAAGATTGTTGAGGACCACAAAGGAAAGATATGGGCAGAGAGTGTAGAGGGCGAAGGCACGACCATGCATCTTAATCTGCTTAAAGCAAAGGATGAAGAGAATCCTGAGAATGCATAATGAAACTACACGAAAGGGGACTGGCTATGAGCAAGATATTAATTGTAGAAGATGAAGAGAGTATTGCAGATATTGAGAAGGATTACCTTGAACTTAACGGATATGAGGTTGAGGTATGTAATGATGGAACAAGTGGCCTTGCGGCTGCACTGCATGAGGATATTGATATGTGTATCCTTGATATCATGCTTCCCGGAACTGATGGTTTCGAGATATGCAAGCAGGTAAGAGAAGTTAAGGATATTCCTATTATCATGGTATCTGCCAAGAAGGAAGATATTGATAAGATAAGAGGACTTGGAGTTGGTGCGGATGATTACATGACCAAGCCATTCAGCCCTAGTGAGCTTGTTGCAAGAGTAAAGGCACATCTTGCAAGATATGACAGACTTGTAAGTAATTCTAAGAACAATAACAATATTATTGAAATCAGAGGAATCAAGATTGATAAGACAGCAAGAAGAGTATTTGTTAATGGTGAGGAGAAGCCATTTACAACAAAGGAATTCGACCTTCTTACGTTCCTTGCAGAGAATCCTAACCATGTCTTCACTAAGGAAGAACTTTTCAAGGAAATCTGGGATATGGATTCAATCGGTGACATCGCAACTGTAACTGTCCACATCAAGAAAATCAGAGAGAAGATTGAGCTTGATACAAGCAAGCCTCAGTATATTGAGACTATATGGGGTGTGGGATATCGCTTTAAAATGTAATTTACTAACCGCGTGCTTGGTATGCTGGTGAAGCGACGGATTTAATTAACCAAAAGCCTACTAAGCTACCAATAAATCTAGTTTTAGTAGGCTTTTTAGAAGCTTATTCTGCTGGTTGATATGGCAAAGACCTACGAAAAGAGATGTATAAGCTCTTTTCGTAGGTCTTTTTTGTCGATAAATGTATGTATCTGACTGTGACGTGAGCGAAAAAGCCTACTAACTAGCCAAGAGAATTGGATTGAGTAGGTGATTCGTAACGTAAAAAAGTTGAATGACGTGAAAAAAGCCTACGAAATGTACATAAAAATGTGATTTCGTAGGTCTTTGAAATTGTGTACGACATATCAACTCAATAATCCAGCCAAATACATCACTGAAGCTCATCAATTTTGCGCAAAATCCGGTGTAACAGAGTATGTCTTATTATCAATAGTAAGTGAAACAGCACACAGTGCAATCTGATTTCTTTTAAATGCCACTGCTTTAACGGCGTTATCCATGCCGCAATCAGCAGTGGCATATTTATAATCTCCAACAAGCGGGTTCCTGCGGCTTGCAAACTGTACTCTTATCTGGTGATGTCTGCCGGTAATCAGATGTATTCTTACATGTGTAATGTCTTTAACTTCATCATAAGATATCACTTCATATTCAAGCTTTGAAAGCTTTGCTTCTTTATCATTAGCGGCGGCGTCTGCCGGAACTATGGCTGATGTGTTCGTTCTTCCATCTTTCTTTAAATAATCAACAAAAGTTCCTTTTAGTTCGGATAGTTTTCCACATATTAAAGCTTCATATTGTTTATTAAATCCGCCCTTCTTCTGCATTAGTGTGGAATACTTTGCTGCTGCAGACTTATTCTTTGCAATAAGCACAAGTCCCGAAACCGGTCGGTCAAGGCGGTTGATTATTGCTGCATATGCAGGCTTTCCCTGTGAAGCGTTGTAAGTCATAACTTCGCTTACAAGGTCCAAATCAAATCCTTTCGCACCCTGGGATAGCTGTCCGGCTGGTTTATTCACTATAATAATGTCTTTAGTTTCGTGTATTATATTAAGCATGGTTGTGTCCTTTTAATGTTTTTATTAAGAATACATGCGTTTTAATAATTAATCAACAACATTCGGCGAATAAATGTCCTAGCCATGCACACACTAATTAAACGATAAGTATTAGCAGGTGCGAGGTGGCATATGGGTGAAAATGTGTGGGATTTCAGGAAGCGGCTGACGCTTCTTTTGGCGAGTGCCGTTATTATTGCGGTGGTTTTCTTTATATTTAAAGTACTTTTCTATTATGTGTGGCCTTTCTTGCTTGCATTTTGTTTTGCGGTGCTGCTTCAGAAGCCGATAGTGGGGCTGGCGAAACTTTTAAGGGAGAAAAAGACGCTTGCTGCGAGTATAGTTGTAACAATGGTGACGCTTATTATTCTTTCAGTGCTGTTGTATGTAGGTTATATGGCGTTTCGCGAACTTAAAGATTTCATAGCCAATTTTGATGAGAATATTAACAGCCTTGATGGGCAGTTTAAGCTTGTATGCTGCCGTATTGATGGCTGGATTAAGTTGAAAGAAGGCTGCAGTTACGCATTTTTTGAAAAATGTAAAGGGATAATTATAGATGGAGACGGACAGCAGATGTTCTTTACAATTATGAGAAAACATTCTGTTCCGGTTATAACATGGTGCGTTATGGCGGTTGCCGGACTTGTGGTGTGCTTTATTGGAACGATATATGCGGCGGCTGGAATTGAGAAGTACAGAAGCTGGCGGGAGAACACTATATTTAAGGACGAAGTCGGGGCGGTGCATGTGGGGCTTCGCAATTTGATAAATGTATATTTCAGGGTGCAGCTTATTATAATGTCGATAAATATTGTGGTGTGTTCAACAGCATTTTTAATGATAGGCAATCCATATGCGATTCTTCTTGGTGTGCTGACTGGGATTATTGACGCACTTCCGATATTTGGTACGGGAACAGTACTGATACCATGGGCTGTGGGAAGCCTGCTTTTCGGACATGTGAAAAATGCAGTGATTCTTGTGGTATTGTATATTGTCACATATTTTGTGAGGGAGATTATGGAATCAAAATGTATGGGCGACAGGATGGGAATTGCGCCATTTACAATGCTTGCGGTTATATATGTCGGGATACTTGTGTATGGGGTTGTCGGATTTATTCTTGGACCAATATCATATTGTATAATAAAAGCACTTGTTCTTTACTTGAAAAGCATTTTAGAACATGATAAACTCTAGTGGTGCCGTCAATGGCAGGCGGACAATGCGAAGCAGCATTCGCATCAGGCTCCGTATGAAACGGGTCTGTAATGTCATAGAAAGAGGTTTATTATGGCAGAAGATAAGAAATTAGTAGAAGCGATTACATCCATGAAAGAGGATTTCGCTCAGTGGTACACAGATGTGTGTAAGAAGGCAGAGCTTATGTCTTACTCAAGCGTCAAGGGATGCATGATTTTTAAGCCGGCTGGATATGCAATCTGGGAGAATATTAAGAATGAGATGGACAGAAGATTCAAGGAAACAGGTGTTGAGAATGTTTATCTTCCAATGTTCATTCCAGAGAGCCTTCTTGAGGTTGAGAAGGATCATGTAGAAGGATTTGCACCAGAAGTTGCATGGGTAACTTATGGCGGACTTAATCCACTTCAGGAAAGAATGTGTGTAAGACCTACATCAGAGACACTTTTCTGTGATTTCTATAAAGATGAGATACAGTCATACAGAGATTTACCAAAGGTATATAACCAGTGGTGTTCAGTTGTAAGATGGGAGAAAGAGACACGTCCGTTCCTGCGTTCCAGAGAATTCCTGTGGCAGGAGGGCCATACCGCCCATGCTACAGCAGAAGAGGCTGAGGCACGTACACAGCAGATGCTTAACCTTTACGCTGACTTCTGTGAGGAAGTTCTTGCAATTCCTGTAATTAAGGGACGTAAGACTGATAAGGAGAAGTTTGCAGGTGCAGAGGCTACTTATACTATCGAGGCGCTTATGCATGATGGTAAGGCCCTCCAGTCAGGTACAAGCCATAACTTTGGTGATGGATTTGCCAAAGCATTTGGTATCCAGTACACAGACAAGGATAATAAGTTAAAATATGTTCACCAGACTTCATGGGGAACAACAACAAGACTTATTGGTGCTGTTATTATGACTCACGGTGATGATTCAGGACTTGTGCTTCCACCTAAGGTTGCACCTGTTCAGGTTGATGTTATTCCTATTATGCAGAAGAAGGCAGGCGTTCTTGACAAGGCTTATGAAGTTGGCCAGGCTCTTAAGGCAGCAGGGCTTCGTGTTAAGGTTGATGATTCAGATAAGAATTCTGGCTGGAAGTTCTCTGAGCAGGAGATGCGTGGTATCCCTGTAAGAGTTGAGATGGGACCAAGAGATATCGAGGCTAATCAGGCTGTTATTGTTCGTCGTGATACAAGAGAGAAGATTACTGTATCTATCGATGAGCTTGCAGACAGAATTCCAGAAATTCTTGATACTATCCAGAAGGATATGCTTGAGAGAGCAAGAGCTCACAGAGAAGCTCATACATATACAGCTCTTAATTATGATGAATTTAAGGATACAGCAGCTAATAAGGCTGGATTCATCAAGGCTATGTGGTGTGGAGACCAGGCTTGTGAGGACAAGATTAAGGAAGATACTACATGTACATCAAGATGTATGCCATTTGCACAGGAGAAGTTAAGTGATGTGTGCGTATGCTGTGGTAAGCCGGCTAAGGCTATGGTTTACTGGGGTAAGGCATATTAATCATAATTATTTATAGGATTTTTGAGAATGGAGTCCCTTTCGGCAGTATTGCCGGAGGGGGCTTTTTTATAATCTGGAGGGGATTTTACATTTATACATATTCTTGATAAAATATATATTGACATATAATTGAAAATATGACAACAATATATTAAAAGAAATGTTTCTTATATCTGACGCAATTGACATGATTTTATCTAATCAGGCAGTTGCTTATCAAAGCTGGATAGTCATTCAGCAATAACCCATTAACACATAATTGAATAATGCAGGCTTGTTTTAGATATCTGTAGATGCTAATATATTTATATAAACAATATTAGTATATGTGCGTGGATATCTGCCTGCAAAAGAGACGGGGAGGATGTCTATGGCAGAGAAGAAAGACAATGTAACATCTAAATTTAAGGACAATGTATTCTGTATGCTGTACAGGGATAAGAAGAATCTTTTAGAACTGTATAATGCACTTAACAATTCAGCTTACACGAATGTTGATGATTTGCAGGTGACTACATTAAACGGCGGTTCATATATGAAGTATAAGAATGACGCTTCATTTTTACTATGTATGAGCCTGTATATGTTTGAGCAGCAGTCGAGTAAGAATCCTAATATGCCGTTAAGATTTTTGCACTATGTGTCTGATGTATTCAGGGAGCTGTTCAGTAATTCCATGCTTCACAGGAGAAGTATGATTAAGATTCCTGTTCCGCATTTTGTGACATTTTACAATGGTCTGGAAAAATGGATTGAAGATGAGGATGAAATCAGGCTGTCACATATGTACGAGATTCCGACAGACAATCCGGAACTGGAGCTTAAGGTGCGTGTTATCAACATTAATAAAGATGTACATATCCTTAATAAGTGCAAAACGCTGCGTGATTACATGACATTTGTTAATAAGGTGAGGTTCAAGATGGGTGTTGAAGGTGACAATGTCAGAATTGCAGTAACAGAGGCAATGAACGAATGCATAGATGAGGATATACTTGTCGATTTCTTCGAACAGCACAGGTAGGAGGTCGTCGAAGTGAGTATATATGATTATGATGAGGAAGAAGTCAGAAGAGTGTTGGCTGAGGAGTATGCGCAGGAAATTGCACAGGGAATGGCGCAGGAAATAGTAGAGAAAGCTGCTAAGGAGGCTTCTGAAAAAGCATTTGCGGAGGGCGAACAATCTATGATGATTAATCAGATTATAAAAAAGGTAAAGAAATCAAAAACTCTGGAGACAATAGCCTCAGAACTTGAGGAAGAAGTGGCAGATATCAAGCCGATATATGATGTAGTGATTGCGGCTGCACCTGATTACAACATTGATATAATTAAAAATAAACTCGCAATTAATTAAAAGAATCCCTCACCAAAGCCGATGTAATTGATATGTATCCAGAATAGAAGGCAGCCGGTGAGGGTTATTTTATGATTATATTATTTGATATGTTCAATCATTGCAATAAGAGTAGCTTTATCATTGAGCTTAGGGTTCTCTATAACGATATCAAGCAGGGATTTCAGTGTTTCACCGATTTCGTGTCCCTGAAGGCCATATTCAATAAGGTCATTTCCTGATATGTCGAGGGCTTTTATTGTAAAACAGTCACCGCGTGCAAGAATATCTGTTCCAAGACGCTTTAATGTGAGAAGATGCTTTACCTTCGCCGGATTACTTATTCCTGTGATGTCTTCAGATGCCTGGATTACAGCCATCATAAGCTCATGCCACAGAGGCAGGAAATCTCTGCCATACTTATTAAGGGCAGTACGAACAGCCGGTTCAGTTTCTTCTATATCCATCTTTGATAATTCAACAAGCTTTGATACTGTGTTAACTGTCTTGTTATCCAGCTTAAGTGCACGGAGAGTCTTAGCGGCTTCATCAGGTGTAGAAGTTATGAAAAGTGCAGCGTAGCGTAAGTATATATTATCAGGTGTGTGTTGTAATGTTGCAAGTATTTTGCGCTTGTAGCGGCTCTTTAGAGCATTGTCAATTACCGGGAGTATTGGGGCAAAAAGTCCTGCTTCTGAATATTGCGCAACATAATCGGGATGTGCAGACATAAGCGTTTTGCCAAGCTCTACATGCACACGCTCCATGCTTATTTTGCTGATTGAAGGGGAAAGCTTTTTAATTGCATTCCATGTTGCTTCATCAATGGTAAAGCCAAGCTGTGCAGAAAATCTTATGGCACGCATCATTCGCAGAGCGTCCTCTGTAAATCTTAATTCTGGTTCACCAACGCAGCGTATTATTTTTGTATCCAAATCATCAAGACCCTTAAATTCATCAACAAATCCATCAGTGTCGTTGTATGCCATGGCATTTATCGTAAAATCACGGCGGCACAGGTCATCAACAAGCCTGTCTGAAAATTCTACAGACTTCGGGTGTCTGCCATCCTCGTATTCGCCATCAATTCTGTAGGTTGTAACTTCGTATCCGGTTTTATCTATCATTATAGTGACGGTTCCGTGGGCGATTCCAGTATCAACAGTTCTTTTAAAGAAAGTTTTTATCTGTGATGGAACAGCAGAAGTGGTTATATCCCAGTCATCTGGGTTTCGTCCAAGGATACTGTCTCTTATGCATCCGCCAACGGCATATGCTTTGAAGCCGTGTTCTTCAATTGTATGTATAATGTTCCTGACAGCTTCCGGCATGTCAATATGAAAGTTTTCAGGCATGATTTCCCCCTATAATAATATTTATTATAAATGTGAAAAAAGCTCACATCTATCTATTATAAGAAAAAATTACATTTTCATCAAGATTATGATTTTCTTAATTCGTCGTATCATTAAATCCAAGGAATATAGCAGCCATAAATGTCATAAGATAAGGCAGACGCAGGCGTATGAGCAAAGGGCGTCTGTATTAAGTGCGGAAATGGGGGATTATATGAACGATAAATCATTGGAATGTATTAGATTTTATGATATTCAGGTTAATAAAATGGTAAAAGGTCGTGGAGGAGTAATTCTTTTTACAGACAGAGGATGCAGACTTTTTCTCGAGTGTTCAAGAAATGATGGGTTTTATCTGAGAGATGAGGCAGTGACAAAAGCAGTTAGTGATGCAGGCTTTGAAAATGTGGATACATATGTGAGAAATCAGGATGGAGAACTTTTTACTGTTGGAGATGATGGGCACAGATATGTAATGAAGAACTGGTTTGGAGGCAGGGAATGTGATGTCAAGTCTGTGAATGACGTGATGGAGGCGGTAAGGACTCTGGCAAGACTTCATATTTGTCTAAATGTTGTTTCGTCTAATGGTGTAAGATATTTAAGGAATAATGTAAATACAAATATTACAAAGCAATGGGAATGTATGGCGCTTGCAGAGACCGCAGATGAGCAGCCCGAGTCAGAATTAAAGGCCAGTGAAAGCATCGTACATAATGCTGTACATTTTGACAGGGGAGCAGGGTTACGCACCAATATGGAAAGACATACAAAAGAAATTAAAAAGGCAGCTAATTATATGCGTGGCAAGAAAAAGAAAAATGAATTTGAACAGATTGCGCTTGGTGCGGTTGATACATTTTTCAGGGAAGCGGATGAAGCGAGCAGGAATATTAATTCAAAACGTTTTGATGAGCGCTTTGACAGGATGGAACAGACTAATGAGCTTGTGCATGGAAGCTATAATTATCATAATGTGTTTCTTGATGTTGGTAATGGCGGCAATGCAGTGACTAATTTTGAAAAATGTCATAATGACTGTCAGGTTGCAGATCTTTACCAGTTTTTAAGAAAGGTTATGGAAAAGCATGACTGGAATATTAATGTGGCATACAGACTGGTTGATGAATACGACAGATTAAAGCCGCTTGAAGATGATGATATTGACATGCTTGTGACATTATTGAGCTTTCCAGAAAAATTCTGGAAGATTATAAATCAGTACTATAATGCAGGAAAGGCGTGGGTTCCTGCTAAGAATATAGATAAATTAAAGATTGTTATTGAACAGAATATGCGCAGAAGAGAATTAATTGATAAAATGTGTGGTATGTGATAAAATCTGATGATACGAGGGAAAAAGTATTTGCGAGGAATGCTTATGAAAAGAATAATTGCAGTGTGTATGCTTATGGTGTTAATTGTAAGTCAGACAGCATGCACATTTTCCAGAAATAATGACAGGGCGGTGATACCAGGAAGCAGTATTACCCCCGCACCAGGTGCCGCAAAGGAGATTAAGGGTGATGGAGAGAATCCTACACTTACAGGAGTTCTTACATTGAGAGATGCTGACACGGGCAGAATGCGGTTTGTAGATATAAAGACAGGAACAGAATATGAAGTCCCTTATACAGGCAGTACAGATATTCAGGATGCTTACGGAAAGATAAAAGCAGCTTCTACCATGGATATGGGTGGAATATATGATGTATATGTGGATAAGAAGGGCAAGGCGGTGAAGATACACGGAAACAGTGATGCCTGGGTAAGATATGATGTTTCAGGAATAACCGTAGATGAGAATTCAAGGAAGTTAAGCATTGGGGCTTCCAATATGATATATGAAAGTTACACAGTTGTGCTTTCAGGAGAAGAACGTATAAGTATTGCACAGCTCGTTGACCAGGATAAGCTGGTTATCAGGGGCGTTGGAGAGAAAGTATATTCGGTGAATGTAACTGCAGGACACGGATATCTTAAACTTACAGGTGTAGATGCACTTGTTGGTGGTTATGTAAGCATAGGTAATAAACAATTACTGGGTGTTACAAAGGATATGCTGGTGACTGCACCTGTTGGAACACATACGGTTAATGTACGTAATGGCAACCTGTCAGCAAGTAAGACAGTGACTATAGCTAAAGATGAGACTACATCAGTTGATTTTTCTGAAGTACAAAGTGATCCGGTTAAGATGGGGGCTGTTAATTTTTCAGTTACTCCGAAGGGCGCGGTTATGAGCATTGATGGTGTTGAGGTTGATTATTCTACTCCAGTGTCACTTTCTTATGGAACTCACAGAGTTAAGCTGGTAGCCAATCACTATCAGGAGTATTCTGAGATTATAAATGTTAATTCAGCCTATGTTACGAAGATTATCGATATGACTTCATCAGGTACATCGACAAGTACAGCGGCAGATAATACAAGTGGATATAAGGTATCAGTAACAGCACCTAAGGGAGCGGTTCTTTATGTTAATAGTGAATACATAGGAACTGTTCCATGTTCATTTGACAAATCATCTGGAAAGAAGACGATTACACTTTCGCAGAATGGATATAATACAGTTAGTTATACAATATCAATTGCTAATACAGCAGGAGACCTGACATATGCATTTCCAGAAATGATAAGTGGAGGTACTCAGGAGACTACAACACAGGTACAGGTTCCAACAGTCACTCCTGCAACAACAAAGTCATCTACAAAGTAGAGTACGAAAAGGAGATAAGAGTTATGAATATTGCATTTTCACCACCAGATATAACCGAGGAAGAGATTCAGGCAGTTTCTGAGGCTTTAAGGTCAGGATGGATTACAACAGGTCCAAGAACTAAAGAGTTTGAAAGAAATATTGCTCAGTTTGTAGGCTGTAACAGGGCGGCATGTCTCAATTCAGCTACAGCATGTTTAGAGACAGCACTCCGTCTGTTAGGAATCGGTGAGGGCGATGAGGTTATTGTTCCTGCATACACTTATACAGCATCTGCAAGTGTCGTTGCGCATGTTAATGCAAAGCTTGTTCTTATTGATGTTGAAAAGGACACATATCACCTTGATTATGAAGCGCTTGAAGCTGCAATTAATGAGAGTACCAAGGCTGTAATACCTGTAGATATAGGTGGTGTTATGGTTGACTATGACAGGATAAGAAAGATTGTCGAGAGTAAAAAGAATATATTTAAGGCTTCAACACCGCTTCAGGAGGCACTTGGCAGAGTTGCAATTGTTGCTGATTCTGCACATGGTTTCGGAGCAAGTGAGGGTGGTGTTATGAGTGGAATGAAGGCTGACTTTACAAGCTTTTCATTTCATGCAGTCAAGAACCTTACAACAGCAGAAGGCGGAGCTCTTACATGGAGAAGTATTCCGGGAGTTGATGATGAGGATATCTATAAGCAGATAATGCTTTACTCACTTCACGGACAGTCTAAGGATGCACTTGCAAAGACTAAGCTTGGTGCATGGGAATATGATATCAAGGGAACTTATTACAAATGCAATATGACTGATATTATGGCTTCTATTGGGCTTGTACAGCTTAAGAGATATCCGGGACTTCTTAAGAGAAGAAGAGATATAATTGAGAGATATACACAAGGGATTGCAGCCGATGATGTGGATATTATGAAGCATTTTACAGATGAATATACTTCAAGTGGTCATCTGTATCTTGTAAGGCTTCTTGGAAAGGATGTTAAGGAGCGTAATGAACTGATTACAAGACTTGCTGAGGCAGGTGTTGCAACTAATGTACATTTTAAGCCGCTTCCAATGCATACGGCATATAAGAACATGGGATTTGATATTAAGGATTTTCCACATTCATATAATATGTATCGTAATGAGATTACACTGCCGCTTCATACATGTCTTACTGATGAACAGGTAGAATATGTAATAGAGCAGTTTAACAGAATGAAATAATCGGACATTAGTTATACAACAACAAAAAGGGGATTGATTACGATGGAGTTAAGACCATGGCAGCTTCTTCCTGATGAAATGAGAACTAAGGAAGTAAGAAAATACTATAATATACTTATGAAACACAGAATGTGGTTAGAGATGAAAAGAGTGCTTGATGTTATTGTTGCTGGTATTATGCTGGCAGTTTTAATTATTCCAATGGGAATAATTGCACTTGCAATCAGACTTGATTCACCGGGACCTGTTTTTTTCAGGCAGGCGAGAGTAACACAGTATGGAAGAATTTTTCGTATATACAAGTTCAGGACTATGGTTGACAATGCAAGTAAGCTAGGGGCAGCAGTGACTGTAGATAATGATTCAAGAATTACTAAGGTTGGTGCATTTTTACGAAAGTACAGAATGGACGAGTTTCCTCAGCTTTTTAATATACTTGCAGGGGATATGACTCTTGTCGGAACAAGACCGGAAGTTCCTAAGTATGTTAAGAAGTATACTAAGGAGATGTATGCGACACTTCTTTTGCCGGCAGGACTTACATCAAGGACAAGTATTGCTTATAAGGATGAGGACAAGCTTCTTGGTGAGGCTGTTGATGAAAAAAGTACAGATAATATATATCTGAATGAAGTATTACCGGCAAAAATGCGTTATAACCTTGAAAGTATGAAACATTTTGGCGTGAAGGCTGATGCGGCTGTATTGTGGGATACATTTACATCAGTAGTTGGAAGTGAAAGAATGACTGTTAAGAAGTAGGTAGAGTATGTTTATTACAATTGCCGTTATTGCATATAATGAGGAGAATACGATAAAGAATATTCTTGATGACATAAGCAGGCAGGATTATGATCATAATCTTATGGAAGTTGTGCTTGTTGATTCTGCATCAACTGATGGAACGAAGGCGGTTATGCAGAAGTTTGCTGATGAGAATAAGATGGGAGCAAGACAGATAGTTGTGCTTGATAATCCTAAGAAGACACTTCCGTGTGGATGGAATGTGCTGCTCGATAATTATACAGGGGAAGCTGTTATAAGAGTTGATGCGCATGCACATATCCCGGTGGATTTTGTCAGCAAGAATGTTAAAGTTTTAGAAGAAGGCGAGATGGTTGTCGGTGGTGTCCGACCTAATATAGTTGATGAAGAGACACCATGGAAGGATACACTTCTTCTTGCCGAGAGTTCTATGTTTGGTTCAAGCATAGCACCTTACCGTAATGGCGGGAATGGAACGGAAGAAAAGATATATATGAAATCGCTGTTCCATGCTGCATATAGAAGGGAAGTTTTTGAAGAAATCGGACATTATAATGAGTCTCTTGCAAGAACTGAGGATAATGAAATTCATTACCGTATGAGAAAAGCAGGGTTTAAATTAAGATTCTGTCCGGATATAATATCATACCAGCATACAAGAAGTTCACTTCCTAAGATGCTTAAGCAGAAATATGGCAATGGATACTGGATTGGAAAGACAAGCAAGGTATGTCCAGGATGCCTTTCTATATATCATTTTGTTCCGTGGGCTTTTGTCATGGCTATTATTGTTACAACAGTTGCAAGTGTGTCATGTAAGCTGCTTGCTGTGAAGTCGTTTTTTTCTCGTATTGTATACGGACTTACAGGACTTATGTGGGGATCATACTGGCTGTTGGCGGTGGTTATGTCGGTAGTTGCAGTAATAGGAGCTAAGAAGGAACGCAATAAAACATGTTTTGCACTGCCATTTTTATTTTTCCTGTTGCATATTTCTTATGGAATTGGTACAGTATGTGGGTTAGCTGCTAAAAAGCCTGCTAAAGAAACGAGGAACAGATGATGGGTGAGACTAAAAAGGATAGAATACAGCTTCTGGTAAGAAGATTTTTCTTGTTTTTAACAGATACATTTTTACTGAATGCATGCGTATATCTGTCGCTTATTATGAGATTTGATGTAGGTATTGTATCTATAGAACCTCAGTATATTAGTAATTATGTAGAGAACGTGCTTCCGTACACGATAATGTCTCTGCTTATATTCTGGCTGTTCAGACTTTATCACAGTCTGTGGCAGTATGCGAGTATAGCTGAGGTGTACAGAATTGCTGAAGCGTGTATTATTGTAGAATTAGTGCATTTCTTAAGTAATAAGATTATGGGTAATATGCTTCCTAGAAGCTGTTATTTTAATGCGGCAATATACCTTATTATTGCAATATGTGCAAGTCGTTTTATGTACAGAATGATAAGAACTGTTCTTAACAAATACAGAAATATTAAGACTTCCAACAATGTAATGATTATTGGTGCCGGAGAGGCAACTAATGTCATTATGAGAGAAATACAGAATTCGAGCTATCTTGCCAACTCTAATATTGCATGTATTATTGATGATGACCGCCGCAAGGTTGGTAAATACATACGAGGCGTCAAGGTTATAGGAACAAGGGACAAGATTAAGGAAGCAGCAAAGCTTTATGATATTGATGAGATTATATTTGCAATTCCATCAGCATCTAATGAAGTTAAAAGGGATATATTAAACATTTGTAAAGAGACTGATTGTACTCTTAAGATTCTGCCAGGTGTATATCAGATGGTAGATGGAGAGATTAATGTTAATTCTATCCGTAATGTTGATGTGCTTGACCTTCTTGGAAGAGACCCGATTGAAGTAGATATTGAATCTATCATGGGTTATGTTAAGGATAAGGTCATTATGGTAACAGGTGGTGGCGGTTCTATTGGTTCAGAGCTTTGCCGTCAGCTTGTAAGCCACAAGCCTAAGCAGCTCATTATATTTGATATATATGAGAATAATGCCTATGATATTCAGCAGGAATTAAAGATTAATTATCCTGATGCCAATGTTGTTACTCTCATTGGTTCGATAAGAAATGTTTCAAGACTTGAAAGCGTATTTGCACAGTATAAGCCAGATATTGTATATCATGCAGCAGCACATAAGCATGTACCGCTTATGGAAGTCAGTCCTGATGAGGCTGTTAAGAATAATGTTGTTGGTACATGGAATGTTGCAAGGATGGCTGATAAGTATGGGGTTAAGAAGTTTGTTATGATAAGTACAGATAAGGCTGTTAATCCAACTAATGTAATGGGAGCAACAAAGCGTATCTGTGAGATGATTGTTCAGACGTATAACGAGATATCCAAGACAGATTTCGTTGCTGTAAGATTCGGTAATGTACTTGGAAGTAACGGCTCAGTCATTCCTCTTTTTAAGAGACAGATTGAGGCTGGTGGACCGGTTACGGTTACAGATCCTAATATTATAAGATACTTCATGACTATACCAGAGGCGGTTTCACTTGTTCTTCAGGCAGGTGCATATGCCAAAGGTGGAGAGATATTCATTCTTGATATGGGTGAGCCTGTTAAGATTGATGACCTCGCAAAGAACCTTATCAGATTGTCAGGTTATACACTTGGCGTTGATATGGAGATTAAATATACGGGACTCAGACCAGGAGAAAAATTATATGAGGAACTTCTTATGAAAGAGGAAGGACTTCAGGAGACAGACAACAAGCTTATTCACATTGGAAAACCAATTGAGTTTGATAAAGAGAATTTCTTTAATAACCTTGAGAAGCTTAAGGAAGAAGCTTATTCAGAAACTGGTAATATAAGAGAATCACTGAAGAAGGTGGTTGATACTTATCATCCGAATGAACATTAATAGAGAAGACCTACTAATTATGTTGTTTTCAAGAGTTGAGTAGGCATATTTCTGGTGAGATTTGAATTAGATATTGGAGAAGACCTACTAACATGCTTTTTATAAGGATGTTGGTAGGTCTTTTTTATAGAAAATCGTTGGAATTTATTAGCTGGGAGATGAGATGGTGGGAAAAAGACCTACTATATAGCATATATTACTAAGATTAGTGTGCTTTTCAAGTTGCTAGTTGATTTTTTGGGGAGCGAAAAACATCTACTCAATTAACAACTTTGGTTAATTGAGTAGGTGTTGTGTGAAAGAATTGCACCATTAAAGCTTCATTGACTATAAAAGATATTCATTAATATTAATATCAACGGTATTGGAATTGAGAGGAATAGAAGAAGATTCGAAGGTGGCAATAAAGTTCCTGCCTAATACATAACCGGATTTAGCGTAATCGTTAATCTTCTTTAATGTTTTGTTCATATAATCAGAATCTCCCATAATGCCGAAGTGTTCCCATATGAATTCCTGACGGGTATTAATATTGAGGCAGGTAAAATCAGGATGGACGGTTACCCCGGTAGAAAGCACAAGCGGATATTCATACTTATATGGAATATTGTGCTGTTTTAGTTTGTTGGCGATTATTAATTCGGATTTAGAACGCACCTGTTCTCCGTTATCAGAGTAGAAGTCAGGAGTATCATCAGGAATGTCAAGAGAATTATATTGAACATTATTCCAGAGATTCAATGTATCTTCGGCAGGTGTATAGACTGGTGTAATAAGTTCCTGTCTTATCTCATTAAGAGAATTGTATAAATGTTCAATCTGTTCAGGAGAATAGTTCTTAAGAAAAGTTTCAATAGCATGAAGTTCATGTTGGATTTCATGCTTGACTTTCAGATCATATTCCTTCTGAGCCAGACTCTTCGCAAGATTAAGATTAGATTTCTTTTTTATGTATGTTCCTGTTCTGTCAGTAGAATCTGTTCTGTGATAATATTGATGGGCGTTGCCACGCTTAGCAATGCGGAGTGTTCCGTCAGGGGCATTACTTAGTCTTGAATTGATAGTGTTGAGAAGCAAAATAAGTTCGGATTGACGATTGGAAACAGCACTGATAGTTAAATCAGGTGATAAAAGCATTGCATTTAATATTCTGTTATTGGCTATATGGTTCATATATCAACCTCCTTATGTAATTATATTAATACTATACAATATAACTACGAGAAGCACAATATCAAAAATATATATAAATGGTGAAATGATAAGAAAAAATTTTGCTAGGATAGGGGATGCCTACGAAACAAGGTAAAGTCTGACGAATAGTGGGTGAAATAAAACAGGAAGAAAGTTGTTGGAAGAGAGAAAGCCTACGAAATTATGCCAAGCTGTGTTATCAGTAGGTTTTTCGACAGCAGATTCTTAGCCAGGACAGGAAAATAAAGAAGAAAATACCTACAAAAAAGTAAAAAATATGTAGATTAGTAGGTGAATGCTATGTGAAGAGTCAGAAAAAGAGATGAAAAAGCGCACTAATTAAATAAAAAAGAGGAGATTAGTAGGTCTTTCGGCATAGTAGTGCGAAAAACCAGCTAATCTCCTCTGGAAACCGGCCAATTTCCTTTAGAAACCAGCTAATCTCCCTTGAAAACCGGATAAAAATATTCATAACCGGGTAAAAATATCCAGAATCAGATAAATACCTTGAAAGTAAGACAAATACATTAAAAGCAAGATAAAATCTAGAAATATAATATCTCGAAATTAGTCGAACTTAAATGTGTTCTCAAGTGTATCCCAAAGCTGGTCCTTATCACTTAAGTTAAGCTTTGTTCCATCGCTTAAAGCGTAGCCTTCACCTGAAGCTGAGCCGTTGTAAGTACCTGTAAGCTCTGGCCATTCAATACCGATTGCCGGGTCATTCCATGCGAGACCACCCTCGTCGTTAGGATGATAGAAGTCATCGCACTTGTAGCAGAATTCTGCTGTATCAGTAAGAACGAGGAATCCATGTGCAAATCCTTTAGGGATAAGGAACTGCTTCTTATTCTCTTCTGTGAGAAGGATTCCGTACCACTTTCCATAAGTTTCAGAGTCTGTACGAAGGTCAACAGCTACATCAAAAACGGCTCCCTTGATAGCTCTTACAAGCTTTGTCTGTGGGAAATGCTTCTGGAAGTGAAGACCACGAAGAACACCCTTAGTACTCATAGACTGGTTGTCCTGAACAAAGTTAATATTGATACCAGCTTCTTCCATATCACGCTGGCTGTATGTTTCCATAAAATATCCACGGTTATCTCCGTGAACAGCAGGAGTGATGACACAAAGTCCTTCGATACCTGCGACATTCTTTTCAATTGTAATCTGTCCCATGATAAAATCTCCTTTGAAATATTAAATCTCACCGATTTCCTTTAAGAATCTGTGAAGAGCATCCTGCCATGTTGGAAGCGGAGTGAATCCGTTAGCAGTAAGTTTGCTCTTATCTAAACGGCTGTTAAAAGGTCTTGCAGCTTTAGAAATGCCGTATTCAGCAGTAGTTACAGGTGTAACCTTAGTAGAAAGACCTGCCTGTGCATAGATTTCCTTAGTAAAGTCATACCATGAAATGTATCCACCTTCATTAGTTGCATGGTAATAACCGTATTTGTCAGTTTCAACCATATCAACAAGAAGTCTTGCAAGATCTAATGTGTAAGTTGGTGTACCAATCTGGTCGTTGACAACACGAACCTCGTCATGAGTCTTTCCTACATTAAGCATAGTCTTAATAAAGTTCTTTCCATTAACACCAAATACCCATGCAATACGCACGATAAAGTATTTATCAAGAGTGTTAGAAACAGCAAGTTCTCCGGCAAGCTTAGTCTCTCCATATACATTAAGAGGCTTGTAGTCCTTGCAGTCTGGTTCCCAAGGTGTTTCACCCTGACCATCAAATACATAATCAGTACTGATGTATACCATCTTGCAGTCAAGCTGTTTGCAGACATTGGCAATATTCTGAGTACCATCCGCATTGATAGCCTTAACCTTGGCTTTCTTATCATCATCTTCAGCAGCGTCAACGGCTGTCCATGCTGCGCAGTGAATTACAACATCAGGTGAAACCTTAGTGATAACTTCAGAAACCTGGGCAGCATCAGTTATATCCATAGGTACATATTCGGCTGTTGTGACAGCGCTTCCATCAGCAACTCCTGAATATTCAGGTGCGATGTCGCTGCCAACGCCTGTATGACCTCTGCCTATCAGTTCATTCATAACGTCGTGGCCAAGCTGACCGCCAACGCCGGTAACTAATATCTTCATGTCAAATCTCCTTACAGAATAAATGTGTTAATTAGCGGTTGCTATACATTTTCTCATAGTAGTTCTGATATTCGCCAGAAATGATTGTCTCCCACCATTCCTTATTATCAAGATACCACTGAATTGTCTTCTTGATACCATCTTCAAACTTAGTTTCTGGAAGCCATCCTAATTCATTGTGAATCTTAGTTGGGTCGATAGCGTAACGCATATCATGTCCCTTTCTGTCACCTACATGAACGATAAGTGATTCAGGCTTGCCAAGCTCCTTGCAGATAAGCTTAACGATATCAATATTTCTCTTTTCGTTGTGTCCACCAACGTTGTATACTTCACCAACACGTCCCTTGTGGATGATAAGGTCGATAGCCTTGCAGTGATCCTCTACATAGAGCCAGTCA